>Ga0308169_10000462_pt1 | contig 60470 bp, 60 predicted proteins | sample PhyBR1_2_FD_202139 | JGI IMG/M metagenome (GOLD analysis project Ga0308169, IMG submission 202139) | Phyllosphere microbial communities from UC Gill Tract Community Farm, Albany, California, United States - DLSLSB.R1 | ecosystem: Host-associated > Plants > Phyllosphere > Unclassified | place... | reverse complement strand
GCCTCGTTGAGCGGAGTGATCAGTTCCGGTTCTGGCAGCGCAACGGTGACGCGTGCACGAAACTGGGCGCCGTCGTCGTAGCCCCACATGCGAGCGGTGGTTGCAGCGACGAGTCCGCTGGCGATGATTCTCCTGATTGGTTGTTTATAGCGAGGAGCGTCCTCACGACTGAGATAACCAAGCACCCGGCCTCTCCACCGAACACTGATGGCATTGGAGTCGTACGGGTTGTCCGGCTCGGCAACCAACTCAACCCCAACACCTTCAGCTTCGCCTTCGGTCCTTCGAGCGGACAAGGCCCCATTGGCCCGGAGCGCCGCCTTGATTGCCTTGCCGTAGGCGTGCTCACCAACGACTTCCACGTTCGGCCACGCAGCGCGACCAAGCGAGACAAGATAACTCCCCTTGGTAGAGGAGGCAGGCTGATTGACCGCTGCATTTGGTTCCACTGGCACCGCGTATGACGAGACCTGCTGAGGCGAAGCGTCAGCAGCCAAATTTTCGATACCTTCACCAGGGACCCTGACGGTCTCCTTCAGAGTCCCTGACCAAGTGGCGTCCTCCCAAGCCTGGCGGTCACGACGGCGCTTTCGCAGCACGAACATCAACCCGACAATGCCCGCTGCCAGCACAAACCCTGCAGGCGAAGAAACGGTGACAATAAGCAGCAGCAAGCCGAGCATCGTCCACTGGGCAACTGTCCCGACCTTCTCAAGCTGTGGCACCCCGCGGCCGCCCGCATTCAGCCTCGACGGGCTTTCACCGACGAAGGTAAGGACGTTTGCTGCCTGTCCCTGGGTCAGGTGCATGAGGCTAGGGCGCGTTCCAGTTGCGCGGGCGACGACTGCACGCACGAAGTTCCGTTGGAACTTCGATGCTGCCGGCGTTCCATCCGGCGCCAAGAGCTGCCGCCACGTTTCGTCGCTAACGATTCGACGATCGATGCGGCCACGCGAAGGATCGGATCGCCGAACGGCAGCATTCCGGGTGGAACGGCGGGTGGAGCTGCTGGTCGAATAGGAGACCCCCGTCTTGGGGATCCTCACCGTAGTTGTTGTGCGACCCGTTGCCGACTTCGTGACCCGCAAGGGGCCTGCTCCAACACTTGCGCTCAATCCGCGCTTCGATGCGGTGATCCGCACCGGCCCAAAACTCTTTGACTTGCGGTAACGAAACCCCAAACCCGTACCCCCAAAATTTGGCATACGAGAAGCCAGTTCCCCTCGTAAGAGAAATTGTATGCATCAGTAATCGGTGCAGGAACAAACGGCCACCAAGTGAAATTTCCACGCCGCTGCAAAGCAGCCCAAGCGCCCTCAATAACCGCCGAAGTCATGCGGTCCCAATCTTCAAAACCCATGGAAAAGCAAAAACTCATCGCTGCTCGTCATTCTGATATGTCCCATGATCGCTGGGCGGACCCTCCGCGCAACCAGGGCGCTACGCGCCGACCCCGGAACCGAAAACTTCCCAAGCCAGAGTCGGTTGGTTCTCGACGAAGTTTTCGGCCCCGGGGCCGGTCCCCCAAGTTGCACTCCGGCCCCTCAACCCAGCGGGTGGTCCCCTACCAGAACGACGCACACAACCAACAACCGCAGAACAAACAGCAGCAACACCAAGGATGAAGGGATACACGGGACCATGGAAAAGCTCACCATCAAAACACCATCGGATGTCCTCAGTTTCATCGGACACACCCTGGGCTTCTGGCCCCAGGAAAGCCTGGTCTGCATCACGATGAACGAGAACAGCATCGGCGCCACCCTGCGCATCGACCTCCCCCGCCAACCAGGCCAAGAACTCAACTACGCACATACCGTCGCCCACTACCTCACCAGCGACACCACCGCCACGTCCATCCTCTTCGCCGTCTACACCAGCGAAACCACCCAACCCGGGCGGGCAAGGCCGCAGGCGGGCACCATCGCCGCGCTCACCGGAGTCCTCGCCGAGAAGGGCATCACTATTCGCGACGGCCTCTTCGTCGGCGACGAAACCTTTTCCCCCTACGACGGCGAACCCGGCACCAGCCTCGCCCTGCCCATCAGCTCCACCCAGACCAGCGCGATCAACGCCGAATTTATTTACCGTGGTAGCTTCGTTGAACCCACCAGCCTAATCACACTTCCCCCTGCCGGCCAGGAATCAGCGAAAGCGGCTGCCATCGAAAGCCACATGGACTCCATTAGGACTCAACCCACCGAGAGCGCACTCCAGCACGGGCGGGAACTCTGGTCAGACATGCTCCGCTCCACTGACTTTCCCAGCGACGAGGACTGCCACGAACTCGTCGCGAACCTGCAATTCCCCGCGATCCGCGACCGGCTCATCGCGGACATCCCAGGGATGGACGAGCCCATGCAGCAGATCCTGTTCGCCCAAACTAAGGAACCTCCAAAATGGTCACGCATAGAATGGGCACAACAACTCCTCCTGCACGCCTACACCCGCACCTCCCCCGAACACGCAGCACCAGTCCTCACCGCCATCGGCTACATCAACTGGTGGGAAGGCAAAGGCAGCAAAGCACATCAATTCCTCCAACTCGCTCTCGACAGAGACCCCGCCTACCGCCTCGCCCGCCTCAGCGACCAAATGGTCGGCTCCGGCATCGTCGCAGGATGGAACATGAACAAGAACACGGCCTACAAAGCTCTTCCGTTCGACATGCCGTAATTCTCTTCCGTTCGACATGCCGTAATTCTTGTCCCTATTCAGGGAAAACAATGCGCTCGCCGCGACAGTGGAGATTCCCTACCGCTGGCCAAGACCGCGAGCCACGGCTCCGACATCATTCAACGACCGAGCAGATCAGGTTGACGGAATATCCATTATCGGCTCTTGAAGCACGGGAGTAGAAGTAGCTGCGAGAAATCCCGGCCCTACGAATTATCGACGCTTGGCTTCGCTTGCGGGGAGCCCTTTATCCTCGGCTGATCTCCTCAACTGAGGCGCGTTAGTTGGTGCTGGATATTCTCAGGATTGTAAAGGTCGAGGTACCTGTGGATGCATGCGTGTCACGTAAGGCGGGTGCTGTGACAGCGGCATGTTGCCACAATCCCCTCAGATTAGAGGGGCCGCCGCTTTGGCTGGATGCATCCGGCACGTCCAGGGAGCCGGATATGCCATGCAATCTGTTTCTGGAGCGCACAAGAGGGCATCGCATTCCTCGTTGATTATCGGTGCGGAGCTAGGCTGTTGAGGGTGTTCAGCGGTAAGTGGTTGTGCGCCAGGCCGCCTAGTGCTACGCCTACGACACGTCGCAGCAGGCTTGGTTGGGTGGCAGGATGACCGACGACGGTACCAGAGACGATGGACCGCCCGACTACGTTCTGGTCCGGAAGGGCTACATTCTCACCGGGAGGGCCCTATTCAAGGGCTGGGCGATCACCACGACTCTGTGGCTGATCGGCCTCTATACCGCGTTGGCGGTCACCTCGCAAGGATTTCTGCTCAACCTTGCCCTCATGATCGGGACGTACGGGTACACCGCCGCCCTGTTCCTTGGTCTGCCTCTGGGTTGGCTGCTGGGATTCCTGCTGCGTCCAATCCGGAACCAATGGATCCACATAGCCGCGTTCTTCATCGTGCCCGCTCTTGGATTCTGGGCACTTGGCTCCCTCGTCGGCTTCGGCTGGACGCTGGAAGCCCTTGGGCTCTGGGCAACTGTCGGCGCCGCCTCCGCTATCGGACGATTGGCCGTTTGGAACGACGTCATCATGCGGTGATCGACCCTGGCCCCTTGGGTGAGAGGACAACAATGTCAGGAAAAGTTCTTACTTTTCACGTTCACGATCTACCGATGTCTGGGCAGATGCCGGTGGAGTTTCCCCGGGTGGAACCCCACCGCCAGACGTTAATCCAGTAATGGCTTCGTCGGCGGGATTTGGGTTTACCGCATCGTATTTCCTTGAGTCCTGTTCCTCTTCGCGAGGGCTGTCAGGATCTGACGGTTGCTCGTCCGGATGGTGATTGCCCATATCCCTACATTCCTCGAAGCCTGCTCTCGTCACAAGCTCAAACGTACATGCCGATTTTCCGTCAATCCCCGGCGCCACCGCAGAGGAATGACCGGCCGAAGCGATGACCTAGGAGATCTGAGGTTTGTAGCCGACGAGGTGCTGGCTTTCGGGGCCACAGTAGGTGAATCTCCCCGCGGTATCGGGACTGCCCCAACTTTTGTTGACTCGGGGTCTTAGGCCGCTGTGAGCGCGGTCCGGTTGATTGTTTCATATTCGATGGGCGTGAGTTTGCCCAGTCGTCTTTGCCGTCGCCGGCGGTGGTAGGTCCGCTCGATCCAGGTCGTAATGGCTAGCCGGAGGTCTTGCCTGGTGAGCCATCTCTGACGGTCCAGAACGTTCTTCTGCAGCAGCGAGAAGAACGACTCCATGGCGGCGTTGTCCGCGCATGCCCCGACCCGGCCCATGGATCCTGTGAGCCCGTGGTGCCGGAGCGATTCAACGAAGCGGCGGGACCGGAATTGGGACCCACGATCGGAGTGCACCACGGTCCCTGCCGGGCGGCGTGCCCGCACCGCGTTCTCCAGCGCAGTGACGGCCAGCGAGGACTTCATCCGGGAGTCCATCGAGTACCCGACTATCCTGCCGGAGTAGACGTCCTTCACCGCGCAGAGGTAGAGCTTCCCCTCGGCAGTGGGGTGTTCGGTGATGTCCGTCAGCCACAACTCGTTCGGGGCGGCGGCGGTGAAGTCCCGCTCCACGAGGTCGTCGTGGACCGGCGGCCCGGGCTTCCGGTTCAGGCCCCGTTTTTTGGAAAAGACCGACCAGATGCCGTGATCCCTGCATAAGCGCTGGACCCTGTTCTCACCCGCCACGATGCCTTTCCCGGGTAACTCGTCAGCGATGAACCGGTACCCGAACGCCGGGTCATCGGCATGAATGTCCCGGGCGGCGTTGACCAGGTGCGCATCGGCCCAGTCCCGTTCCGTCACCGGGTCGGCCTTCCACCGGTAATAGCCTTGCTTGCTGAACCCCAACACCCTGCAGGTCACCGCCACGGGAACACCGTCGGCGGCAAGATCCGTGACCAGCGGGTAGATCATTTTGGTTTGATGTCCCTGGCCAGATAGGCAGCAGCCCGGCGCAGAATCTCATTCTCCTGCTCCAACAAGCGATTCCGCTTCTTCAACTCCCGCACCTCAGCCGACTCCGCTCCCACGGTCCCGGCCGTCCCGGATTCCTTACGTTCGGCGATGGCGATCCAGCGCTTCAACGTCGTGACCGAAAGCCCGAAATCCTTCGCGATCTGCGCCAACGGCGCCTCGCCCTTGCGGGCCACATCAATAACATCCTGGCGGAACTCCGCCCCATACGGCGTGGGCATGGTCAACATCCTTCCACGAGCACAAGCTCGCTAGATCAAGGAGTCAACAAAACCGGGGGCAGTCCCCCGAAGAACGCCCCGTCATCGGCTGACTCTTCCTCTTGTAGTGACCGCCTGCCCGGACTGCGGCGCAGTCTAGGCTGGGAGGGAATAGGGAGGTGGCTGTGGCTACTGCGTTGTTGTTGTCTTTCGCTGTCCTGCTGCTCATCGGGGTACTGATTTCCGAACGGGCTCACCGGACGGTGCTCTCCACCGCGGTGCTCTTCCTGGTCGGAGGCTTCCTGCTGGGCCCCGGAGCCCTCGGAGTCATCAAAGTCACCTCCGGTGACCCGATCGTGAGCGGGCTGGCCGAACTGGCGTTGTTCTCGGTGCTCTTCACCGACGGGATGCGGGTAGGCTTCCGCGACCTGCGCGTGGCCTGGCGGCTGCCGGGCCGGGCTCTGCTGCTTGGCCTGCCACTCACCCTCGCGCTCACCGCTGTCTTCGCCCACTACGTTGTCGGCATGCCCTGGCTGGAATCCTTCCTCCTCGGGGCCATCCTCGCCCCCACGGACCCGGTCTTCGCCTCCGCCATCGTCGGCAGGGAAGAAGTCCCAGGCCGGCTCCGGCACCTGCTCAACGTCGAATCCGGAGTTAACGACGGTCTTGCCCTTCCGATCGTGCTGATCCTGCTCGCGGCGGCTGGTGGCAGCAACACCCACGGCGAAGACCTCCTCATCGAAATCGTCCTCGGCATTGCGGTCGGCATCGTCATCCCCGTCGTCGTGCTCGGACTCGAACGCCTTCCCTTCCTGCAGGCCATCCGGTCCCTGCAGCCCCTGCTCGCGGTGTCCATCGGACTCCTGGTCCTGGCCATCTGCCAGGCAACCCACGCCAACCTCTTCCTGGGCGCCTTCGCCGCCGGGATTACCGTAGCCACCTTTGGCACCGAACTCGGCCACGAATTTGAACAGTTTGGCGAACTCGTCACCGAACTGCTCAAGCTCGCCGCCATCATGATCTTCGGGGCCCTCATCACCCCCGCCTTCCTGTTCGACGAAATTTCTCTCGGCGGTTGGATTTTCGCCGTACTCGCCCTCGTCGTCGCCAGGCCTCTGGCCCTCCTGGTGTCCTTCATCGGCGCCAAACTCAGCCTCGGGGAACAGGTCACCGCGATGTGGTTCGGCCCCAAAGGCTTTGCCTCGGTCGTCTACGGCCTGATCATCCTCGAATCAGGCATCTCCCTCGCAGACCAGATCTACCACCTGGTCGCCCTGGTCATCGTCCTTTCCATCCTGTCCCACTCCTCCACCGACGTCGTCATCGCCCGGCGCTTCGGCCGAAACCAGGAGCCAACGCCAGCTGCCGCCAAGGGTTGACGGAAGCGGCCGCATGGTCTGAATGAACAGTTCCTTCAGAAGATGCGTCTTGCCTGCCCTGACCTCGTCCACCGGGGGGACGCTCCACGGGTACAGCTGCGCCAGGGCGCCCTGACTGCCCGACGAAGAACAAACGGCGCTCTGCCGTTAAGCACCACCACCAGCGCATGCAGCGGCTCTATCGAGAGGGTATGCCCTGGATGAATTGGCCTTCATGGAGTGTCTAATCATTCACGCCGCTGTCTGTTAACGGCGCATGGTTCTCCCGCAGTTCCCGTCCACGCTGGATGTCCTCTTTCTCCTGCTCATGGAGCTTGTCGCTCTTCTTGGTGTCCCGGGGTGGCAGCTGAATGCTTTCCTCGGCTTTGATGCCCGCCTGCAGTTCCCGCCCGCGCTCGGTCTCGGCGTCGAACTCCGCTCCGAATAGCAGGGAGAGGTTAAGGATCCAGAGCCACAGCAGCATAATGATCACTCCGCCGATCGCTCCGTAGGTTTTGTTGTAATTGCTGAAGTTGGCGACATAAAAGCCAAGCGCCAGTGACGCCAGCACGAAGACCATCAGTGCGATGAAGGAGCCCGGGCTTAGCCAGCGGAACCTGGGCTGTCGGACGTTGGGGGTGGCGTAGTACAGGACGGCGATCACCACGATGACCAGGATGATAATGACCGGCCATTTGGCGATGTTCCACACCGTCAGGAACAGAGCGCCAAGCCCCAGTACCTCGCCTACGGCTTTGGCGAGCGGGCCGCTGATCACCAGCATGGCCGCGAGCAGCGCCACGATGACGATGGCAAAGACGGTCACGACCAGCATCGTCGCACGGAACTTGATGAAGCCGCGGCCTTCATCGATTTCGTAAATGCGGTTCATGGCACGGCCAAAGGCACTGACGTATCCGGACGCGGACCAGAGAGCTGTTAGGACACCGATGATCAGGGTAAGGCCTGCCGCCGGCGACGTGGTCAGTTCCTCGAGGGGTTGACGGATCATCTCCGCCGTTGAGCCAGAAGCTATGTTCCTCACGACGGCCAGGAGAGCGTCCGTCGTTTTCCCCGCCTGGCCGAAGATTCCCAGGAGGGAAACCAGGGCGAGCAGCGCCGGGAAGAGAGACAGAATGGAGTAGTAGGTGAGAGCGGCCGCAAGGTCGGGACAGTGGTCTTCACTGAACTCCCGGAAGGTTCTCTTGATGATGTACTTCCAAAAGGGCCGGGTGAGGTCCGTCGGGCTGTCGGGTTTGCGGTCATCATCCGGTGCCGGCGCGGCCGCCTTTGCTGTGCTCGATTTTGGAACCTCTTCGATTGGCATGCCCCGATCCTTCCTCGCTAAGTGCCTTACCTCTAACCCGCAGGGAAACTTCTTCAATAGAACCGTTGGTGCGGCTGGCATTCGGGCCGGGTGATTTATTTATCGCCCGATAACACCGCGCCCTGGAAAGCCCTTAGCTGCCGTTGCCTGTGCCGGAGGGCTGGTCCCAGCCTGTTTGGGCGACGGTGCACTTTTCACGGTAGACGTATTGGGAGGGCTCTTTGCGTTCGCGGCTGGACCAGTCGATGACGGGCCGGTGCTGTTCCTGCGGCAGGTAGCCCAGCCGATATACGGCCATCAGTTGAAGGTCTTGGGGAACCTGCAGCAGTTCTTCAATGGTCTTCCAGTTTTCGGGAACTTCCATCGGGAAGGAAACGAACTGGATGCCCATGCCGAGTTGCACGGTAGCCAGCCACAGGTTTTCCACCGCCGCGCCCATGCTGAAGACGGAATAGAACGCCGAGAGTTGGCCCACTTGATATTCGGCCCGCTCCAGCATCACACCCAACAGCAGTGGCGAACCGGCGACCAGCTTTCGGTTCTCCTGGCCCAACGTCTGCGGAACGCGCAGCAGATTCATCAGGGCTTGTCCGGACGAGGTCAGGGCTGTTTTGGCGAATGGGCGCAGCAAGGCTGGTAACTGGTCGAAGAGCATCCCGCTGCGGTGTTCGTCCATTTCCTCCCGGCTGAACCGAAAGTACTTTTTGTAGCGTGGGAAAAAGGTTCCCTCGGCCATCACTTTGGTCATGCTGGTGCCGCTGATTCGGGCTATGCGGTCAATTGTGTTGCTGTCTTCGATCAGGACGAGACGCCATGGTTGGCTGTTGAACTGTGAGGGTGCTGCCGAAGCGGCTCTGATGAGCAGCTGCTGGTGTTCTTCGCTGACCTTGTCCGGCAAAAACGGCCCGTTGGTGGTTTTTCGGTTGAATACCGCATCCAGGAATTCCATACCTCTACCTCCACGCGATGAGAATGCTAATCAAATAGAAGGGCGACGCTGCCAGTGCGATGAGTGCGTGCCGGAGGATACTGCGGGATCCCGTCACTGGCAGAGCGGCCAGCGGCACGGCGGCCGGAACCAGAAACCAAGCAGCCCGGGAGGAAGACCAGAGCAGCGAACTGACCGCCACGGCCAAGAGGGTGCAGGTGACAATGAACAGCACGTGATGCACTGGGTGTGCACGGACAGAACTCGGCCTTGCCAGGACAGCCGCTGCTCCCCACCCGCAGCTTCCCAGATAGCTGGCTCCGGCCAGCGCAATACAGGCTTGAACTCCCGTCACCAGCTTCCCCTCCCGATTCCAGCGGACCTGACGCCGTCGGTCCTATCCCGGCAGTGTCCGGGAAGAGACAGTTCCGTGCCGACGGTCGCGGCGTCGTACCCTTTGCCACCGCCGGGACTCCGTGACGGTCCTGGGCCGGAAAAATTTCCTAGTCAACCCCTTCGGTGATGTCAGGGTAGGCAAGGTGCGTATCCACCAGCGCCTGAACTCCCCCGGGCAAGTAGCGGACATGGACTCCATGCTCCTGAGCGGCGGCCGATTGTTCCAGCACGGGCAGAACGGCCTGCCTGAATGTTGGGTCCTTGTCGGCCAGGTATTGGATGTAGGAGTCGGGCAGTCGTGACTGGACGCCGCGTCGTTCTCCGGCAACCGGGAAGCCCACCCCTTTCTCATAACTGCCGGGTCCGGGAGGAGCAGGTGCCAATCGCTCAAACGTCTTGCCGAGTACGCCCCCGTAGAGCAAATGCGCGGCCAGCATCGTCAGCGCCCTGCCTGGTTTGTCCCGGTGTGCAGGCGGCAGAATGCCCATTGCCGGCAGCCACCCCTCGTACCCTGCCGCCCATACCAGCGCACCATAAGCAAGGCCAGTCGTGACGCCTGGCCGCTTAGGCTGGAAAGACGCATAAATTGCTCCGCCCGCAACGCCGTAAGCAAAATGCGCCGCGACCGCAACCGTGTTCCTCAGCGTCAAGGGAAGCTCGGGAAAGAACCAGTCGATGATCTCTTTCGCGGAGGCTCATATTTCACTACGCCGGAGGCTCCGGCGGCTATGAGCAGCGCACTCATGGCCCCGATCCCGACGAGCCCGGCGGCCCCTCCCCGGCTGAGGCCCATCACAATGCTTTCGCGGCGTTCGGTACCCATTCCCCTATGGAACTCGAACATATGTATAAGCGCAAGTATCTAGCCGGCCGAACAGGGCTTGGTGCGACAACGTCTGCCTTCCGCTTGGCGTCGCATCTACATGGCTGGGGATTGGGGAGGACCGGCCCGGGCCTCAAGTGAGTCGAAAAGGCAGACACTGCTTGCCATATCAGTGATCGGCGGCGAGGCTCCTCCGGTAGCCAGCATTGGTCTAGGGGGATGATCCATAAGCACCCTTGGGCGCGCAGGCTACCGCCCAAGCATCAGCATCAATGTTCCCAGTTAACTGTTGTTCCTATGCATGCTTTGCGGTTCAATAGAGATATGGGTGACACCAAGCGGTGCTTTGGATCCCATCCGGATGGCACGTTAAAGCGAAACCCGGAGGTCCTGCGGTTGCGCGCGCTGAGCCGGGCCGCAGCTGGAGATGACACCCCCATGTAGACACTGGAACCATCTCGGCTACCCGCCGGGCCGGACGATCTTGTCCCGGATGGCCGGCGGGGCGCCGGCATGGGGAAACTCCGCTCCTGGCGGGGCAGAGACCTTACGGAAGGATGTAGCGGAATGCACTCTGAATCGTCAGTAACTGGAATTTCGATCCCTCCCCGGCCAGGGAGACCCCCGGCTGTCGGAAGGGAATCGGGCAAGGCGAGAGGTGACCCGCCCGGCATCACCAGGGCAGGCACGATGTGGGCGGTGACGCTTGGGGCCCTGCTGACGTTGAGTCTGCTGATTGTCTTCATCCTCCAGAACCAGGATCTCGTCCGGGTGCAGTATCTGGGATTGTCAGGATCCTTGCCGCTTGGCGTCGGGCTCGTTATAGCTGCTCTCACAGGAGGGCTGATGGTAGCGGTCGTGGGCGCGGTACGGATAGCCCAGCTGCGCAGAGCCGGCTCTCAGGGTCACCCCAGGACCACTGTCCCGGCGCCTCGCCGACGAAGCCTTAGCCTGCTCCTGAACCACGGACAGCACCACACATGATGGCTGGAGCCGGAGCGGGCGCCGAGTGACGCTGCCGTTCGGAACTGTTGGTAGGGAAGGAATTGCAATGCGGGTGAAGAACGTAATTCGCAGCTTTATCAGTGCCGTGCTGGTGCTACTTGCAGCTCTGGGGCTGAGCGGGTGCTACAACGCTGGAGCTGATAACTATAAATCCGTAGCCCCTGGTTCCAACCTTGACCTGCAAGGACTTGAGTTGCGGAGTATCTCGATTGTCTCTGCCGCAGAGAACCAGCCAGGCCGCCTCCTGGGGACAGTTTTTAACACCACGGACAAAGATATCGGACTGGTGATCAGGGACAAAGACGACACGGTGCAGGTGACAGTCCCGGCCAAGGGGAAGATCGGATTCGACACAGCAGAGCACATCCTTCAAAGCACGCAGGATCCACCAGGGGCACGCACTAACCTCACCGTCGAAGCCAAGGGCGGCAGCAAAGTCACGGACGTTCCCGTGCTCGATGGCACTCTGTCGCAATACGCCCCTTACGTGCCTAAGTAGGACTCCCTGTGACGGAGGCCAGCCCTTTTCCTAACGTCCGGTTCCATCACCCCACTTGTACCGCTCAATTGCGGCCCCGGAATCCACGGAGGCGCCGCGGAGGGCCGAAGGAGGAGAAATACGTGAAATCGCTAAGACTTTACGCGGCGGCAGGCACAACCGCGGCAGCGCTTACCCTGACGGGCTGCACCGGCACCCCCGGGCCGGCGCCCGGTTCCACAACAGCATCACCGGCCCAACCATCTCCTGCGGCATCCGAAGCTGCTGCAGCAGGCCTACCCGCAGTCCCAGGTGTCGTGAAGGACGTTGAACCTTCAGTTGTCACCATACGCACAGACATTGGCTTGGGCAGCGGCGTCATCTACCACAGCGACGGATCCATTGTCACCGACGCCCACGTGGTTGAAGACCAGCAAAAGCAACCCTTCAAAACCGTCCAGGTCCAGTTCGCTGACGGCTCACAATCCCAAGGCACTCTCGTGGGCGTTGACGACGTCACGGACGTCGCCGTACTGAAGGTTGACCGAACGGGCCTCCCAGCCGCCCGCTTCGCCACGTCCGACCCAGAGGTGGGCTCCATGACAGTCGTCATAGGCAGTCCCTTGGGCTTGGAGGAAACGGTCACCGCCGGAATCGTGTCCAGCCTGCACCGGAACATGCCGCCTTCCAAGCAATCTCCACACGGAGCCATCGACCTCCTGCAAACAGACGCCCCGATCTCCCCTGGCAACTCCGGCGGAGCCGTGGCTGACTCCACAGGGCAGGTCATCGGGCTCTCCGAGGCGTACCTGCCGCCAAGCTCCGGAGCGGTCGCCATCGGCTTCGTGACACCGTCGCCGACTGTCACGAACGTCGCCGACCAGCTGCTGGCCAGCGGCTCGGTCAAACACGCCGCCCTTGGCGTGGTCCCGACGGACATCACGCCGCAACTCGCTCAACGGTTCTCGCTGCCTGCGACAGCGGGAGCTCTGGTTGTCAGCGTGTCGCAGGGAGGCCCAGCAGAAAAAGCAGGCATGAAGGCTGGGGATATCATCACCAAATTCGCCGGCGCAAAGGTCGGAAATGTAACTGACCTGCTCGTGGCTCTTAGGAAGCAGGACCCAGGCCAGCAGGTCGAGATTGACGTGCAGCGGGGTTCCGCCTCGCAAACCCTGCGGGTCAACCTCGGAAACCTCGCCGACCAGTCCTGAAGCCCTCTGCCGCTGCCAGCTTTCACAGCATCTGTAAATCCAAACCTGGCGCAAGCCCCGGAACGGCACAGTAGACCGTGCCGGAACAAGGAGAAGCATATGGATACATCACCTCGAGTTGTTGTCGTCACCGGAGCCAGCGGCGGGATCGGCCGTGCTTCGGCCACCGCCTTCGCCAAGCAAGGCGATGCTGTCGCCCTGCTTGCCCGCGGCGAGGGCGGGCTTGCAGCGGCCGCGGCCGACATCGAATCCTTCGGGGGCACAGCTTTGGCTATCCCGGTCGACGTATCTGACGCCCAAGCAGTGGATGCCGCAGCCGCGCGGGTGGAGCGGGAACTCGGACCCATTGATGTCTGGGTCAACGTCGCCTTCACATCGGTCTTTGCACGCTTCGGCGACATCCAGCCGGATGAATTCAAACGCGTCACCGAGGTCGCGTACCTGGGCTACGTCTATGGGACCATGTCGGCACTCAAACGGATGAAGCCCAGGAACCGCGGGACGATCGTTCAGGTGGGCTCCGCCCTGGCCTACCGCGGGATCCCGTTACAGTCGGCGTACTGCGGCGCCAAGCACGCCATCCAAGGATTCAACGAGTCTCTCAGGACCGAACTGCTGCACGAGCGCAGCGGCGTAAAAACCACCATGGTCCAGATGCCAGCGGTTAACACCCCGCAATTCTCCTGGGTCCTCTCACGCCTTCCGCACCAAGCACAACCCGTACCCCCGATCTACCAGCCAGAAGTAGCAGCCCAGGGGGTGGTCTACGCCGCAGCCCATCCCCGGCGACGTGAATACTGGGTGGGCGGCAGCACGGCCGCGACCCTAATCGCAAACGCCCTGGCGCCCGGACTTCTGGACCGATACCTGGCCAAAACGGGGTTTAAGGCACAACAAACCCGGGACCGCCGGGACCCTGACCAACCGGCCAACCTCTGGAAGCCAGCCGATACAACCAAGGATTTCGGCACCCACGGAATCTTTGACAGCAGGTCCATTTCACGCAGCTACCAGCTCATCGCATCCCATCACCACGGCCTCACGGCCGGCGCCACCGGCGCCCTCCTCGCAAGCGCCGCAGCAGTTGGTGTCCTCCTCCGAAAGGCAGCGCAGTGAAGCTGACCGAAACGGTCCGCGCGGCGTATGGAGCAGCAGCTCTCATCGCTCCGGGAGCCGTAGAGCAGATGCTGACCGGCCAGGCGCTGGACGAACGGGCCCGCATCGTGATGCGCATCCTCGGTGCACGCCATCTGCTGCAGGCCGCTGTGACCGCCCGGGGCGGCCGGGCACTCCATCTTCTCGGCAGCGGTGTAGACATACTCCACGCCCTCACCGCCGTAGCCCTAGCCGTCTTGGATGAACGACGCCGGCCAGTCGCTACCGTAAACGCAGCTATCGCTCTGACCTTTGCGGCAGCCGAATTAGCGCGATCCCGCGAGAGCCACTGACGCCTGTCGCAACCACAGCCAGCAACAAGCGGAAAGGAACCCAATGGAAAAACACCAAAAGCCCCCCATGGACCCGGACACGTCGGAAGCCACTAAAACCCAACTGGACCTTGCCAAGGCCCAGGGCGAAGCCTTCGGCAAGGCCCTGGAGTACATGGTGGAGGAGGTGGCGCACACCGGCGGGAAGCAACAGGCCGGCGAGTACATGGTCGGGTACGCGATCGAGGACGCCGAAGGGATGTATCACTACCGGGACGGACAGCTCTCCTGGCAAAACCCGAAGAACGAAAACCTCCACGTCGAGATCGCTGTCTGCGACGCGGCGGACGGGCGTTTCATCCCGAACCTCAACGTAACGGCAGCCCTCATTACCCCTGGCGGGCAGAAGTTGGGCCCGTATGAACAGGAACTGGTCTGGCATCCAATGCTCTACCACTACGCCCGCAACTGGAATGTTCCAGACAACGGGGAGTACAGCCTCTTGGTCCACATCGAACCACCCACATTCATGCGGCACGACGAGGTCAACGGCCGGAGGTTCACAACACCGGTCGACGCGGAGTTCACAGGCGTGAAAGTCACCCGCGGCAGCGAGCCGGTCAACCCGCCTTCGGACTGATGAACCCAACAAAAAGAAAGCGGGCGCCGCCCGCCGGCAGGGAGCCGACCGCCCAGGCTGGTTACTGGCGCTGACCGGCTGACCCCCGAACCTGCCCCATTCGCAGTTGGGATGTTCTCGCGGTGAAGAGGCGCCAGGGGTGCCGCCATCGGCACCCCTGTCATCCTCGCTCGTTCCGGCCTCTTGCGAATGAAGACCGCCATGCAGAGTGGGCGCAATGAAGAACAGAGAAGACACAACGACCGTTCAGAGCAACACAAGCCAAAGAGGAGAAGAACATGTCCATCAGCCCCGAACACGCTTCACCAGTTGACCCGGACGACTCAAGGGCCGACCACACCCCCATCGATCATCAGCACAGCCATGAGCACGGCCCCGGGTGCGGACACGAAACCGTGGAGCACGATGGTCACGTGGACTATCTGCATGACGGGCACAAGCATGCAGCCCATGGCGACCACTACGACGAGCACTAAGTTTCACCGGCCTACGGAGCTCTGAACTCGGGGGCATTGATTCCAAGGTGACGGATAGAAGACGGCGTCGATGACAGGCACCCTTCAGCGAAGTGGAAGGACGGCCGCGTCGCCGACCTTCTGGACGTGCACGAACCATCCCGGCGAGGAGTATGGGAGTTGTTCCGGTCTCTCCCGCTAGAGTTCCACTTGCATTCGTCCCCTGGAACGATCGTTTCGCCTCCCCCTGCCTGCCCATAGGCAGAACAGATCGAAACCCAGTTCTTGTGGCTCCAGGTCCACCTGGCTCTGGAGCGGCATGCCTCCCCACTTGTAATCGTCACACGCTACTGTAAGCATGCTGATGATCTGGATTTGGGGGCTGGTTATGAAGGGAAGCGCATGTCTGCCTATCTGAATCTGGCGATCACCTTCGCGGTTGCGCTTGTGGGAGTGGGTGGCCTGTACGCGCTGCATCAGTTGACGGCTGTGGCGAGGAATCCCTTGGTCAGCAAGCCTTACACCAGCGGCTGGATCCCTGAACAGCACGCCCTCTCCCGGTATCACGCCCGCTACTACCCGGTGACGCTGGTCTTCCTGGCGTTCGACGTCGAGATGCTTTTCATGTACCCGTGGGCTGTTGTGGTGCCCCGGATGGGCGCGTTCGCTGTCACGGAGATGTTTGCCTTCTTGGGCGTTTTGATGGCCGGTGTGGTGTGGGCCTGGCGCGAAGGAGCGTTCAAGTGGGCCTAAGGAATGTGCTGGCGCGGATTGCGGTGACCCGCTGCCACGTGTTTGTGGCCGAGGGCTATGCGGGCGCCGGCTCCAGGATGGCGGTGGAACGCTTGCTCGCCGACAACGGCTGGGTGCAGGCTCTTTCACCTGGCGACGCGGACATCCTCTGCATCTGCGGAGAGGTTCCGGAAGACCAGACCGACGCGGTGGAGCGACTCTGGGATCAGCTGCCGGGCCCCAGGAGCAGGACCGTGGTCACCGGCCCCGAACACGCCGGGCGTGCGCTGGACGGCTGCGTCGCGGAGCTGCTGGACGTGGACGGACAGATGCGGCTCGAAGCGGAACGCACGGCTACTGAACCGAAAGAAGACGACAAGCAAGACGACGGCGACTCCCGGATGAATATGGACCATGAGGGAATGGATCACGGTAAGAAGGACGACGGCGCCGAGGACTCCCACGCGGACATGGACCATGAGGGCATGGACCACGGCGGCATGAGTCACGAGGGCATGGACCACGGCGGCATGGAGATGCCGATGCCCGGCGGAATCGGCCTGGCGGGCGAAGGAAAGGACCGCGACGGCCTTGACCTGGATGCCCTGAAGGTGCCGCTGGGCCCGTATCTTCCGTTCTGGCCAGCTGGACTGGTCCTGCACTGCGAGCTGCAGGGGGATATCGTTTTCGCTGCCCGGGCTGAGTACGCATTCGGCCGGGGCGAGGAACTCCCCATCGGCGGCCCGTCAGGGACAGAGCGCGCGGCCTTGGTGCGGCAGTCGGATCTCGTGTCACGGCTCCTGGCCTTGGCCGGGGCCGCACGGGAGGCCGCGAAAGTTCGGGGTGTTCGTGATGCTGCCCTGGATGGTGCGGCGTTGGATGAGTGCCGGCGCTCGCTTGCGGCATCCGGTACACGGCTGCGCCGGAACTGGCTGCTGCGGCGGACATTGCAGGGAATTGGCCGGATTCCGCAGGGCGGGGCAGCCGGGGAACCCGGTGGCACGGATGCTTGGGACCGGCTCCTGGCCTTGCTGGATGCCACGGTTGCCGGCACTGCAGGCGCGGGTGCAGTGCCGTTGGGCCTCCTGCCGGACCTGGTCCGGGGACTGGAGTTGTCCGTGGTGCGCCTTGTGGTTGCAAGCCTGGACCTTTCGCCTCAACCCGCACCGGCAGTGGAAGGGCGGGCGCGATGACGCCGGGCGCGGTGCAGCAGCTTCCTGTTTGGGGGCCCCTGGCGGCCCTGGCGGCATTGGCGGTGGTGGCCTTGTCCGGGGCAATGGTCAACGACGTTCTGGCTGCACGCTTTAGTGGGCGCCGGGGCGGCGGTTTCGCTCCGATTGCGGAGGCGGCCCGGCTGCTCCGGCAGCGCAGGCGCTCCACTGTGGCAGCCGATGAGCTGCTGCGCAGGGTGGGCGTAGCCGGATTGACGGTGGCCTCGGCGCTGAAGGTGGCCGTGCTGCCGGTAGGCGCCTGGGTGGTGTCCGACCTCGCCGTGGGGCTGGTTTGGTTCAATGCAATGGACGTCCTGGTGTGGGCTTTCGTGTGGCTGGCCGGCTGGGGGCAGAACAGCGTGTTTCCGTTGGTGGGCGGTTACCGGTTCCTTGCTTTGGCCTTGGCCTATGAACTGCCGTTGATGTTTGCGTTGACTGCTCCTGCCGTGGCGGCGGGCAGCCTGCGCATGGGTGACATCGTCGCCGCGCAGGAGGGTCTGTGGTTCGTGGTGTGGATGCCGGTCGCCTTCGTGGTGTTCCTGGCCGCGGTGCTGGCATTTTCCCTTCAGCGGCCCTTCACCGCCCCCATGGCCGCAGACATCGCAGGCGGTGTGACGGCAGAGCTGTCCGGTGTGGACCGCTTCCTTGTCCTGACCGGACGCTACTCACTGTTGTCGGCAGGTGCCGGCTTCGCCGTGGCATTGTTCCTGGGCGGAGGGTCAGGCCCGTTGCTGCCGGACTGGCTCTGGTTCCTTGGCAAGACCGTCGTGCTGCTGTGGCTGCTGGTGGCCCTGCGCCGCCGCATTCCGCAACTGCGTCCGGAGCAACTGATGGCCCCTGCCTGGGTGGTGGGTCTGCCCCTTGTCCTCCTGCAGGTCCTCATTGTCGCCGTCGTCACCATTAACGGAAGGAGTAGCTGATGCCCGAGGCAGTACTTTTTGTCGTCCTTGCCGTAATCGCCGTTGCCGCCGGCGTGGCGGTGTTCCGCACCGATTCCATGGCGCGCGCCAGTTACGCGTTGGCCGTGTCCTTCGTGGCCGTGGGCCTCATGCTGCTGCAGTTCAGGCTGGAGTACATCGGCGTGATCACCGTCCTGATGATGGTCATGGAGATGGCGGTCATGGCCATCTTCATGATCATGTTCATGGGCATGAACCCGGCGCTGATGCCCATGGACATGGTGCACAGCAAAAAGCTGTCAGCCGGGGCGGCCATTGGGCTGTTCCTGCTGCTGACTGCGGGCATTTTGCTCGCCGACTGGCCGGAGGGCAGAAGCAATGCAGGTGGGGATCTGACCAGGTCCCTGGGCGAAGCCATCATGGAACCAAAAATGCTCGTGATGCTCGTCATCAGTCCGGTCCTGTTCGCCACGATGGTGTCGGCCCTGGTCCTGGCAAACCCGCATGGGAGGTACAGCGCCTACCCGCTGCTCCCCGCAGAGGACGCCGACGACGACGGACAGGGCCATGAACAGGGCCAGCCGGGTGGGTCCGGCGGACATGCGGCCCACGGTATGCACGGGACCGACGGGGGCTCCGGGACCAGCGATGGCCATGGGCAGCACCATGGGGGCGGTGGGCACCAATGACACTTCAACTGGTGTTGATTGGCGCGGCGTCGCTGTTCTGCGTGGGCCTGTATGGTGCCCTGTCGCAGCAGGTGGTGGTCATGGTCATGATGGGCCTGGAGCTGATGCTCAACGGCGTCATCCTGGCAGCAGCCGCGTTCTGGTGGTTCCTCGCCCCGGCACCCGATGGCCAGGTGCTGCTGCTGGTGGTGATTGCCGCCATGACGGTGGAAATGGCCATGGGCTTTGCCGTTGCGATCCTGCTGCACCGCAGCCGTCAGACCGATATGACCGAGATGGCATCGGACCTGTCCGGATGAGCTGGCTGCTGATCCTGCTCATCGGCCTTCCGGCAGCCGCCGGAACAGCGCTTGCCCTCGCCGGGGCCAAGGCGGACCGTACGGCGGCGGCGCTCTCCGTCGTCGTCTCGGCCCTGGTGCTGGGCGCCGCTTCCGCAGCTGCCGCCCTGCGTCCCTCCCTCTCGGCACAGTTCCTGGCAGGAAGCGGGTTCGGGCTGAGCGTTGACCCGCTTAGCGCGCTGCTGCTCCCGGCCGTTGCCGGGGTGGCTTTCCTGGTCCTGCTCTACGCCGCGGCATCGGGCATCGGCACGCCGGCCCGGTTCCACGGCCTCATGCTGCTTTTCATCGCGTCGGTGCTGGTCACCGTGACTGCCACTACGCTGTCCGCGCTGCTCTTCGCATGGGAGATCATGGGAGCGGCTTCCTACGCCCTTATCGGGTTCCACTGGAGGGAGTCACGGCGCGTGTCCTCCGGGTTGACGGCCTTTGTGGCCACCCGCAGCGCGGACCTTGGACTGTACCTCGCGGCGGGAGCGGCGATGGCCGCCGGCGCATGGTCAGGGGATGCCATGTCCCTGGCCGGCCTGGACAGCCTTCCCGGGCCCTGGCGGGACGTTGCTGCCGCCGGGATACTGGTGGCCGCGGTTGGCAAGGCGGCGCAGCTGCCGTTCAGCTTCTGGCTCTCCCGGGCCATGGACGGACCCAGTGCGGTCAGCGCCCTGCTGCATTCGGCCGCGATGGTGGCCATGGGCGGATATCTGCTCCTGCGGGTCCAGCCCCTCCTCGCAGCCACAGGGTGGGCTGCGGACGCGGCGGCGTGGGCGGGTGCGGCAACCGCCGTGGTCCTGGGCTTCATCGCGATAGGCCAGCAGGACTTGAAGCAACTCCTGGCGGCGTCGACGGCGGCGCAGCTCGGGTTTGTGGTGATGGCCGCCGGAGTGGGTGATGCAGCGGGCGGCGCCGCGCACCTGATGGCCCACGCGGCAACAAAGAGCGCGCTGTTCCTGGCGGCGGGCGCCTGGTTGGCGGCACTCGGGACCAAGAAACTGTCCGACCTTCGCGGGGTCGGGCACCGCTGGCCCCTGCTGGGTGGCGCGTTCACCGTCGCGGTGCTCAGCCTCGCCGGGATTCCTCCGCTGGCGCTGTGGGCCACCAAGGACAACATCCTAACCGCGGCGCGCGAACACTCGTTTCCCCTGTATATTGCCGGGCTGGCAGGGGCTGTGCTCGCCGCCGCCTATGCCGCCAAGGCCGTGGCACTGCTCTGGAAACCGATGCTCCCCGAAACTGCGTCCGGCTATGACGCGGAGGAGACGGGCAGCCGTACTGTCACCCCGTGGCAGCTGGTCCCCATCGGAGTCCTCGCCGCCTGCGCCGCTGTTTCCGGCCTCCTGGTGCTGGGCACAACAGGTGACATTATCCGCGGAGTGCTGGGCAGCAAGGCGGAGTCCTCCCTGCTCGAGCTCGCCGTGTCAGGGCTGCTCGCCGCGGCAGTCCTGGTTCCGCTATGGGTACTTGGCGGCAAACTTCCACCACTGCCGGGGGCGCTGGCCTGGCTGCATATGGAACGGGCGGCCCACATTGTCCTGGTACGCCCGGTCCTTGCGGCCGCCCGCTCCCTGGCCCGGTTCGATGATGCCGTCCTTTCCCGCGGCGTGGAGCGGGCAGCCAAAAAAGCCCTGCAGGGCGCACGAAGCCTTAATCGCGCTGACGGGGCACTGGACCACGGCACCGATGCTGCAGCCGCTGCCACCGCCCGACTGGCCGGCCGTTCCGCCATCACGGACCACACCATTGACGGCGCGGTGAGCAGCCTTGCCCGTACCGTCCGTCACGCAGGGGCGGCCGCCCGCCGGCCCCAGACAGGGCAACTGCACCACTACTACGTCCAGGCCGCCGCAGTGCTTGTGGTGGCCGCCGTCCTTCTGATCGTCGTGAGGTAACTTTGCTCAGTTTCGCCATCCTCTTCCCCCTCGCCGCAGCGGCAGCGGTCCTGGTGTCCGCCAGACGCGGCGGCATGGCCCGCGCCCTCTTCCTCGGGGCGACCGCCGTCGAGGTGGTACTCACCGCGGTCCTGTGGGCCGGATACCAGGACCCGGGACCGGACGGACTGGCCTATGAGGAACGGCTGCGGTGGATCCCGAATGTGGAAAGCAGCTACCACGTGGGGGCGGACGGACTATCGCTGCCCCTGATCGGCCTCACCGCCGTCATCTTCCTTGCCTGCGCCGTCTACGACTGGGGCGCGAGGGACCGGCCGGCCCCCAGGGCAGCGCTGTTCCTGTTCCTCGAAGCCACCAGCGTGGGACTGTTCGGCGCCCAGGACCTCATCCTGTTCTTCCTGTTCTTCGACCTATCCATCGTCGGCATGTATTTCGTGATCGCCGGATGGGGCCACGGGGACGAGGCACGATCGGCCCTGAAGTTCTTCCTCTACACCTTCCTGGGCTCGCTGGCACTGCTGCTGGGCTTCATCGGCCTCTACCTCGGCGCCGCCCCGCACACGTTCGATATTCCCGAACTCCTCCGGGCCCAGCCGCTCCGTGACAACCCCGCCGGCCTGTGGGTGCTCGGCGCCGTCGTCGTCGGCCTGGCCATCAAGACCCCCACCGTGCCGTTCCACACCTGGCTGCCCCCGGCCCACACGGACGCACCCGCCACAGGCTCAGCCGTCCTTGCCGGTGTGCTGTTGAAGATGGGAACCTATGGTTTTGTCCGGATCGCGATGCCCCTCCTTCCGGACGCCTGGCGTGCGTGGGTTCCCGTTTTGGTGGCCGTCGGCGTGGTGTCCGTTCTCTACGGGGCACTGGTGGCCCTGGCGCAGAGCGACCTGAAACGCATGATCGCCTACACCTCCGTCAACCACATGGGCTACATCGTCCTTGCCCTGGCCGCAGCCGGTGCCGGCGGCAGCCCCGCAGCCCGGGAAACAGCAGTGACCGGCGCCGTCACGCAAATGGTCAGCCACGGCCTCATCACCGGCGCCCTCTTCCTGCTGGCCGGAGTCCTGCACAGCCGGGCCGGCACCTACGACATGGGTGCCTTCGGCGGCCTCGCCTCCCCCGCACCTCGATACGCCGCGTTCTTCGCGGTCGCCGCCTTTGCATCTCTGGGACTGCCGGGGTTCAGTGGCTTTATCGCCGAATTCCAGATCTTCGCCGGCAGCATCGGCGCCGTCCCCCTGACCGCCCTCGCACTTCCGGGCATCCTTATCACCGCCGCGCTCTTCCTGCGCGCACTCCAGCGCGTGTTCACCGGGGAACCACGGGGAAAGTCCCCCGGACTGGCTGACCTTCGCCCTGCCGAAGCCTGGTCCACAGGCGGCCTGCTGGTGCTCTCTGTGCTGATCGGCCTCGTCCCGGCGCCCTTGCTGGACACCATCAGCCCGGCCTCGGCGTCGCTGGTCAGCCTGCTGGGAGGGTAGGCGTTAGTGGAATCCATGAATCCCGGCGCTGATGCCCTCGCGCTGCTTCCGGAAATCCTGATGCTGACCGGTGCCATCACCGCCCTGCTGACCGGATCATTCGTTCCCCGGGAACGGCAATGGATCAGCCGGATCATTGCACTGGGCGCACTGGCAGCAAGCGCAACCGCGGCTGCTGCCGCCGTTGATGGAACGGCCATGTCCGCCTACTCCGGTAGCTACACGATCGACGCCGGCACCGGCGCCGGGCGGCTGGTGGTGGCAGTATCGGCACTGTTGGTCATCGTGCTGGGCACAAATGAACTCCGCGCGACCGAGCGCGAAAGCGAAACTTACACCCTGATCCTGCTGGCTTCCCTCGGCGCGACCGTGCTTACAGGTGCGGCCGACCTCCTGGTGCTCATCGCGGGATTCCTCCTTGCCAGCATCCCGCTGTATGCCCTGATCGGCATGGGAAGAACCAGGAACGGCGCCGAGGCCGCGCTCAAGACCTACCTGCAGGGGGCATTCTTCGGCATCCTGCTCATGCTCGGCGTCGCCGTTCTCTATGCCGCCGCCGGAACCACGTCCTACTCCGGCCTCCGGTCGGGGCTCGAACATGCCGCAGGGGCGATAACCGGTGTGGGGCTGGTGGGCGTCCTGGCCGGGCTGATGTTCAAGGCAGGAGCCGTTCCCGCCCACTTCTGGGTTCCGGATGCCGCCGAAGGGGCCGGAACCGCGGCTGCCGCCTTCGCCACCACGGTCCCTAAAATTGGTGGGATCCTGGCCGCCTACCGTTTGCTGGGTCAGATGCCCGGCACCGTAGCGTGGCCCCTGCTGGTTGCCTTGCTTTCGGCGGCCACTATGACATTGGGAAACCTCGCCGCGTTCGCCCAGCGGAACCCCCGGCGACTGCTGGGCTGGTCCACCGTGAGCCAAGCCGGCTACCTGCTCATGCCCCTCGCCGTGGCAGGTGCCGTTCCACTGGCGTTGCCCTCCGTGCTGGTCTACCTGGCCGGTTACGCAGCCAGCAACCTCACAGCATTCGCCATCATCGGAGCCTACCCGGACCGCGCCGAACTCCGCGGCTACGAAGGGCTATCGACCGCCCGGCCGTGGCACGCCGTAGCACTTGTCGTGGCCCTCCTCAGCCTGGTCGGGACCCCACCCACCGGAGTCTTCCTGGGGAAGCTGGCCGCCTTTACTGCTGCATGGGATGGGGGCTTCTGGTGGCTGGCCGTCCTCGCAGCACTCAACACCGTCGCCAGCCTCTTCTACTACCTGCGGTGGCTCGCCCCCGCTTTCCGCGCCGCTTCACCGGATTCACCCGGAGCAGGAGACTTCACCCCCCGCGCTTGGCCCGCCCAGGCAGCCACGACCGGAGCGTTCCTGACCCTGGCTGTGGGGCTGGGCGGCGGCCTCGTCTGGGCCACCCTAAGCTGACCCCTCCAAGCATCGCTGGCCACGAGGACCGGGCACCTGCCTGTAGACCTACTGGTCCCGCACAGGTTTTCGATGACCTGCCGGATTCAGGGATGCACACTCGGTTCGCTACCGGAACCCCTGCTCGCCGGCCACTCCTCGTCCGCGGGGGGTTACGAGCCGTTACCCTGCCGCCCGGAAGACCAAGACCGGGCAAGGTGCGTGACGGGCCACCTGATTAGTGACCGACCCGAGCAGCAGCCCTGCGAAACCTCCGTGACCGCGGGATCCAACAACAAGCAGGTCGGCGTCTTTTGCTGCGTCAAGCAAGGCCCTTGCTGGCAGGTCGCGGACAAGCACCGCCGAAATTTCCAGCCCTTGGCTGTCGACCGTCTCCAGCGCTTCAGACTGCATGCGCTGAAAGTAGTGAAGGGCGTCATTTGGTCCGGCGTCTTCAACACTTGAGGGCACCGGGGGATAGTGCCAGGCCGTGACCGCCCTGACCGCTCCTTGCCTCAGGCGGGCTTCCTCCACCGCCCATTTCAGGGCACCAAAAGACAATTCAGAACCATCGAGGCCCACAACGATGAGAAATGCACTGGCACCCATTTTCATCCTCACATCCCCGGCGGTTCCGCCACCGTACGCAGGGCCATCTTTTGCCAGGCCCGCTGGCTGGTCAAGGGACGTAAGCCCTTCTTTGCTTCAGTGGCTGGCTTAGGGCGTCCGGGTTCCCCAGATTCGGCAATATGGTCTACCACAGTACTGATCCCTCCAGTCAGGGCGTTCTTCTTCCACTTTCACCAATGGCGCCCCTCCACCCCACAGGAGGATTCACGAAAACTGCTCACACCGATTCACCTGGCTTCGCTGCATCGTGGAGCCGGACAAGGAGAAACGAGAACGCTATGGCAACCGATTACGACGAAGTTCGTTCAGAGGTAAAGGAATCTCAAGAGAAGTCCCTTGAGGCACTCCGCGCCGCCAACACTCCCGACGCCCGCAGCGTGGTCACGGAACTGGAAGAAGCCGATTCAGTCGACGGCGTGGACCTTCCCGGCGACATCATCGCTGAGGAACTTGTCGTCGAAGTAGTGCCCCAAAAGGAAGACGAATTCACCTGCTCCGCCTGCTTCCTGGTCCGGCATCGCTCCCAGCTCGCAAAAGAAAAGGACGGCCACCCCTACTGCAGCGAGTGCGAAGGATAGCGCTGGTGCCTTACGCGCAGATCATGGCGGTCAGCAAAGTGCTATCAACCATGGCGCCGACAGGCCCCCCGACAGCATCTGGAAACATAACGGTAGGGGAACGATCCACCCCGTCCAACTCCATGCCCTGCAAAGGGCTGCCCTCCGCTGCTAGCGTGCATTCATGGCCCCAGTCATATGATGCCTCCGGTTATGACTGGGGGTTCAGCCGTCTCGCCGGACGGCGAGCCTAACAAGGATGAAGGTGCATGGCAACAGGAACGGTCAGATGGTTCAGCGCCGAAAAGGGCGTGGGCTTCATCATTCCTGATGACGGTTCGGAGGACGTCTTTGCCCACTTCTCGGCCGTACTTGCCACTGGACAACCGGTGCTTTACAAGAACCTGAAAGTACAGTTTGACGTCAGGAAAGGACCGGGCGGCCCTGTGGCGGAAAATATTCGCGTGCTCTGACTCGCCGGTATTGCCCTTGAGCACAACAGAAGGGACCTTCGTATGACCGCGGACTTCGAATCCTCGAACAAGAAGAAGTTGTCACTGACAGGATCAGTGGCCCTCGGAACAGGGGTGATGATCGGGGCAGGCATTTTTGCCCTTGTAGGTCAAGTGGCGCAACTTGCCGGCAGTTGGGTGCCCTGGGCCTTTTTTGCCGGTGCCGTGGTGGTGGCTTTCAGCTCCTACTCATACATTCGCTACTCTGCCGCCAACCCGTCGTCGGGCGGAATCGCCATGCTGCTCAAAGCCGCCTACGGGCCCGGGGTGGTGGCGGGAACCTTCTCGCTTTTCATGTATGTATCAATGATCCTGGCCGAATCCCTGCTGGGCAGGACGTTCGCTACATACCTGTTGCGCCCCTTTGGCTTGCAGGGGTCCCCAGTCTGGGTGGCGGTGCTGGCCGTGGCGGCGGTCGCCGGCGCAGCCCTGGTCAACCTCGTTGGCAACCGATGGGTGGAGGGTTCCGCAACAGTGACCGCCGGAATTAAGATTGCAGGCATCGCGATCCTGGCGGCGGCCGGCATCATCGCGGCCGGAGCCGGCTCCCTGGGCCGGTTGCTCACCGCCGGGGAACGCACTCCTCCCGAGCAGGGATGGGTGGGCTTCCTGGCTGGAGTTACCTTGTGCATCCTCGCCTACAAGGGCTTCACCACCATCACCAACCAAGGCGCTGACCTCCGCGATCCCAAGCGCAACATCGGCCGTTCCATCATCATCGCCATCGGCCTGTGCACTTTGCTCTACCTGCTGATCACCGCAGCGGTAACGGGAAGCCTCTCGGTAAGCGAAATAACAAAAGCCCGGGACTACGCGCTGGCCGAGGCCGCGGTGCCAACGTTCGGCTCCTGGGGCGTAACCCTCACCGTCGTGATCGCCGTCGTCGCCACTCTTTCCGGGCTGATTGCCAGCCTGTTCTCGGTCTCAAAGCTCTACGACATGCTCCGGGACATGGGGCAGGCTCCCGGACTGCCGGGGAAGGAAGGACACCAATCCCTCTACATCACAGCCGGGCTGGCCATGATCCTGGCCGCATCCTTTGACCTCTCCCAAATCGCCTCCCTTGGCGCAATTCTCTACCTCGCGATGGACATTGCCGTCCACGCCGGTGTCATCTTCCACCTCGCGGACGGCATCCGGGCCAAAACCTGGGTTCCCTGGACGGCCATCGTTCTCGACGCCACCGTGCTGCTGGCCTTCGTATTCGTCAAGGTCCAGTCCGACCCGCTCACTGTCGCCACTACAGGAGCCGTGGCTGCAGCAATCACTGCCGCCCAATGGATTGCGGTCAGGCGCCGGAGCCACCAGGACCAGCCCCACGGGAAATCGCCAGCCCGGGAAACCCGCTAGCAGACGTTCCGGGCGTCATTGCATCTTGGGACGGTGTGCTTTTCTTCCTGTCGCCCAGGGCCTTGGTGACATAACGGTAGAGGAACGATCCCGGTCGGGCAACGAGAATCACCCACCGACTTCCGACGCCGCTGCTAGCGTGAACCCATGCTGTCGAACATATGATGCGCCTTGTTATGGCTTTGCGGCAGCGCGATTGCGGAACCAGCATGGTTCCGCAAGGAAAGTAGCCAGCCGTTGTGGCCGCAGGGGTGCAGACACGAAAGGGAAGGAAGATTCCTGTTGCTGAGGTCAAGGATGTTCCTGGGAAAACTGTTTCTCTTCACCGTTATCAGCGCACTGGCCGGTGTCCTGGTGACCGCACTGGCGCTTCCCTTCGCTGCAGCCGGCGCCTCGGCGGCTGGATTTTCGAACAGGCTGCTCAGCAGCTTTCCCGATGAACTGGAGATCGGCAGGCAGGCCCAGGCCAGCACGGTCCTGGCCAGCGACGGGTCCCTGATAACCACCTTCTACAGCCAGAACCGGGACAGCGTGCCGCTGGACAGCATGGCGCAATCCATGCAGGACGCCATCATCGCGATAGAAGATGCCCGCTTCTACGACCACGGCGGCACTGACCCGGTGGGCATCCTCCGGGCCCTTGCAGCCACCGCCGCTGGTGCGCGCCAAGGCGCCTCGACAATCACGCAGCAATACGTAAACAACGTCATCATCCAGTCCCACATCGCCGCAGGACATCCCGATGACGTGAGACTGGGGCCCGAAAAAACCCTGCGCGACAAGCTCAGGGAAATGAAACTAGCGGTCTCGCTCGAAAAGACCCACACCAAGGACCAGATCCTTCAGGGCTACCTGAACATCATCTACTTCGGCAACAATGCCTACGGCATCGAGGCGGCCGCCAAGTACTACTTCGGGGTCCACGCGAAGGACTTGAACCTGCACCAGGCGGCCACACTGGCCGGAATCATCAACAATCCGTCCTTCTACGACCCGGTGACTCAGCCCAACCACGCGCTCGCACGGCGGAACCTGGTTCTGGACAAGATGCTCGAGCAGGGACGGATCACCGCCGCGGCCCACTCCAAAAGCGTGGAGAGCCCCATCGGCCTTGACCTCCACCCCACACGGCAAGGCTGCGTGGCAGCCCGGACCGCGCCATACTTCTGCGACTACGTCCAAAGGCTCATCCTGAACAACCCCGCCTATGGGGCCGACGAAAACGCGCGCCGCGCCCTCCTGTACAGCGGCGGCCTGACCATCCGGACCACCCTCGATCCTGCCTTGCAACAAAAAGCCCAGGCCCTTGTCAGTGCCACCATGTCAGCCGGTGACCCCCTGCAGCGGGGAACGGCGCTGGTCAGCATTCAGCCCGGCACCGGAAAAGTCCTGGCCATGGCACAGAACACGCACTACGATCCGGCCCCTGCCCCGGGAAATTACATGGGCAACTTCGCCCTCCCCGCAAACGACAAGAACGGCAACTCCCTGAACGGAGCCGGCGGCTTCCAGGTGGGCTCCACCATCAAGCCCTTTATCTTCGCCGAGTGGCTCAACGCCGGGAAATCAATGAACACCATCCTCAACGGCGCAGCGCGAAAGTACCCGACCGGATACCCCTGGAAGAACAGCTGCGGCACTACATCGGGGGCGTACGACCCCGCTGCCGGCACCCACCTGCTCCCCAACGACGATCCAAACCATTACTACAAAATGAGCGTCCTGCAGGGCCTGTACCAATCCATCAACACCATCACGTTCCAGTCCGCCAGCCAGCTCGATCTCTGCAATGTCCAGAAAATGACCACAGCGGCCGGCATCAGGAACGGGCACACCAACGCTCCGTACGATTTCTCCAAAATCTCCAACCTCATCGGCTCCGTTGACGTCGCGCCGCTGACCATGGCCAACGCCTACGCCACATTCGCCAGCGGCGGCACCTACTGCAGCCCCACAGCACTCACCGGCATCACTGACAGCCGCGGCAACCAGCTTCCCGTCCCCTCAGCCGACTGCCACCGCACGATCAAACCCGCAGTGGCAGCCGGGGTCACGTACGCGCTCAAGAACGTCCTGATCAAAGGATCGGGATACAAACTGCCGGTCGACAAGACCAGCTACGACATCTTCGCCAAGACCGGGACAACCGACGGGAACATCAACACCTGGACGGTTGGTGCCACCGCGGGTGTCGCGACCGCCTCTTGGTTCGGCAGCTACAAAGGCACCGGACCGCAATGGATAAACCAGGACATCACCATCAACGGCCGCTACTACAGCGTCGTCAACGGCGCGGACCTCGCCGGCATGCAGTGGGCACACTTCATGAACCAGGCAGCCCCGAAGTTCAGCACTGACAACTTCCCGCCCCCACCAGCATCCATGCTCAGAACGCCGCAGAAACAATCGCCGAACAACTCCCGAGACAACACAGCATACGGAACCCGCACAGACGGCACACGGCCTACTACGCGCCCCTCGGCCGGTCGTTAAGTCCTAACAGACCAGCAGCAGTAGCTTGTTCTCACTTTTCCTGCGCGGCTTCAACTCCCGCGAGGCCCGGAACATTGCGGCAGTCTTGGGTGTACTACCGCCCGGGAAGCACTCTCCTACTGACGGAACGTGCGGAGAGACTGCGAGAAGTTCGGTTTATCCAGGCACTAGGGCATAAATGCTAAACGTTAACTATTGCTGCACGGCATATGTTGGAGTTCAATGGAGATATGGCTTGTTGGACTTTCCGAAGGCCCGCTTCACCACTGGATTCCTGTGGTGAAGCGGCCGTCGGAAGTGCCGAGACTGGCTGTGGCCAACCAATAACTGGTCGATCGTCCCCGAATGCATCGCTGGCCTGCCGCGCATTCCCGGAGTTCCGGCGCGCGGGTAGCGGCCGCGGTCACAGCGCGGGCAGCATTGCAGGGGTGAACCCGATTCGGCAGCCAGGCCGCCAAGGTGACTTTGCCAAGACCACTGCGAGGTGGTTTCTTACGGGGATCGTTGCAGAAGCTACTTCGCCGGCCTGTAGACGCTGCGATAACGCATCCCCCGATGTGCATGAAACCTCCCGTGGCAGGTTAGGAGAATCGTGAGAACACAACACGCAGAAGATCCGGTGGCCGCAACGGTCCATGGGATTGACCGGCTCATCCGGAATGTGCAGACGGGCCGGTTTGAGCGGTCGCTTTCAGCTTTGACGGCGGCGGGGGCCTTGGTCACTGCGGCGGAGATCTTCCTTGAGCATGACAAGGCGAGTTTCGGCAACAAGTGGATGTGGGCCCCCGTCGCTCTTGGCCCTTTGGGGGCGGCCGCGGGGGTGGCAGGGGTCTTCAGCCGGCGCATGGCCAAGACGGCGCTTCCGCTGGCCAGCGCCGCCATCGTAGCCAACGGCCTGCAGGGCACGTGGCTGCATTTGCAGGGTATCCGGCAAAAGCCGGGAGGCCTGTCCAACCTGCGTTACAACCTGGAGATGGGGCCGCCGCTGTTCGCACCTCTGCTGGTCACCATGGTGGGCGGCATGGGTGTGCTGGCCTCGGTGCTGAGGAGGGAACCGTGACAGGGCTCCCCCTGGAGAGGGACGACGGCGGCGGGCGCTACCCGGGATTCAGCACCCTCGCCCAGGCGCGGCACTGGGACCCGGTGACGGCCGCCGTCGTACAGTCCAGGATGGCACTGCCTCCCGACGTGCGCTTCTTCACCCCCGCGGAGGAAGCCGCAGCGCGCGCCCTTTTTGATCAGCTGCTGGACCAGCATGTGGATCCGCGGGTGCCGGTGGTGAACATGGTGGACGCGCGCCTGGCCGAGGAGGAGACCGACGGCTGGCACTACGACAACATGCCCCGGGACGGCGAGGCCTGGCGGGCATCGCTGGCCGCACTGGACCAGGAGGCCCGGTCCCGGGGGGACTGCGCCTTCGCCCTGCTCAGTCTGGATGGTCAAGCGAAGCTGCTGCAGGACATCTGCGACCTGGACCGCGATCTCTGGCACGGGTTGCCGGCGGACCGTGTCTGGAGCCTGTGGACCCGCTACGCGTGCACCGCGTTCTACTCCCATCCCCTGGCCTGGGACGAGATCGGCTTCGCCGGGCCGGCCTACCCGCGGGGCTACAAGAATCTCGGCGTGGACCGGCTGGAACCATTTGAAGTGCGCGATGTACGGCCTGAAGCGGATCCGACCCGTGGGGCTGACAGATGAGCACCCTGCAGGAACGCAACGAATCCGCCTGGCTGCTGCCCAAGGGCCCTGGCAGCAACCTTCGGCTGAGGGAAAAGATGCGCCGGTACCGCGACGACGACGAGGTGGACATCGTGATTGTGGGCTGCGGTGCGGGAGGAGCCACGCTCCTACAGCGCCTCGCGCGGGCCGGTTGGCGGGCCGTGGGCCTGGAGGCCGGTCCGTTCTGGGAACCTGAGCAGGACTGGGTCAGCGATGAGGCCGGCTCCCACCACCTGTACTGGACCGAACCGCGGGTGATCGGCGGCAGCGACCCTGTCCCGCTGGGGTCGAACAATTCCGGCCGGGGCGTGGGCGGTTCGATGGTCCATTTCGCCGGCTACACCCCGCGTTTCCATCCCAGCGATTTCCACACCCTCAGCGCGGACGGAGTGGGGGCGGACTGGCCGCTGGAGTACGGCGAACTCCGGCCCTTCTATGAGGACATCGAGGCAGAGCTTCCCGTTTCCGGCGAACACTGGCCGTGGGGTGATCCCCACACCTACCCCCACCGGCCGCACCCAGTCTCCGGCAACGGGGAGCTCTTCCTGAGGGGCGCCAACGCTTGCGGCGTGACGGCGAAGGTGGGGCCGGTGGCCATCGCCAATGGCCGGTTCGGCAACCGTCCGCACTGCATCTACCGCGGCTTCTGCCTCCAGGGCTGCAAAGTCAACGCCAAGGCCTCACCGCTGATCACCCACGTCCCCGACGCCCTGGCCCACGGCGCCGAAATCCGACCCGACTCCATGGCCACCAGAATCTGCCTGGACGAACGCACCGGCCTGGCAACCGGCGTCGAATACGTCCAGGGCGGCATTCAAAGGTTCCAGCGCGCCCGCCTGGTGGCCGTGGCCGGCTATTCGATCGAAACGCCCCGCCTGCTGCTGAACTCCACATCACCGCGCTTCCCGGACGGGATGTGCAACGACTTCGACCAGGTGGGCCGTTACCTGATGGTGCAGGGCGCACCCCAGACGGCCGGGCGGTTCCAGGCCGAGGTACGGATGTGGAAGGCCCCTCCCCCGGAAGTCAGCACCGAGGACTTCTACGAAACAGACCCGGCAAAACCGTACAAGCGCGGATTCTCCATCCAGTGTGTCTCCCCGCTCCCCATCACGTGGGCGGAGCACGTTGCCGCGCAGGGACACTGGGGTGCAGCGCTCCGGCGGTATATGAGCGACTACCCGCACTGGGCCTGCCTCGGCGCGCTCTGTGAATTCCTCCCCCTGGAAGGCAACAGGGTCACGCTCGCGGACGAAACGGACCGCCACGGCATCCCCGTGGCCCGCTTCAGCTACAGCCAGTGTGACAACGACCGGCAGCTGATGTCCGCAGCGCAGCAGGTCATGGAGCAGATCCTCACGGCAGCGGGAGCGGAGGAAGTCATCACCATCAACCGCTACGCGCACCTGGTGGGCGGTGCCCGGATGGCCGCCAGCGAGCAGGAAGGCGTGGTGGACCGGAACCTGCGCAGTTTCGCAATACCCAATTTGCTGGTCACCGATGGGAGCGTCCTGCCCACCCAGGGCAGCGCGAACCCGGCCCTGACCATCATGGCGCTGGCGGCCCGCGCCGCCCGCATCCTGGTCCAAGACGCCCGCAGGGGCGTCACGATGAGCACGAAGGAAGACTGATCATGGCAACTACAGTGGCCGACTACCTGCTCACCCGCCTGGGCCAGTGGGGCGTGGACAAGGTCTTCGGTTTCCCCGGAGACGGCATCAACGGCATCCTGGCCGCCTTCGGCAAGGCGGGCAACCAGCCGAAATTCATCCAGGCCAGGCACGAGGAGATGGCCGCGTTCGAGGCTGTGGGCTACGCGAAGTTCGACGGGCGCCCGGCCATTTGCATGGCCACCTCCGGCCCCGGCGCAATCCACCTCCTCAACGGGCTGTACGACGCCAAGCTGGACCATGTACCCGTCGTGGCCATCGTGGGACAGACCGCCCGCAGCGCCATGGGCGGGTCCTACCAACAGGAAGTCGACCTCCTGACCCTGTTCAAGGACGTCGCCTCGGATTATGTCCAGATGGTCACTGTTCCGGAGCAGTTGCCCAACGTCATCGACCGGGCCATCCGGATTGCAGAGGCGCAGCGGGCACCCACTGCCGTGATCATCCCCTCGGACGTCCAGGAGCTCGAATACGCCGCGCCCACGCACGAATTCAAGATGGTGCCCTCCAGCATCGGAACCCGCTGGCCCGACCTCCAGCCGGACAGCGAATCGATCCGCGGCGCCGCGCAACTCCTGAATGAGGGCTCCAAGGTGGCCATCCTCATTGGCCAGGGAGCCCGGGACGCGGCCGCCGAAGTCCGGGAAGTCGCCGAACTCCTGGGTGCCGGCGTGGCCAAGGCCCTGCTGGGCAAGGACTCACTGCCCGACGACCTGCCCTACGTCACGGGTTCCATCGGCCTGTTGGGAACGAGGCCCAGCTACGAGATGATGCGCGACTGCGACACCTTGTTGACGGTGGGATCCAGCTTCCCGTACACACAGTTCCTGCCCGAACCCGGACAGGCCCGCGGCGTGCAAATCGACGTGGACCCAAAGATGATCGGTCTTCGCTACACCAACGAGTTCAATATCGTGGCGGACGCCGGCACTGCTTTGCGGGCCCTGATCCCCCATCTGGACCGGAAGAAGGACCGGTCCTGGCAGGAAAGCCTGGAATCGTCCATCAGCCGCTGGTGGGAAACCATGCACGACGAGGCCATGGTCAGCGCTGATCCCGTGAACCCCATGCTGCTGTTTGCCGAGCTCTCCACCCGGCTTCCGGCCAACGCCATGCTCAGCGCCGACTCCGGGTCGTCAGCGAACTGGTACGCCCGGCAGCTGAAGTTCCGTGGAGAGGTCCGCGGCTCATTGTCGGGCAACCTGGCCACCATGGGCCCCGGTGTTCCATACGCCATCGGCGCGAAGTTCGCCCACCCGGGCCGCCCGGCAATCGCCTTCGCCGGTGACGGCGCCATGCAAATGAACGGGCTCGCCGAGTTGATCACCATCAAGCACTACTGGCACGAATGGGATGACCCCCGCCTGGTGGTGGCCGTCCTGCACAACAACGATCTCAACCAGGTCACCTGGGAAATGCGCGCCATGGGCGGCGTGCCCGCCTTCCGCGAATCCCAGGCGCTCCCGGACGTGGACTACGCCGGGTTCGCCGAAAGCCTGGGCCTGCAGGGCATCCACGTGGACAATCCCGACGACGTCGGCCCGGCCTGGGAGAAAGCCCTCGCCGCGGACAGGCCCACACTTTTGGACGTCCGCACCGACCCCAATATCCCGCCCATTCCGCCGCACGCCACCCTTGAACAGGCGCGGAAGACGGCCGAGGCCATAGTCAAGGGCGATGACAGCGCCTGGGGCGTGGTGAAGGAAGGCGTCAAGACCAAGATCCAGGAATTCCTGCCGCACAAGGAGGGCTGACCCATGGCCCGCGCAGGCACCGCACCAGCGGAGGCCGCCGTGACCGCCGTCCAGGCAGCGGCCTACATGGTGCCCACCGACGCCCCGGAAGCAGACGGCACCTACAGCTGGGACTCCACCACCATGGTGCTGGTCCAGGCAGCCGCCGGCGGTAAGACGGGTCTGGGCTGGACGTATGCGCCGGCCGCCACAGCGGACCTGGTGGAAGGGCTGCTGGGGCCGGCGGTCCAGGGCGTGGACGCCCTGGACGTTCCCGCCGCGGCGGCAGCGATGGCCCGGGCGGTGCGCAATCCCGGCAACACGGGACTCGCCTCCTACGCGGTCTCCGCCGTCGACTGCGCCCTGTGGGACCTGAAAGCCCGCCTTCTGGACCTGCCGCTGCACAAACTCCTTGGTGCCGTCAGGGACACGGTGGCGGTCTACGGCAGCGGCGGCTTCACCACGTATTCCGAGGACCAGCTGCGGGCCCAGCTGGAGGACTGGGCCCACGGCCAGCGCATTCCGCGGGTCAAGATCAAGATCGGCCAGGACTGCGGCACCAACGTGCCGCGCGACGTCGACCGCGTCCGCCAGGCGCGCGCCGCCGTCGGCCCCTGGACGGAACTGTTCGTGGACGCCAATGGCGCCTACACCGCCAAACAAGCGGTCCGCGTCATGCGCGAGGTTGTAGCGGAGAACGTGACGTGGTTCGAAGAACCCGTCTCCAGCGACCACCTGGCCGGGCTCCGGGAGGTGCGGGACGCCGTCGACGCTGACGTGGCCGCCGGCGAATACGGAACCGGGCTCCCCTACTTCCAGCGCCTGTGCGCCGCCGATGCCATCGACTGCCTCCAGGCGGACGTCAGCAGATGCGGCGGCATCACCGAATGGCTCCGCGTCGCCGCCGTCGCCGCAGCCCACGGCCTGGAAATTTCCGGCCACTGCGCACCCCACCTCAGCGCCGCCGTCGCCGCCGCCACCCCCAACTTCCGCCACCTCGAATGGTTCCACGACCACGTCCGCATCGAGAACCTCTTCTTTGAGGGCACCTTGGATCCGCAAGGCGGATGGGTACGGCCAGGAGATGGACCGGGCAACGGATTAGCTTTCCGCGCCGCTGATGCGGACCGCTACCGGGTGTGAGTGATGGCCAGTTGCAGCATGACGACAAGAGACAAGGGAACGCAGTGAACAGAAGGATTACCAGCATCGTTCGTACGACGGCAGGGGGTTCCTGATGCCGATGTGGCTGCAGGCCTGGATGTGGGGCACGATCGCCGGCGGTGCACTGGTGGTCGGGTGCGCCCTGGCATGGAAGTGGAAGATCCCCTCGAAAATCGTCTCTTCTGTCATGTCTTTCGGCGCCGGCGTGCTGATCTCTGCCCTCGCCTTTGAACTGGTGGAAGAAGCAGTCAACGGCGGCGGCCTGTGGCCCACCATCGGAGGCTTCGCCACCGGCGCCATGGTCTACGTCGCCGCCAACGCGCTCCTTGCCCTCAAAGGCGCCAAGCACCGCAAACGCTCCAACGGAAAGCAGCCCTCAGAGCAGCAGAAACCCGGCAGCGGGACTGCCATCGCCATCGGGGCCCTGCTGGACGGGATCCCGGAATCAGTGGTCCTCGGCGTGGGACTGGTCACTGCCGGCGCGGTCAGTCCGGCCATGCTGGCCGCCGTCTTCATCTCCAACGTCCCCGAAGGCCTTTCCAGCACGGCCGGCATGAAAAGAGCCGGCCGCAGCGCCAAATACGTCTTCGGAGTCTGGGTCGGTATCGCCGTCCTGTCCGGTATCGCGGCGTTGGTCGGCTTCCTGCTTCTGCAGGGCGCACCGAGCCAGGTCGTCGCCTTTATCACCGCCGTGGCCGCCGGCGCCATCCTGGCCATGCTGGCCGACACCATGATCCCCGAAGCCTTCGAAGAACACCACCTGCTCACCGGCCTCATCGCCGCCGCCGGATTCCTCGCCGCCTTCACGGTGGACCAGGTAGGCGGCTGAGCCGTAAGCCGAGGCCGACTACGACCGAAAGGATCTCCATGACAACCCATCCCGGTACCAACGACCCTGCAGACGCTGAACCCCTGCCCACCGACCCCACCGGACAGGACCCAACAGCCAAGGACCCAATGGCCGATGAGAAGCTGCACCTTCAGCTGGCCATCTTCGACGTCACACGACAGGCACAGGGCAAGGCACTGGACGACATCCAGGACATGCTGCGTTCGGCCTTCGCCGCCCATGGCGTCCAGCCCCCGCCGGACACCTGGCTGGAATCGGTCGCGTCCTCGGCCTTCTACGGCGAGCCATACATCATCGACTACCCAACAGCACTGGCCGCAGACAATGTGGCACCTGCCCCAAACACGGAAGTCCGGGAGCGGCTCGCCCACCGACGGGAGCTCCGGGAGGAAAAACTGCCACCCGGGATTTTTCCGGCCCCGTCCGAATGGGAGCTGTCCCCGGGTGAGGTCACCACGACCAGGACGGGAGCGCACCCGCTCCGCTTACCTGAAAAGCCCCGCTGGGCCCGTCCCGTCCTGATTGCAGCGGCCTTCCTCGGGGCACTGGCCGTAGCCCTTCTGGCAGGCCGCACCTCTGCCTCCCGCTCTTTGCAACCGGCCCAGCTCATCGAGGGTGCCGACAGGAAGGGAAACGATGCCTGAGATCAGTGATTATGCACTTGTCGGGGACCTGCACACGGCAGCGTTGATCAGTACCAGCGGATCGATTGACTGGTTGTGCCTGCCGAACTTCGACTCCCCTGCCTGCTTTGCGGCCCTGCTGGATACACCCGATGCCGGCCGATGGCTCCTGGCACCGGCAGGCGCGCAGAAGTGCACACGGAGGCGGTACCGCCCGGGCACCCTGATCCTCGAAACCGACTGGGAGACCGCCGGCGGCAGCGTCAGGGTCACCGACTTCATGCCCATCCGCGATGACGCCGCGGACATGGTCCGCATTGTCGAAGGGCTCAGCGGCAGCGTGCAGATGTACGGCGAGCTCTGCCTGCGCTTCGACTACGGGCACATCCTGCCCTGGGTGAGGCGCGCAGACCACGGCCTCACCGCGATCGCCGGCCCTGACGCTGCCTACCTCACCACGGAAGCGCCGCTGAAAGGCCGCGACATGCGCACGGTCAGCGAATTCACCGTGCGGGCCGGCGAAAAAGTACCCTTCGTTCTCCGTTGGCTACCCAGCAGCAGTCCCACGCCGCCGAAAACCGACGCCGCCAAGGCGTTGCAAACCACGGAGGACTTCTGGCGGGAATGGACGGGCCGCAGCAGGATGGAAGGAAAGTACAAGGACGCCGTCGAACGGTCACTGATCACCCTCAAAGGGCTCATCTACTCGCCCACGGGCGGGATCGTGGCCGCCCCCACCACTTCCCTGCCGGAGGACCCGGGAGGTGCCAGGAACTGGGATTACCGCTTCTGCTGGCTGCGGGATGCGACCCTGACGCTGCAGTCACTGCTCGCCGCCGGTTACGTCGACGAAGCGGCCGCTTGGCGTGAGTGGCTGCTGCGGGCGGTGGCCGGGGACCCATCCCAGCTCCAAATCATGTACGGGATCGACGGCACCCGCCGCCTGCCCGAAATTGAACTGCCATGGCTGTCCGGATTCGAAGGTTCCAAACCTGTCCGGACAGGGAACGCTGCGGCACCACAGCTGCAGTTGGACGTGTGGGGAGAGGTTCTGGACGGGCTATCCCTCACCCGCGCCGCCTCCCGTGACGGCAGCAGTGATGATTCCTGGGACATCCAGATTGCGCTCATGGAATTCCTTGAAGGCGCCTGGGATAAGCCCGACAACGGGCTCTGGGAAATGCGTGGCCCCCGCCGTCACAACACCCACTCCAAAGTCATGGCGTGGGTCGCTGCTGACCGCATGGTCAAAGGAATCCAGCAATATGGCCTGCCCGGCCCCGTAAAGCGGTGGTCCGCCCTGCGGGCGACCATCCACAAAGACGTCATGACCCATGGCTACGACAGCGAACGCAACACATTCGTCCAGTCCTACGGAAGCAAAGCGCTGGACGCCAGCCTCCTGCTGATCCCCCGCGTAGGATTCCTGCCCCACGACCACCCCCGCGTCATCGGAACCGTCGACGCCATCCAAGAGCACCTAACCGAAGACGGCTTCGTCCTGCGCTACCACCCCCAAGCCAGCAACGATGGGTTACCAGGAACCGAAGGCGTCTTCCTCGCCTGCTCCTTCTGGCTCGTCGATGCGCTGCTGGGAATAGGCCGCCGGCAGGAGGCTGAAGCACTCTTCGAACGCCTCCTCGACCTGAGGAACGACGTCGGTCTGCTCAGCGAAGAATGGGACCCCAAAAACCAGCGGCAACTGGGCAACACCCCGCAGGCCTTCAGCCACTTCCCCCTCATCCACTGCGCCCTGCAACTCCAACACGGCCGCTCAAGGCACAGCGACACGCCTCTACCCAGTCCCGAAGCCGCTAACTTGAGCCAGACCGGACGCGGAAACGGACGCTCTTGATGAGACCGGATGCAGTGGTTGTGGGCGCAGGGCCGAACGGACTGGCAGCTGCCGTGACGATGGCACGCGCCGGGCTGAAAGTTCAGTTGATCGAGGCAGCAGGCAAGATCGGGGGCGGAACAAGGACCTCGGAACTCACGCTGCCGGGGTTCCGGCACGATGTTTGCTCTGCTGTCCACCCCATGGCATTGGCGAGTCCGTTCTTTCAGGCCTTTGACCTGGAGGACCGGATTGACCTCATCGTGCCCGACATCTCTTATGCGCATGCAGTGGATGCCTTCAGGGCCGGAATCGCGTACCGCAGTCTCGGACGGACTGCCGAGGGCTTGGGCCGTGACGGGGAAGAATACCGCCGGCTTTTCCAGCCGCTCGTTGAACGTGCCGACGGCGTCACCGATCTCACCATGCACCAGCTGCTTCGCATCCCACGGCACCCGGTTGCTGCCATCCTCTATGCTGCGCGGACGGTAGAACAGGGTGGTCCGTGGTGGAATACGCGCTTCCGTGAGGAGACCGCACCGGCAATGATCACGGGCGTCGGCAGCCACTGCATCGGCCCCCTGCCAGGCCTGGCTACCAGCGGCACGGGAATGCTTCTTGTCGCGCACGCCCACGCCCGTGGCTGGCCGGTACCGGTCGGCGGATCCCAATCAATCGCCAACGCCATGGCAGATGACCTCCTGGAACATGGCGGTGACATTGTCCTCAACATCCCTGTCACTGGACTGGAGGAGTTCCGCGGCGCCTCCGGGCCGAAGGCCATCCTGCTGGACCTTTCTGCAGCGGGACTGGCGGAAGTAGCGGGAGCCGAGCTGCCGACCGGCTACCTGCGCAAGCTTGCCTCGTTCCGGTACGGCAACGCCGTCAGCAAGGTCGATTTCGCGCTCTCCGGCCCGGTGCCTTGGGCCAACCCTGACCTGATGAACGCACCCACCGTCCATCTGGGCGGGACCAGGGCTGAGATATCCCGGGCAGAAGCCGAGGTCGCCGCCGGGCGGCATCCTCAGCAGCCGTTTGTTCTGGCCTCCCAGCCTTCAACCCTGGACAGCAGCCGGGCGCCGGCCGGACAGCACGTGCTGTGGACCTACACCCACGTCCCTGCCGGTTCGACAGCGGACATGACTGAAGCCATCACCCGGAGGATCGAAGAGTTCGCGCCGAACTTCCGGGACACGGTCCTCGCCACCCACTCGATCACCGCTGAGCAGTACAGCAAATACAACCCCAACTACGTCGGAGGTGACTTCTCTGCCGGGGCCCTTACACCGCTGCAGCTGCTCAAACGCCCGGTGATCTCCCCGGACGCCTGGCAGACACCGGCAAAAGGTGTCTACCTCTGTTCATCCTCGACACCGCCCGGCCCCTCGGTCCACGGGCTATGCGGGTGGTACGCAGCCCGTTCTGCCCTTAAAAATGAATTCGGTCTGCCCGCACCTGATCTCGCTCCTAAAAAATCCAGGGAAAGCACCCAGAGCCCGGCGGACTCATATAAACCCGTGGGCGGAACCTCCACCGTGGATCAGGTCTAAACCAGAACCCGGCCCTTGGTCCCCGAACGCATGTGCTGGACGCGACATATGGCGGGAGATAAAATATGTATCTGATTAAGTTACCTCGCTGGTCGGAGGTATATGAGCTGGGCAGGGTGCCATGAATAAGGATACGGCGCAGGCGCGAGAACGTGAAGCGCTGGAGCAGACGCTGACAACATCGCGTGCCCTGCTGGGCATCGTTGCCCGCTCCTTGGCGGGAATCCCCGATTCGGTGTCCCTCCCCCAGTTCCGGGTCCTGGTGCTCCTGGCCTCTCGAGGCCCTGCGAGGATGGGTGACTTGGCACAACTGCTCGGAGTCCACCAGTCGAGTTTCAGCAGGACCGCCGACCGGATGGAGGCGGCCGGCCTGATCATCCGGGAGCAAAGCCCCGGAAGCCGCAGGGAGGTGCTGGTGTCTCCGACAAAAGATGGGCTTCGGGTTGTTGAAGAAGTTACAGAGGCCCGGCGTCGCGACATCGCAGCTGTCCTGACCCGTCTGACGCCGTCCGACCAGGATAGAGTGGCGGCCGCCTTCGCGCTGTTCGCCGAGGCTGCGGGAGAGCCTACTGCCGCTGAGAACCTGGTGCTGGGGATGTAGTCCGGCTTCGACTTCCGGCACGCGCCGGGACGGTGAGGAGGGAGTGGACAATGTGGGATGACCTGTCGGTGACGCCCATGCAGGGTGTGTTGGTCATTCTGTCCACCGCCGGGATTTACCTGGCCTTCGTAGCCTTAGTCCGGTTGCTCGGGCAGCGGGCTTTGGCACGGATGTCCAGTTCTGATCTCGCCACGGTCGTAGCCCTGGGTGCTGTGTTGGGGCGCGCCGCGCCGGGCTACACCCCCACCCTCAGCGCTGGCTTGCTTGCTTTGGCAACCTTGTTCGCTATGCAGGCGCTGGCAGGGCAGCTCCAGCGATGGAACCGTTCCTCGAGCCTGCTGAACAACCCGCCCATCCTCCTCATGTCAGGCAGCGAAGTTCTGCGCTCAAATCTGAAGCGAACACACCTTGTGGAAGAGGAGCTGTGGCCAAAGCTGCGCCTCGCCGGAATCAGGAACCGGAGCGAGGTCGCCTGCGTGATCCTGGAGCCCACAGGTGAGATCAGCGTGATCAAACGCGGCGCACCGCTGGAGCACGAACTCCTCGCCAATGTCCGCGGGGTGGAGCGCCTTGACACTGTCCTCTTTGAGACCGGCACCACTCCTTTTGACTCCGGAAACGGCAAGGGGCAGGAAAGTCAATGAAAGGGCTGCCGCAACAGTCCCAGGGCAACTTGGACAAGACAGCAAGAAAGAGGGTCAGGAGTAGGGCCTGCACCGCTTGGGCGGATGCCTCCATCTATGAGGACGAGGAAGCTGACCTAACGAAGCGCGTCGGAACGCCCTCTACCGAAGTCTTGGCCTCTTACCGGCTCACCCTTCACCCAGACGACCCGGACCGGACTGGATGCTGCGTGAGAACGCTGCAAAGGAACTGTCACCCACTCTAGAAGGAACAAAACTGATGGAAGCAACGGCGCTACACCCGCACATTCAAGTCCGCCCCGAAAGGATGGGAGGCATCATGAGGCCCATGAAAAACCGTGACACTTCCGCAAGCGATCCAGACGTACGAAGGATGCTGGTCTCCCACAGGCACTGCGGTGAGCTCATGCACGAGATACCGGCCGTGGACGAATCAGCTCCGCAGGCCAATCCGGACGGTCCTGTAGTTACTTACCAATGCGAATGCGGCTTTGCTTTTGAGCAACGAGAGAACCAGCCGGGGCCAAAGGAACAGCCGTGAAAGTCATTGTGGTGGGAGCAGGCATCGCAGGCTTGGTCGCCGCACGGCAATTCGGGCTGGCCGGCTGGGATGTCCTCGTGCTCGAAAAATCATCCACGCCCCGCCCTGAGGGCTACATGATGGACTTCTTCGGCGCAGGGGTGGAAGCAGCCGAACAAATCGGCCTCTACCCGCGCCTCGCAGCCGTCGGATACAAGATCGACGCAGCTGACTACGTTGACCTGAAAGGACGCCCTACCTGCAGCATCAGCTACGAACGGTTCTCCCGACTGGCAGGCGGCAAGGTCCTTAGCCTGCTTAGGCCAGACATGGAGCAGGCGGCACGGGAAGCGCTGCTCCAAGACGTTCCCAGTGGCAGGATCCAACTCCGCTACGGGGCACAGGTGACCGGCGCGGGAACCGACGACCAAGGCGCGTACGTCCGGGTCCAGAGAACTCCTCCAGAGACCATCGCTGCCGACCTCCTCATCGGCGCCGACGGCGTCCACTCAGAGATTCGGGCACAACTGTTCGGTCCTGAAAAGCAGTACCTTCGGCCGCTGGGAATGCGTGCGGCAGCCTTCATCGTCCACGACGCGGAACTGAACGCAGCCTTCGGAAACCGTTTTGTGCTCACCGATACGATCGATCGTATGGCCGGCCTATACGGCCTTCGAGGAGACTCGGTTGCTGCTTTCCTGGTCTACCGTGACGCAGGCGCTACTGGTGCCAGCAGCGATGGCAGCTTGCCCCGCATTCGTGACCGGCTCCGCATTGAATTTGCCGACACAGGTGAAGCAGTGCAGCGCGTTCTCCAGTTGTGCCCTGACGATCCCTACGATGACCTCGTCGCCCAGATTGTCATGCCGACATGGCACAAAGGACGCGTCGTTCTCATCGGAGATTCCAGTGGCGCCGTGTCACTGTTGGCAGGGCAAGGCGGATCTCTGGCAGTCGCCGGTGCCACACTCCTGGCAAATATGCTTACCACAGCCTCAGCTGAAGACATCGCATCTTCTCTTGAGCGCTTCGAGCAGCAATGGAAGCCCACGGTGGAGGCCGCACAAATTTCAGGGCGACGAACCGCTGCTTCATTCCTTCCGGCCAGCCGCTTCGGGCGCCTCCTGCGGCGTTGGATCATCCGGGCAACGCAGTTACCAGGAATCGACAGAGTCATCGCCCATCAGATCCTGCGGACCGTTGCAAAATAGCCGGCGCTTACGCCTCACCCAACATGTCGGGGAAATTCTCCTACCCAAGGTGGTCCAGGTCCTGATCCTCAGGAAAACCGCGCACCCCCCGTAAGGCTGTGCCGTTGCCGAGTTTGCTCTTGGGAATGACGCTGAGGGTTCCGTTTGTTTCAAGGACGACCGCCGCGATGTCGGACAGGTCGCCGGAACCAGTACCGCGGACCGCCTCGAGAACCTCAGATTCGGTCAGCCTGTTCCGCCGCAGCTCCGCATGTTGAAGCTGCCCGGAAATCACCAGAGCCGCGGGCCCGGATGTGACAGCCGCTCTGGTTCCCGGTATGTGCGTTGAGGCCCAGGCCACGATGAATTGGAGGCCTACTAGGAGCACCAGGGCCGCCATGCCTTCGAGGAAGGAGACGGCCGAGCTGAGCAGGATCGTTGCAAGGGTGGACCCTATGGCAACGGTGACGACGAAATCGAAGGCATTCAGCTGTCCAAGGGTTCTCTTACCCGAAACCCGCAGTACCAGCACTAGAGCCACATAGGAAACGGTACCGATGATCAGGACACGAAGGACATCTGCTCAAGTATCGAACCACATACGTCAGTACTCCTTTGCTGAGGGAACGTCCCGCCAACAGCAGCCATAAGTAGCGCCGAAAACAGTAGGCTTATGGTTCCTGCCACAGGCGGCAGTGGTGCAGGTCCCACCGTGGCCAGACTGGTCCTTGCCATCTGTGAAAGGAACATCATGACAAACGTACCCCCAGCGTGGAGGCAGCAGTGGCGCTGAATGGGCGGGGCGCGTACTGGCTTGATGAGGTAAGGGCCCGCCTGTGGCCGCTTCCGGCGTTTGCAGTTGCCTTGGCGGTAGGGCTGGGTATCGGCTTGCCGGCGATCGACTCCGCTGTCGATCGTCAATTGCCGGACAGCGTGTCGGTGATCCTGTTCAGCGGCGGTCCTGACGCGGCAAGGGCCGTCCTGCAGGCGATCTCCGGCTCGCTCATCACGGTCACGTCGCTCACGTTCTCACTGACTGTCGTCACGCTGCAACTGGCCAGCAGCCAATTTTCCCCCCGCTTGTTGCGCACTTTCGCATCCGATCGCTTCGTCCACGGGACACTCGCGCTTTTTCTGGCTTCGTTTGCCTTTGCTCTAACAGTCCTGCGCAGTGTGCGGGACAGTGCGAACGGAAACACGGCGTTCGTCCCCGAGATTTCGGTCACTGTCGCATTGGTAATGGCCATCGCCAGCGTTGTTGGCCTGGTGCTCTTCCTAGCACACCTCACCAGGGAAATCCGGGTGGAAACCATGATGCGCCGAGTCCACGCCGAAACCGAGGAAACCATCGACCGCGTCTTTCCCAAGGACCGCCCCACCAAGGGAGTCAGTCCCGGCGCCCCACCCGACAGCCTCCCCATCAAATCCAGGTCCTCGGGCTTCCTGACATCATGTAACGAAGACGCGCTCCTCCAACTGGCGAAGGATTGCCATGCAGTCCTCAGAATCGATCAGGGACCGGGCGGCTCACTGGTCGACGGCGTTCCATTCGCTACAGCCTGGCCTGTAGAACCTGGTGCGACTTTCACCTCAGAGACGTCAGAGAAGCTGGAGCACGGGACCAACGCCGCCGTTACCACCGACTTTGAGCGCACCAACACGCAGGATGTCGCCTACGGATTCCGGCAGCTGGTCGACGTCGCGGTCCGGGCGCTGTCACCGGGCATCAACGACCCCACCACGGCAGTGCACGTCATGGGGCACCTCTCCGCACTCCTATGCCGGCTTGCCACCAGAGACCCCGGACCCAAGCACCTCACTGACGATGACGGACGCATCCGGCTGGTGCTGACCCTTCCGACGCTCCGGGAACTGCTGGACCTGGCGATGAACCAGCCCCGGCACTACGGTGCCACAGACCCGGCGGTAGCGAACCGCCTCCTTGAACTCCTTGATGAGCTCACCTGGTGCGACCCCTATGGGCGGAACCGGGAAGCGATCCTTGATCACCTGGACCGGCTGCGCATCGCGATCAGCGCAGCCGACTACTCAGGCACAGAACGGCGAAGCATGCTGACTCGAGCCGACGCCATACAATCCCGGCAGACCGCTCCCGGCACCTACTGACCGCCCATGCCCTATTAGAGAAGAGGACTCAAACGATGGCAGCAGGGCACGAACCAGTGCAGGGACAGGACTCAGACCACCACCATTGGATGGGGGTACAACGGGTTGTCAGCCTGAGAGGACAACACAGGCTCTACATCAGCGCCTTGCTCCTGGCCCTGGTCGGGACGGCCCTTTTTGCGCTCACCATGGCCAGCGTCGTTCAGGACACATGGCTGGCCGGGGCGGACGAGCCTGTACGTAACTGGCTGCTGACCCTCCGCACCCCGGTATTCACCGCCATGATGACTCCCATTGCCTTCATCTTCGGACCTGTCGCCATGCCCATTACTGTTCTTGTCGTCACCCTTACCTGGGCGCTCATCGCCCAAAATGCCTGGCGGCCCCTGATGCTGGCTGGGGCGATGCTGGCCGGCGTCGTCATCTCCCAGATCATCCTGCCGATCGTGCAACGGCCGCGCCCACCGGCTCAGGCCATGTTGCTCGGCCCGGACGGCAGCTACTCCTTTCCCTCCGGCCACGTCCTCGGCGCCTGCGATTTCTTGCTGGTTACTGCGTTCCTGGTCCTGTCACGGCGGAAAACACCCCTCCTCACGTCCGCGATATGCCTGGCCGCTGTCCTCGGCATCAGCCTTGTCACAATCAGCAGGCTTTACCTTGGCTACCACTGGCTCACCGATGCCATCGCATCCATGTCCCTGTCGCTCGTGATACTCGGAAGCACCATCGCGACCGACACCCGTCATACGACCTACAGTCCCGGGTCCAAACCGAAGGCGGAGCAGCATAGCTTCAGGTACGGTCACGTGGTTCAACGCCGAAAAGGCCTACGGGCTTATCTCTCCCGACGACGGCAGTAAAGACATCTTCGCCCATCACTCAGCCATCGTCGGCCGCGGCTACCGGACACTCGCAGAGGCCCAAAAGATCAGATCCGAAGTGGAGCACGGTGCCAAGGGTCTGCAGCACAAAACATCCAGGTCGCCTAGACGCCACGAATGCGATGCACCCGTCCCCCTGTCTGCGCCGATTCTGCGCAGGGAACCCTGGCAGCGAGTTTAGGCCTCAACGCCCACGAGGACGACACCCAGAGTTGCAGGGCTGTCCCTGGGGTTCCGCCAGGCGTGCCTGGTGCCGTTCTGCACCACGACGTCGTTCTCGTTCAAAGTCACTTCCCCGGTATCCGTCTCAAGTACAACCTGCCCGTTGGCAACCCAAACATAATCGGCCGTTTGAGTGCGCTGGAAGCCCGGAGTATCCGACTCCATGCGTTCGGCGATACCTACCGCGTGCTCGGCGAACTCTTGGCCGACGAGAACCGGATCGTACTCGGCAGAGAAGTACACCGAGCCTGGCGGCAGCGTCAGCATCATGAACACCGTTCCGCCGGGGTCAGGGTGCGTTGATCTGGTCGTCAGAGCGGCATCCTCCCCCTTCTTGGGGATCTTGCTTCCGGGGTTGTTCCCCAAAGCACTGATGTCGCAAATCCGGGCGTGTGCTGGAGGGAGTAAGCTCCGGGTTGGTCATAATCGGGGGTGATGCCGGTCTTTACGTCTTCTCCATTAACGACGATTCGCTTTGGAGTACACCCAAACGTGACGTCAGGGCAGCGGCGAAAAGTGCGTCAAAATAGGGTCCGAAAGGCTGTTCCTGCACATGCCAACTGTTGAGTCTTAGAGTCCTACCTGACAACCAGCTCGGAGGCGCCGACGACGGCAGCCCGAAGCACAGAGTTATGCTCAACGAGGCCGGAGACGTCGAAAATGCCTTCCTTGCTTGCCTCGCGAAGCCGGTGGAGCGGGGCGTGCTGGAGGTGATGCCAAGATATTCATATGAAGTCTCGCCTCTTCGACCTCAACTCCATCTGGCAGTTCCCCGCCTCGCCCGAAGAGGTGTGGGCCGTCATTGCAGACACCGATATGAGTTGGCCCCATTGGTGGCCGCACTGCACCTTCGCTGCGCCATTGGAGCGAACCGAAGCCGCGAGCGAAGCCCCGGAGGAAATCCTGAAGGCCACCACGGCCCACCTGAACTTCAAGGCGTTCCTGGGTTACACGCTCACCATCACCATCCACCCTACAAAGGTCTCCGCGCCTCGTGAGATAGAGTTCGACGCCGGCGGTCACTTGCAGGGCACGGGCCGAGTAACCCTTGTCCCCCAAGAACAGGGCAAGACGACCCGTATGGACATAGAGTGGCGCGTGCGGCCTACCCAGCGCTGGATGAACGTACTGACACCGATTGCCGCTCCGGCCTTCGTAGCAGCACATGCCTTGATGATGCGGCAGGGGGAAAAGGGCTTGCAGCGAGCACTGGCCAATAGCCGGGCCAAGAGACCTGCGTAGACCCGTCTACATTCGGCTAGCCAGGTGAGGACAACAGTTCTACGATGTAAGCAAGTTAGCGGAGCTGGGGAGCCTTAGCAGCCCACAGTTCGAGCGTGCAATAGCAGGCACTAAGAACCGGGGGCAACGGTGAACCTTCATCCCACCCTTGCCGACAGCCTCCTCCGCCAGGAGACCCCTTCCCCGAACGACTGGGAAGCCACCTTCCGCACCATGGTCCTTTACGACCTGGCAGCGGATATGGAGCTTGGCTTCTTCCTCTCGTACTACCGGAATTTTGCTATCCCAAGCATCGCGGCCACTCTCTACCGGAATGGTGAAATCCAAAAGCGTCCCATGAAGCGCTCCTACGACACCGCGATCGTCATCTACGAGCTCATCGCAACCGGCCTCGACAGCGACCGCGGGCAGCACATGGTCGCCCTGCTCAACCGCGCTCACCGCAACGTCCCCGGCAGTCCAGACGATTACCTCTACGTCCTCCTGACCCTCCTGGTCGTCCCGATCCGCTGGGCCCAGCGTCATGCCTGGCGCCAGCCCACAGAAGCAGAACTGGCCGCTGCCTCCCGCTTCTTCGCTGAGCTGGGTTCCCGCATGAACATACAAGGCATGCCGAAGTCCTATGCCCAAGCGGAGCGATTCTTCGACCAATACGAGGCAACGCATGTCTCTTCCTCGGCTGAAGGCCAAAAGCTGATGGACGCGACCGTGCAAGTCTTCCAGAGCCGTCTGCCGCTTCCTCTACGACCTTTCGCAGCGCGCCTGGTCAGCGTGATGCTGGCTGACCACCGCCTCGTGGACGCACTCGGGCTCCCCGGCACCGGTCAAATCTCCCAGGCCGTCCTGGAAAGCATGCTGGCCATCCGCAACAGCCTCCGCAGACGTCTGCCTCTGAACCGAAAGCCCCATTTCACGCCAGGAAAGGCCGGCTCGTCTTTGTACCCGGGCGGCTACTCGCTCGACCAAATCGGCCCCATCAATATTCCCGCCCCCTCAACCTTCCGAAGCAATGAACTATCGTGAAGCTCGAAAACTAGCCCGCAAGGCGGAGCAAGGCTTCGGCTTGCCCAAAGCGCCAACGCTTCAGGTCATCCGAGACCAACTGGAACGGCAAAGAAACCGTCCCATCATTGTCGACGAGTTGCCCGGCTTATCCGGATCGGGACTCTGCGGCCTCTGGCTCATCTGCGCAGACCAGGACATCGTCTTGCACGCCCCCGTGAAGTCGGCCTGGCACCGTCAGCAGATCGTCCTTCACGAGTTCAGCCACATGATTCTCTGTCATGATCTCCAGGACAGTAATGCGGATCTCGCCGCCACCTTCCTGCCTAACCTGAGCCAGGACGTACTCCGCGTGCTCGGACGCAGCAGCTACACGGACGGCGCAGAACTCATGGCTGAAGTCTTGGCCGACCAGCTCGCTACTCGGATCATCAACAGCGACGTCGATGCCATGCCTGAGCCCTTGGCATTTCGACAAGTGTTCGGCTGATGGAAGCGGTCCCTGCCGCCGCACTCTGGGTCCTGACTGTTCTCAGGCTTCCAACAGCGCTCGATGCTCACCGCGGAAGCGTCTTCCGCGCCACTATTTTCGCTGCGATCGCCTGCACCCTATATGTCCCAGTGGTCTACTACACCGTCGATCCATTGCTTGGCGGACACAACCGCGTCGGGCTGGCTACCCTCTTGTCCTTGCTCCTGGGGTTCTGGCAGTTTCGCACAGCGATTCTGCTGGCAGCGGTAACAGATACAGAAGTACGACGGCGGCAGCTCGTCTTGGGCAGATTCGCTGCTGCCGCCGTGTGCACCGCAGTGACGGCCGGGTTTCTCGCCAGCCGCGTGGATGGCACCGATCCCAACTTGCCGCTGACCTACTCTGACCAGCCCGGGATGGCAGTCTTCCTCTGGACAGGGTCCGCTTTCATCATGTGGGTCTGCCTCGACATAGCCCGGGTCTGCCGCAGCAACGTCCCCCACATGCACGCACCGGCCTTCCGGTCGGCTTTTTCCCTCATCGCGGGGGGATGCGTCCTCTTCGCACTTGTCCTGCTGGACCGGCTGATCTATGGCGCTGTGATTGCAGCTGAAGGCGCCGACAGTCAAACAGCTGCCGCACTGACAGGCTTCTACTGGATCGGAGAGACGGCTGCTGTGCTCCTGGTCAGTCTTGGACTACTTCTCCCCCGCATGGCGGGACGCCTCCGGCAGGGCATCTTCGCGCTGCGGGCAAGGCTACTTCTCATGCAGATCAAGCCAATTTGGAATGACGTTACAAGTTGCCAGCGTGAGCTGGTCCTGCAGAACCACCGCCCCCCTTTGCTCGTGTTCTTCTCCCGCCACGCGGAAGCCCAGCTTCACCGGCATTTAGTCGAAATCCTAGACTGTGAATTGGCGAGTCCCCTAGCGCGCGAGCGCCTCAACGAACACCACTTGTCGGTAGTCGAACGCGCCGAGCTCTTACTCGAGAGCCGCTCCACTCCCCACCTTCCTCGTTAGAATCCAGCCCTCACACCTCTGGCATCCAAGGCGCCAGCGTTAGATGCTGTCACGGCCAGTCATGTCGCCCCGCTGAGCCTCGCTGATGAATCAACGTGAACCAGAAGAATTGCGAAGAGTGCCGTACCACTTTCGAAGCGACGCGGAGGAGCCACCGGTTCTGCTCCCAACGTTGCGCGAGCAGGCACCGGAGTCGTCGCCACCGAGCCACAATTCGACCTTCTACAGTGCCGGCAACAACTTTGAGCTCGCCGCACCTCAAAGCGCAGTTGCAGGCTACGAAGCGTCGTCTGGAGTCCGAGAGGATATCCTGCGACCGCCAACGCCAAGTGGTTCAGTCCAAGCTCCGCTCTCAAGCCGCAGAGATCGACCGGCTCGAAGCCGAGAGTTCGGAACAGCGGCTGAGCATCAACCTCCTCCAGTCGGAGGTCGCACGCCTTAAACGAGCTCAACGGACTAATGTGCAGGACCTGGCGCACACCGCGGCCTTGCTTGTCTCAATCTCCCGCGCCAAGGGAGTGGCTCTTGACGTCCGAACCTTGGACATCCTCCGCCGGCGGGGTTGGGATCCAAGCAAACAGCAGTCAGGGGCACCTCGACTGTGACCATGTCTATCGCGCGTCTGTCTGCCCAGTCGGGTCTGCGCTACCTGTTCAAGACGACGATGATGGACGACGTATCCGTTTCTCCCTCGGACTCAACCTCGTATTACATGAAAGCGGGCACACCCCAGGGCTGCTGGATTGGCGGCGGGTTAGACGGCATTAGTAAGACGCCAGGTGACGTCATCACGGAATCCGACGCAAGAGCGGTTTTCGACTTTGCGGTACATCCGCAGACCGGCACTCCCCTGGGCCGGCCGCACGCCCAACCTGCCGCTGTCGAGAACATGACCGGCCAATCAGCTCAACGGAACGCGGTCGTTGGCTTCGACCTGACGTTCAGTGTCCCAAAGTCGGTGTCGGTACTCTGGGCTCTGAGCCCCCGCAGCAAGCAACAGCAGATCCTGAGAACCCATCACGAAGCGGTGGAGGCAACCCTTGCATGGCTGGAAATGAACGTCATCCACACAAGGGCCGGCCGTAACGGCGTTGCCCACGTCCGCACGCGCGGCGCTGTTGCCGCAGCCTTCGACCACTGGGAATCACGCACCGGCGATCCGCAGCTCCACACCCATCTGGTTATCGCCAACCGCACACAACGGGTCACAGACGGAGCATGGGTCACTCTCGACTCCCGCGCTCTCTATAAAGCGGTCGTCGCGGCGAGCGAACACTACAACGGACTCCTGTTCGACGCCCTCCAACGAAATCTCGGGTGCGACCCCGAGATGCGCACTCCCCTCACCGCAACCCGCAACCCCAGCCAGCAGCTCACTGGAATCGACGAAAGACTCATCCGCGAATTCTCCAATCGCTCCCGCCTCATTGATTTGGAAACTGATCGGCTCGTGGCTTCATGGACCGTAGAACACGGCCATCCCCCAACCACCACGACAACCATCAAGCTCCGCCAGCAGGCAACTCTTACAACACGCCTACCGAAGGCCGAGACCCCCACCCCACTGCACCAGCTCTCTGAACAATGGCAGGCTCGAGCAATTGCCAAAGGTTTTCAGCCATCTGACGTCCTCGCCCAAACAATCAGCCGCTCCCGCGTCGCCCCGTTTGCCTTCCCGGACTTCGCTCCCGACTGGACCTCCGCCGTCGCTACCGTGGTCAGGGAGCGGGTCGCTGGAAAGCGCTCAACTTGGAACCGCTGGAACCTGCTCGCCGAAGCGGAAAGAGTCTGCGCCCAAATCCGCTGCCGCACGCCCTCAGACCGGGCCGCCCTCATAGACGCAGTCGCCACCGCTGCCGAACAACAATCAGTGGCGTTGAACGACTACCGCTATTGCCTTCCATCGGACGCTGGCCCGGACCTGCAGCTCAATCACCGGAGCGTTTTCGACTTCCATGGGTCACGCCTCTACACAGACGCTTCAACACTCGCTTGCGAGGACGTCATCATGACAGCAAGGAAGGACGATGGCGGCCCGGCGGTCCGCCCAGAAATCATCATGGAGTCCCTGGACAGAGGCCGCCCGCTGCAGGTCTCGAGGCTGCATACCGATCAGCGGGCCGCCGTTGCCGACGTCGTCCTCAGCGGAAACCGACTGGACGCCATCGTCGGCCCGGCGGGAACGGGAAAAACCACCACGTTAGGCGCGGTGAAGGCGCTTTGGGAGGCAGAGCATGGGGCAGGCAGTGTCATCGGGCTGGCCCCGGCTGCGGCGAGCGCAGAGGTGCTGGGCCAGGAACTTCGTATGGTCACCGAGAACGTGACCAAATGGCTGCACGAGTCGATGGGACATGGTGCGGCCGCGCGGGCTGAGCGCTTCTTCCATATCCAAGGGCTCCTGACTTCGTCCAAGTACAGCGACCGCCGCAGCGTTACATTCGCACAGCAGGCTGCCCGGCTAGCCGCAACCCAACAGCGCTGGTGCTTCCACCCGAATCAGCTCGTCATCATTGACGAAGCGTCCATGGTGTCCACCTTTCAGCTTGCTGCACTTGTGCAACAAGCAAAGGAAGCCGGCGCGAAAATTCTCCTGGTAGGAGACCCAGGCCAGTTGGACGCAATCGACGCCGGCGGCGTCCTCGGCTGGCTGGACCGTCAAGGGCTCACCACCCGCCTCAGCACTATTTGGCGATTCCACGATGAGTGGGAGCGGGCCTCGTCCCTCAAGCTGCGGGCAGGAGACTACTCGGCGATCGAGGACTACGAGCAGCATCTGCGGATCCGCCACGGCTCCTACCTAAGCATGCTGGACGAGGCGTATCTTGCGTGGCGGGCCGACAGGCGCGCCGGTAAGTCTTCCATACTGATTGCCGCAGACAACGAGACGGTCAGCATGCTGAACGAGCGGGCCCGAGCAGACCGGGTGGCCCAGGGAGTTGTGGATGCAGAGCTGGCAGCTCAACTCGCCGACGGCTTGCAGGCCGGTTCCGGTGACACCATCATCGCCCGCGGCAACAATCGCCGGCTCATTGACAGCGAAGGTGAATTTGTCCGAAACGGGACGCTGTTCGACGTCAGAGCGGTCAACAGGCACGACGGCTCAGTTCTCGCAGTGCGGCGGGAGACTGGGGCGAGCGTCGTACTCCCCCGGGCCTATCTTGAGACGTCCGTTGAGCTCGGCTACGCGACTACCGCCCACCGGTCCCAAGGCCTTACGGTCGATACCGGGCACACAGTGGTTACCCAAGGACGGTTGACCCGCGAGCTGCTCTACGTGAGCCTGACGCGCGGCCGGTCCGGGAACGCAGCATATGTCAGCGAGGGCAACGACTCAGAACACCAAGCCATCGACCCCTCGCTGCACCTGTCGTGGCGCGGCATTCTCGGTGAGATATTGGCCGCAGAAGGTGCCGAGCGGACTGCCCACGAGGTCCGCGAAGCAGAGAGCAGGAAGGCGGACAACCTTGAACGGCTGTATGCCGAGTACGATTACCTCGCGCAGATTGCTGCCGGTGAGGACCTCAGACGCTGTCTGGGAAAGCGTGCCCCGCTCGCAGTGCAGGAACTAAGCGCGTCACCGTCGTGGGGCGCTGCAGTTGCCGCCTGGCGAAGAGCTACAGCGGTCGGCCGTCACGGTGCAGAGCGCGTCATGGAGCAGACCGTGCAGGACAGCCATTCAGTGCACGACCCGATGGCCCTCCTTAGCGCGCGGCTTCGTCGCTATGCAAAAGGAACACCGACGACGGCGGTAGACCCTTTGCGCGAATCGTTCCCTGTGCTGGGACCCGAGTTGGCAGACATGATCGTCCAAGTCTGCGAACGCGTCCGGCAAAGGATGGAATCCGTCACCTGGGCTGCCCTGACGCAGGATGCTCCGTGGAAGGACGAGCTGACTGCCGCCGTGGGTGCGACAGAATCCTTGGGCGGACTGATTCGCGACGTTGCCCTGTTCAGGGACAGATGGGGAATCTACGATTCCCACCTGCCATTGGGGACTCCCCCGGCGGACTACGAGTGGGAACAGCTGGGCCAGCGGGAAAGACTCCAGGAAGCAATTGAGAGCGCCAGAAGCTGTCAGGCTGCCCCTCATCCAGAGATGAGTCCACCCGATATGCATCGATCCCAGCAAGTCGTCCTTACGAGTTCAGGCTGGCAGATCTAAGCTGATGTAGAGGCAAAACATTGGTCGTGAACCCAGCGGTGAAACCGAGAGTTGCGACAGCCGGGTTGGTACTGGCCAGCGCGGTTGTTCTATCCGCGGCTGCCCTCTCTCTGGTTCTCCTTCTCTCCGCCAGCGTTCCCTTCTCCGCAAAGTTAGTGGGCTGCGCCACGCTGTTCGCTGCTGCACTACTTACTGGATGGCAATGGTGGCGACGGACTGGACAACGTCGGGCCTGGCAGGAACAGGCGACGGAACAGTGGAGATCCTTCATCAATGCCAAAGGGCTTGGCGGCACAACGGCGGAGGTGACGCTGGTTAGCGTTGACGCAGTGCAGCCCACCGGCTCCTGGGTCACGATCAGATGGAATCGCTTCAACCACACTCAGCGGGCCTGGCTGGAGTCGCTTGCGGAACCGATCTGGCCCGGAACGGTCCTGCTCATCTCCCCGGACCCAGCCCAGGTTATGCCTGGCGCGCCATGGCCGGACACGTACTTCATTCAGGCGGTCGATTGTTTGGCCTGGGCTCCTGCCGAAGGGCGCGGGGCGGCTCCTGTAACGCCATCCGTTGTGAGGGCGCGGAATACCTGAAGCTCCTGCCGCTGACTTGGCCCCAAACCCTTATTCGAACATATGTTCTATAGTTGTTTGCGTGATCAAGTCCGGCTCGCCAGAAGACCTCGAGCGCATGATGGCCCGGATGGACGCTGAGTCCAGTCGTCCGATAGATGATCCGGCGCCTATTCGGGACTTCCCGAAGTACGCCCGACCGTTGGTGTACGTCGGCGGAATCTATGGCAAGGCCGTTGGCTGGACCCATAAGTACGGTCTTATCGAGTGGCTGGATTCCTCCGGCAAGTACCACATGGGATGGGCTCACTCTTCGAGCATCAAGCGGGTGGAACCGGACGAGTGGAAGGGCAGTTCCCGGCTATAGCAGGCACCGCGGTCCGTCAAGGAGAAAGCAAGACAAAGGCCCGGTCCTCCGCGGAAGGACCAGGCCATTGCCATGTCTCACTAGCGGGCACGCCCAGGAGGCTCACCCAACGGCGCAGAGTCAGAGACTAACCTCATTCCGCGCCGGCTCGCCGAAAGGGGACACCGACACCGGCCCCTTGGTTGCGATGTTGTACGCAGGCTCGGGCGCCGCCTGCAGGCCTGCCTCTACTGAAGCCCCCGGCCCAGCGGCACGCGCAGAACGCTGGTATGCAGCGGTACCGAAACGAAGGTCCGGACCAATGGTCTCGGCGACTATCCGACGGGCCTCACGCCGCTCCCCATCCTTTTCAAAGGAACGAAATTCGAGCTCGCCCGAAACGGTCACGGGGTCGCCCTTCTTCAGCGAATTGGAGACGTTCTCGGCGAGCGCCCGGAACGCGGAGACGTTGTGAAAAACAGGTTCCCCGTCATGCCAAGATCCGTCTGGACCTTGGACCCGCTGGTTCACCGCAACGCGGAGCTTCGCGTGTGCTACCCCTGACTCACCGTAGGTCAGATCCGGATCTGCCACGAGGTTGCCGGCAATGTTAATCGGTATCTTGGTGCTCATATCGTGCGTCCTTCCTTCGCGGACGGGGCTTTCCCATCCAACGCTTTATCGGCTGGCCTCACGGCCCAGAAATTTCCAGACCACGCGACGGTCCCTCTGCCGGCTTCACGCCCGCATATGTTTCCTGGCCTTCAACTCGCAGGGACACTTCAGCAGCTGGAACCTTCCCGCCCAGTCCTGGCGGATCGGTCACTTCAAGAATTTCCTTGCTTGCGGCCGTCACCCGGCCGAGCACTGACTTGGCAATATCCACGCGTGAGGCCGGTGGCTTGCGGGAGGTAGCTCCGGCGGCTGACTGCTCCGCTTCGATAACTGCATCAGCCCAGCCGGACAGATAGCTTGCTGATTGAGGACCTCGATCAATCCCATGGGCCTTGAGCACCGTGTAGGCCACTGACTCGGCCTCGACTTCGGCCAACCCGCGGTGGTCCACGCTGCTCCCATACAGCTTGCCCACCTTGTCGTCTGGTCCGTGCAGCAGAACGTGCCCGAGCTCATGCGCGAGCACCGCTGCGCGTTCCTCTGAGTTCAGCCAGCCACCCACCTGAACGCGATGCTGGGCAAAGTCCGTGAAGCCGCTTGTAAGCCCAAACTGTGAATCCGCGACATGCACTGAGAAGCCATGTGCGCAGGCAACTGCAGCCAGTGACTCCCACAGCCGCGGCACCTCGACCGAGGTGAGTGCAGCTGCTCGAGGAACCAGCAGCGGGGTACCCTCGGTCTGGGAGACGTCGAAGACCGCCTGGCCCCGCCAGCCTGTGATGAGCGTCTTATTCCCCTCGTCAACGGCGCCCGTGGGAGCCTTGGCGCCAACAGGGATGCGGTGACGCGTGCCGTCAGGCAAGAGCACCTGTTGAACGCGGGCCGTCCTCGGCGCAATCACCCACAAAGCATGCTCACCACGAAGAACAGTCCGCCCGTGCCGCTCCCATTCCTTGTAGCCGGCCACGAGCGTGGGCTCGTCGGTACCGCGCTGTGCCATCTGCATCATCAGCAGGGCAACATTCCCGCCGGAATAGCGCCACAGGCTGGCGGAAGCGTCAAGGAGAACCTGCCAATGGGACGGCGACTCGACAGCCTTTTCAAGAATCGAGTGCAGCCCGTCCATCAATGCAGCGACGCGTTCCTCAGGCGCCATTCGCCGAGTCCCCAACGCGGAGTTCAGGCCAGCGGAGGGGCTTGACGGAACTTCGGGTGCAGCGGCCACGACAGCCACCCTTCTGCTTCTTGGACCGCAGCTAAGCTGCGCAGATACCGGTTCATGGTCACCGAATCATCCGAGCGACATGACTCAGAATTCGGGTACCAATTGGTGGGACGCCTTGCACCAGTCGAGGAAGGCCGGATCGTCGTTCGCAAGCATGCGCGGTGCGGGCTCCTTGTGTGCCTGCAGTCCGACACATCCGGCCGCCCTGGTGTGCGTCCTCAGACGTTCGACGGCGTGTGGGAGCCTTTCGTGAAAGGCGAGCGGCCCGAAGCCCGGATCGTCCGTCGTGTAGGAGGCCAGCTCCGCGCGGTGCAGCGCGTACAACTCGGCCACGATCTCAGGGTGACGCCACCAGCAGTCCGGGACGACCGATGTCGTCAGTTGGTAGGTGGCCACGAGCCATCGCACCCACGCAAATAGCGATCGCCATGCCTCCTGTGATTGCTCGGTCGTCATCTCCCGCCAGCGGCGGGTCACGGACTTGGGCCCAGCCTGTCCGGCAAATGCCGACCTGAAAAGTTGTGCAGTAATCTCGTCGTCCCCAAAGGAACCTGAGGAGGGAACATCAAATTCATCGACGTTGTCATGGCTATGCATCAGGAGCCCCTTCGGTCTTCTGTTGACGCTGCTTGTGCCCGTCGGCCAACAGGCGCTCCATCTCAGCCTTTAGGCGGCGCAGTTCCCCGGCGTCCTTGCGCTTGTGCCATTCCAGGAGATCCAACAAAATGGGCCGCGTGCGCCGACCCAGCATGAGTGCGGTGCCAGCAGGGAGGCGTCGAATCTCGTCCAAGGCGATCACCGGACGGTCGCGAAGCTGTTCGCCGTCCTGCCGGCCCTGTGACGACCAGGAACGCGTGGTGAGCGTCAAGCTGCGCTCGCCGAGCAGACCGGCGAGCGATCGGAGGTCGTGTTCGTCAGATCCGCCTCCGAAAATCACCTTAATGATGGCGGAGTCCCAAATTGTTGATGCCTCATCGATGGACCAGCCCGAACGGGCTTGGGAGAGGGATTGCAAAACGACGAGCGTGGAAATGCCGATGCCGCCGCCATCGGCCAGCGCGACCGGCAGCCCGGGCCACGGTGCCAGGTTCGCGATCTCGTCGAGTATGAGGGAAAGCGGTGGCTCAAGCCGGCCACCTGGCGAGACGAACGCCATTTCACGTGCCGCGCTGTCGACGTCGTCGATCAGCGCGGAAAGATATGGACCGGCAGCAGCCGCGCCCGCACGCGTGCCGATCAAATAGAGCGTGCCCCGTTCTCGAATGAACGCCTTCGGATCAAACTCCTCGGACTCGTCCTGCGGGTTCAGTGCCGCCAAAACCTTCGGTGAAGACAGCGGGGCAACCGCTGCCGAGACGCCGATCCAGGAGTTCGAGGTATTGCGCGGGTCGTCTTCCAGGATTCCCATCAGGTCCGACTGCCAGCCAAGCGCAGCGCCAGGCCTGCCCAGCACCTCCAGGGCTTCCCGAGCCAGCACGGGACTGGAGGACCAGCGTCGGAATGCAGCCACTCCCTCGCCGGACAGGGCAGCAGCATGCAGCAGGCATTGGAGGACGATCAGCGAGCGCTTCTGCCACGCAGCGTTTTCGCCCTTCATCTCCGTGTCCGCGGTAATGACCAGCGCTCGCCGGGTGGCAACGTCCGGGTCCTCACATCCCCGCACCGGTGACCAGCGGAGGGACGACGGCAAGCCTGACATGCCCTGGGGATCGAACACCGTTACCGGGCGCCCGTCAGAAGCCCTTGCCTTCATGGTCACTACAAGGTTGTCAGCCCGAGTAGACGTCGTTACGACGGCACCGGGCGCGTCGAGGATCGCATTGATGACCACGTAGAGGCCCTTGCCGGATCGGGGAGCACCTTGGATCACCATCGATTCTTCAGTGGAAACGTGGACCGTGACGCCGCGGGATCGGCCAAGGGTCCAGGACAGATCCTGCACCGAAGGCTTCACCAGTCCCGGGCGCGTGAACTTCCCCCGCTTCTGCACCGCCCTGGCCCCAAAGTCGTGGACGATTTCGGCACGACGGGCAACTCCGTCGCGGTTCAGGATGTCCTGCCGGAGCCACGCCCCCGATTGCTGCCACCGTCTCCACGCAACCAGCGCAGCCACGGCGAGCACTCCGACCAGCAGCAGAGCCGGAGCCAGGATCCACCAAACGCTGTCCGTGCCGATTGCGCAGTCCCCACGGCGGATGATTATCCAGTCCATCCTGTTGGCCATAAGTCCGAGGACGGCACCCGGGTTGAAGGGCGACGGCGGCATGGCGCTGCAGTGCCAAGAGATGGCCACCTGCGCTGCGGCCTGCACCACGGCGCAGAGGCATATGTAGGCCGCCGCTCCAACGAGGGCAGCGGTGACCAGCGGGGTGTCGCTGGCAGCCCGGGAACTCAATGGTTGTCTCACAGCATCCTGTCGTCTGTCCCGAAAACGGCCAGCTCGTCCGTTGTCACGCGGTTGGCAACGATGAAGGAGCGGTTGCCGACTTTCCAGAGACCGACGCCCTTCGGAAGGTTCTCAACGTGCTCGCACTCAGCTTCCGTGAGGCCCAAGGCTTCCTTTGTAAGTCGCATGGCATCATGCTTCTGGCGGTAAATGATCCTGGTATCTGCTTCGGTGAGGAGGCCCAGGGCTTTCTGCCGATGTCCGCTGGTACTGTCGCCGATCTCGTTGAGGTCAGCAACCTTGTGCATTATCAGCAGGTTGGCAATGCCGTATGTTCTGGCAAGGCGCCATTGCTCGCTCATCTTCGCCAACATGTAGGGATCGGCGAGCATCCGCCAACCTTCGTCGTACACGACAAGGCGCTTGCCGCCGTCGGGATTGGTAATTGCCGCCTCGAGCCAGGTGGCGCCGCAAGCGGCGGCCAGCGAAAGGGCCTGCTCTGACGCTCCGATGAGGGCGGAGGTATCCATCACCATCATTGGGGCGTCCGCGTCG
>Ga0308169_10000461_pt1 | contig 60544 bp, 59 predicted proteins | sample PhyBR1_2_FD_202139 | JGI IMG/M metagenome (GOLD analysis project Ga0308169, IMG submission 202139) | Phyllosphere microbial communities from UC Gill Tract Community Farm, Albany, California, United States - DLSLSB.R1 | ecosystem: Host-associated > Plants > Phyllosphere > Unclassified | place... | reverse complement strand
AGAAGCCCGTTCCCATCCTGGACTCGCTCATGAGCATGATCCTGATTACCCCGGCCGCCCAAAACAAGCCGGAGGAACTGCAGGAAGGCCTGGGCACGGGTCCGTACGTGGTCACCAAGTTCAACCGCGGCGCCGGCACCTACAGCCTCAAACGCAATGAGAACTACTGGGGACCGGCACCGCAGATCGACAACGTGGAGGTCCGGTTCCTGCCCGAGGAATCCAGTCGCGTCATCGCCCTGCGCAGCGGCGAGGTGGACGTCATCGACACCATCACCCCGGATTCGCGCCAGCAGCTCGCTGGCCTCCCCGGCGTGAAGCTCCAGGAGGCCTCGAGCCTGCGCCTGAACCAGATCTTCTTCAACTTCCGCAAGCCCGCCGGCCACCCGTTGGCCGATCCCCGCGTGCGCCAGGCCCTCAGCATGGCCATCGACGGGAAAGCACTGGTCAAGGACGTGCTGGTGGACTCCGTCATCCAGGCCGAAGGGGTCACCCCCTCCAGCTTCACCGGCTATCACAAGACCGGGGAATACGTGTACGACCCCGACAGGGCCAAGGCCACCCTGGCCAACCTCGGCGTCAAGGACCTCAGCCTGAAGATCATCTGGGAAACCGGCGAGTTCGCCTCGGACACCTCTGTCATGGAGGCCCTGGTGGAAATGTTCGGCAAGATCGGCGTCAAAGCCGAGCTGCAGCAGTTCGAACCCGGCGGCAACATCATGGCCTGGCGCCAGGGCAAACAAGGCGACTGGGACCTGCTGGCCAACGGCTACCCCAGCCCCACCGGCCTGGCCATCACCATGCTGCAGGGCATGTACGCGGGCACCCCGGAGAAGGAGGCCACCCGCGACACCTACCAGGGCTACGTGATCCCCGAGGTCGCCGCCAAGATCCAGGCCGCCTCCGCCGAAGCGGACCCGGCCCGCAGGACGCAGCTTCTCAACGACGCCCAACAGGCGGTGTGGGACACCTGGCCCTGCGCCTGGGCGTTCGTCCCTAAGTCCGTCCTCGCCCACCGCGATAGGGTGTCCGGCATCAACCTGGCCCCCACCAACTCCTACCCCCTCGTCGACGTCCGGCTGGAGGCCTAAGCCATGACGAACTACATCCTCAAACGCCTGGGACAGGGCCTGCTCACCGTGTTCCTCACGGTGTCCACCGTGTTCATCCTGATCCGCCTGGCCCCGGGCGATCCCGCCGTCTCCTACGCCGGGCCCCTGGCCACCACCGAGCAGCTCGCCAAAGTCCGCGAACAGTTCGGCCTGGACAAGTCGTTGCTGGAGCAGTACTGGATCTTCCTCCAGCAGCTGTTCACCGGCAACCTGGGGCAGTCCTACTCCTTCCAGGCCCCGGCCATGCAGGTGGTCTTCGAACGGCTGCCGTACACGCTGACCCTGGCGACGTCGGCAATCCTGCTGACCGCCGTCGTCGCCATCCCGCTCGGTGTGTGGATGGCCCGCCGCCCGGACACCGGCCGGGAGTTCGGCGTCAACGTACTCACCATCGCCGGTCAGTCCATGCCCGACTTCTGGACCGGCATCATGCTCCTCACGGTCTTCGCCGTGCTGATCCCCATCTTCCCGGCATCCGGCTTCGCCACCTGGGGCGGGCTGGTGCTGCCCACTGTCACCATCGCCATCCTGCAGATCGCCCTGATCTCCCGCATGGTGCGCCGCGAAATGACCGCCAACTTCGCCGCCCCGTACCTCACAGTGGCCCGCTCCCGCGGCGTGCGCAGCTCCCTGCTGACCTGGCGTTACGCCATGGGCAACTCCGCCATCCCCGTCTTCACCGCCCTGGGTACCCGGTTCGCCGCGATGCTCAACGGCGTGGTGGTGGTGGAAGTGGTGTTCGCCTGGCCCGGCGTCGGCTCCCTGATCGTCCGGGCCCTCGAAACCCGCGACTACCCCCTCATCCAGGCAACGGTCCTCATCACGGCACTGCTGGCCGTGGCCGTCCAGCTCCTGATCGACCTCGCTTACCCGCTCCTTGATCCCCGCGTTCGTCTTGGAAAGGCGGCCACAGCATGAGCCTCGACACCGCAACCCCGTCACAGCCCGCCGGTGCCTCGCAGGTCCGGCAGCCCAGCCCCAGCGCCGTCACCAAGGCCGACCTTGCCCGGGCCGCCGCCACCCGCCGTCGTAAAGCGGCGCAGTGGAAGCTGGTCGTCGGCACCATCTGCACCCTGCTGGTGATCATCCCGATCATCCTGGCCAACGTGCTCCCGCTGCCGGACGCCAACTTCCAGGACCTCGCCGCCCGGCGCCTGCCGCCGCTGACCGACGGGCACCTGTTCGGCACCGACCAGCTGGGCCGCGACCTGCTCTCCCGCGTGCTGCACGGCGGCCAGGTCTCGCTGACCATCGGCCTGCTGGCTGTCCTGGTCTCCGGCGCCATCGGCGTGATCCTCGGTTCCGCCGCCGGCTACTTCGGCGGTTGGGTGGACACCATCATCTCCCGACTCCTGGAAGCCCAGATGTCCCTGCCGCTGCTGATGATGCTGCTGCTGGTGGTGGCCCTGTTCGGCCCCACCATCCCGGTGATCACCTTCGTCATCGCCATCGCCCAGTGGCCCGAAGTCGCCCGCCTCACCCGCTCCATGGTGCTGGTGGAACGCGAGAAGCCGTACGTCTCCGCCGCCCGGATCCTGGGCCTGCACCGCATCCAGATCCTGATCCAGCACATCATCCCCAACGTCATCAAGCAGGCAACCCTGGTGGTCCTGCTCCTGCTGGCCCAGGCCGTGCTGCTGGAATCCGCCCTGTCCTTCCTGGGCGCAGGACCGCAGCGCCCGTTCGCCACCTGGGGCCGGATCATCTCCGACGGCCAGGCCTACATCACCACCTCCTGGTGGATGGTCACCCTGCCGGGCCTGGTCATCGTGCTCATGGTGGTGGGCGTCAACCTGCTGGGCGACGGCCTGCGCGACCGTCCCCGCCGCAAGAAGAAGGGTGCCTGACATGGCTGTCTCCAACTCATCCACGCAACAGCCGAAGTTCACCGAGCAGCCGCTGCTGGAGGTCCGCGACTTCCAGGTGGAGCTGATCACCGACGCCGGCATCATCCGCGCCGTGGACTCTGTCAGCTTCAGCATCCACCGGGGTGAGACGGTCACCATCATCGGCGAGTCCGGCTCCGGAAAATCGACGACGGCGATGGGCATCCTCCGCCTGCTGCCCGAAGACCTCGCCGTCTTGTCCGGCACCGTGGTGATTGACGGCGTCGATATCTCCGCCGACCCCAAGGCCATCGACAAGGTGCGCGGCAGGACCCTGGCGCTCATCCCGCAGGACCCCATGACCGCGCTGAGCCCGGTGCACTCGATCGGCAGCCAGCTGTTCGAGGCCATCCGGATCGCCGGCGCCGCCTCCGCCAAGGACAAGGGCGCGCTGCAGGCCCGGGCCGTGCGGCTGCTGGAGCAGGTGCACATCCCCACACCGGAGAAGCAGCTGAAGAAGTACCCGCACCAGCTCTCCGGCGGCATGCTGCAGCGCGTGCTGATCGCCATCGCGCTGGCCAGCGAGCCGCAGCTGCTGGTGGCGGACGAGCCGACGTCGGCCCTGGACGTCACCGTGCAGGGCGGCATCCTGGACCTGCTGCTGGAACTGCAGGAACAGCGCGGCATCGGCATCCTGATGATCACTCACGACCTGGGCGTTGCCCGGCTCATCTCGGACCGCATCCACGTGATGAAGGACGGCTCGTTCGTGGAATCCGGCGAAGTACAGCAGATCGTGGACCACCCCGCCACCGACTACACCCGGAGCCTGCTGGCCGCCGTGCCGGTACTGGGGCCGTGGGACGAGACACCCGCTCCTGCCGCCCGGCACTCCGCCGCCACCACCAACCCAGCCCTCACCCAGACCGGAGCAAAGCCATGACGAAGCCGTTCCTCGCCGTCGACAACCTGGTGGTGGACTACCACGTCCCCGGCGGCACGTTCCGTGCCGTGGACGACGTTTCCTTCTCCGTGGATAAGGGCAAAACGATCGCCGTCGTGGGCGAATCCGGCTGCGGCAAGTCCACCATCGCCAAGGCGCTTATGCGGCTGATCACCCCCACCAGCGGGTCCATCACCCTGGACGGTACGGACATCGCCGCCATGAGCGAAGCCAGGCTCCGGCCACTGCGCTCCAAGTTTCAGATGGTGTTCCAGGACCCGTACGGCTCGCTGGACCCGCACATGACCGCGCAGGAAATCGTGGCCGAGCCGCTGAAGCTGCAGGGCATCCGCTCCAAGGCCGAACGGCACAAGGCTGCCGCCACGCTGATCGACCAGGTGGGCCTGCCGGTGAAGTCCCTGGACAAGCACCCGGCCGAGTTCTCGGGTGGCCAGCGGCAGCGCATCGGAATCGCCCGGGCGCTCGCCTCCAAGCCCGAACTCCTGGTCTGCGACGAAGCCACCAGCGCCCTGGACGTCTCCGTGCAGGCACAGGTGCTGCGCCTGCTGAAGTCCATCCAGGACGACACCGGGATCACCTACGTGTTCATCTCGCACAACCTTGGCGTGGTGCAGGAGATCAGCGATACCGTCATGGTGATGCAGCGCGGCAAGCTGGTGGAACTCGGGACCACCGAGGCCGTCCTGACCTCACCCAAGGAGGACTACACCCGCAAACTCCGCCGCGCGGCCCTGGACCCCACCACCATGACCGGCCTCAAGCCCCGGCACGTGGTCCGCTCCCTGGCACTCGCCAACTCCTGACACTTTTGAAGAACGCCACTCCCTGACGAACGCAACCAGAGGAATCAACGCATGAGCACGCAGCCCCCAGGCACCCAGGTGGACGGCCTGAAACTCCCGATCTCCCGGCTGGTGCTGGGAACCATGACCTTCGGCGACACCGCGGACGAGGCCACGGCCGGGCGGATGGTGGAGGAGGCGCTCGCCGCCGGCATCACCACCATCGACACCGCCAACGCCTACGTCGGGGGAGTCACGGAAGAGATGCTTTCCCGGCTGTTGAAGGGAAAGCGCGACGCCGTCATCCTGGCTTCCAAGGCCGGCATGCCGCACGCGGACCACGGCTCCAACGCGCCGCTGTCAGAGGCTGGCCTGCGCGCCAGCGTGGAGGGCAGCCTTCGCCGGCTGGGCGTGGACAGCATCGACCTGTTCTACCTGCACCAGCCGGACCGGGCCACGCCGCTGACGGAAACCCTGTCCACCGTGGCTTTGCTGGTGGCGGAGGGGAAGATCGGGGCGCTGGGCGTCTCCAACTTCGCCGCCTGGCAGATCGCCGACGTCATCCATACGGCGCGGGAAGTGGGGGCGCCGCGTCCCGTCGTCGCGCAGCAGCTCTACAACCTGGTGGCCCGCCGGCTGGAGGAGGAATACCTTGAGTTCGCCGCCACCCACGACGTGCACACCATGGTCTACAACCCGTTGGGCGGCGGCCTGCTCACCGGCAAGCACAGCTTCGACGCGAAGCCCACCGAGGGCCGCTACGGTGACTCCAAGCTTGCCGCCATGTACACGCAGCGGTACTGGGACAAGCAGCTGTTCGACGCAATCGGCGGGCTGTCCCGCATCGCCTCGGACGCCGGGGTATCCCTGGCCGAGTTGTCCCTGCGCTGGCTCGCCTACCGGGACGGCGTCGGCTCCATGCTGCTCGGCGGGTCCAAGGTGGAACAGCTGCGCGCCAACATCGCCGCCGTGGCCAACGGACCGCTGCCGGCCGACGTCGTGGACGCCTGCGACGCCGTGGGGACCTCGCTGCGGGGCCCGATGCCCGCCTACAACCGCTGACCCTTACAGACCGAACCGATTACGAAACTGAAGGACCCTGATGACCTCCGAACTGGCCCTCGAATTCGCCCGCAAGATCCGCGCCCGTGAACAGGCGGTGGGGTACTGGGCCGTGCTGGATGCGCCCGTCGCCACCGAACGCATCAGCCGGCTCGGCTATGACTACGTGGCCCTGGACGCGCAGCACGGCCTGCTCGGTTACTCGGGCGTGCTCAACGGGTTGATGGCCATCGACGCCGGGCATACCGCCGTCGGCATGGTCCGGGTGGAGGGCAACGACTTCACCGCCATCGGCAAAGCACTGGACGCCGGCGCCGTGGGCGTCATCGTCCCGCTCATCAACAACGCCGGGGACGCCGCCGCGGCCGTAGCCGCCGCCAAGTACCCGCCCATGGGCGGGCGCTCCTACGGACCGATGCGGTCGGCCCTGAGGATCGGTCCCGTACCCGCAGAGGCCAACGCCGCCACGATGGTCTTCGCCATGATCGAGACGCCCGAGGGCCTGGCCAACGTCAAGGAAATCTGCGCCACGCCGGGCCTGGACGGCATTTACGTGGGCCCGTCCGACCTCGCCATCGCCGTGGGCGGCGCCTTCCCCGGGGATCCCGCCGTCGAGGCCGAGTTCAATGCCGCGCTGGAAACCGTTGCCGAAGCCGCCGCCTCCGCGGGCATCGCCGCCGGCATCCACACACCTGCCGGCACGGTGGCCAACCAGCGGCTGCGGCAGGGGTACACGTTCACCACCATCGCCTCGGACCTGACGCACCTGGAACAGATCGCCAAGTCCCACCTCGACGCCGCCCGCTCCGCTGCCGGAACCAAGGAAGACCAGTAACCATGCAGAACACCACCACGGACGCGTACAGCACCATCACCCCGGACGGCCAGGTGAAGCGTGCCGACGGCGCCGACTTCGCCTACCTGCCCGCGCCCACCGTGCAGAGCCACGCGGCCAACCTGCTCACCCTCCCGGACGGCCGGCTGGGCTGCGTCTGGTTCGGCGGCACCCAGGAAGGCGTGCCGGACATCTCCATCTGGTTCTCCACCCTGGAGCGGGGCAGCGCCCGGTGGTCCGAGGCCGTCCAGCTCTCGGACGACTCCACCCGCTCCGAGCAGAACCCCATCCTGTTCGTGGCCCCGGACCAGGCCCTCTGGCTGCTGTACACCGCGCAGAAGGCGGGCAACCAGGACACCGCCGAGGTCCGCCGTCGTATTTCCCTGGACAGCGGCCGCACCTGGGGTGACGTCGAAACCCTCTTCCCGGCGAACGAGACCGGCGGCGTGTTCGTCCGGCAGCTGCCCGTGGTGCTGCCCTCCGGCCGGCTGATCATCCCGATCTTCCGCTGCATCACCACGCCGGGGGAGAAGTGGGTGGGCAACAGCGACGACAGCGCCGTGATGATTTCCGATGACGCCGGCGCCACCTGGACGGAGCACGTCCTGCCCGGCAGCCTGGGCTGCGTCCACATGAACATCCAGCCCGTGGCGGACGGCTCGCTGCTGGCGCTGTTCCGCAGCCGCTGGGCCGACTCCATCTACGAATCCCGCTCCACCGACGACGGCTCCACCTGGAGCGAGCCCGTCCCCACGGAGCTGCCGAACAACAACTCGTCCATCCAGTTTGTAGCTTTGACGGACGGCCGGCTGGCCCTGGTGTACAACCACAGCCGGGCCGAGGCGTCCACCGAGCGGCGCCTTTCGCTCTACGACGAGATTGACGACGACGGCCTGGCCGAGGAACAGGGGCAGGTCACCGAACCCGTTGCTGCTGCCCAGGACGACGACGTTAAGCGCGCCTTCTGGGGGACGCCGCGCTCGCCGATGACCCTTGCCATCTCCGAGGACTCCGGCCGGTCGTGGCCCATCCGGCGGAACCTGGACGTGGGGGACGGCTACTGCCTGTCCAACAACTCCCGCGACGGGCTCAACCGTGAATACTCCTACCCGTCCATCCACCAGGGCCCCGACGGCGCCCTGAACATCGCGTACACGTATTTCCGGCAGGCCATCAAGTTCGTCCGGGTGGACCCGCAGTGGGCCTACGAAGGCAGCACCACTCCCGGCGGGGACGCATGACGTCGTCGAAACATGCGGTGGTCACCGGCACCAGTTCTGGGATCGGCAAGGCGATCGCTTCGCGGCTGCTGGCCGACGGGTGGCGGGTGACCGGCCTGAGCCGCACCGAGTCCGTCCTGGACGGGAAGTTTGAGTGGCTGCAGGCCGACCTGTCCGAGCCTCAGTCCCTGGCCTCCGCGGTGTCTTCTCTGGAGCCGGCGGACGCCCTGGTGCACGCCGCCGGGTTCCAGCGGACCGCGCACTTGGGTTCCCTTGACCCGGCCGCGCTGGCTGGGATGTTTACCGTCCACGTCGCGGCGGCATCCGTGCTGGCCAACGCCCTGGTCCCGGCCATGCCCGACGGCGGCCGGATCGTCCTGCTGGGCAGCCGCACCTCCACGGGCATGCCCGGCAAGAGCCACTACGCCGCGACAAAGGCGGCACTGATGGGGCTGGGACGGACGTGGGCGCAGGAACTCGCGCCGCGGGGCATCACGGTCAACGTGCTCTCCCCGGGCCCCACCGACACGCCGATGCTCAACGACCCCGGCCGGGCCGCCACCCCGGTGAAGCTGCCGGCGCTCGGTGCGCTGGTGGACCCGGAGGACGTGGCCGCCCTGGCCGCGTTCCTGCTGGGACCCCACGGCAAGTCGATCACCGGCCAGAACTACGTCATCTGCGGCGGCGCCTCCCTCTGACGTCTTCTGGGTGGCCCCGTCACCCGAAACCGCCGGAACGGTGCCGGGACGCCGGAACGTTCCGGCGTTCTCGCACCATTCCGGCGTGTCCGGCGCCCGAGGCGGAAATGCACATTTGTGCAGAGGCCCTTGCGCGCCCTCCCACGGAACCCGGGCCGCGAAAACTGCTACTCACCAGTAACAACAGATGTGTTGCAGGTCACAATCCGCGCATAGGCAACTGCTCCTGAACCGCGATTTTGGCCGCACGTCTGTGCAATTCCGCTGCGGGGAAGCGGCAGCGCTGCAAGCATGGAAACCCCGGGCCGCCCTGATGGGTCCCCCAAAATCATCAGGGCCGGCCGCACCATGACAGACGAACAAAGAGGTTTCCATGTCCTTCCTTTCCCGGGCCCTGTCCGTTGCGGCAGCCGCCGTCCTTGCCACATCCCTCGTGTCGGTCCCCGCCCAGGCCGTCGACGTTTCCCCGCCGGGCGCCAACGACTGGTCCTGCAAACCGTCTGCAGCACACCCGTACCCGGTGGTCCTGGTCCCGGGAACGTTCGAGAGCATGGAGAAAAACTGGTCTACGCTCTCGCCCTACCTCAAGAGCGCCGGCTACTGCGTCTTCGCCCTGAACTACGGCGAGACCAACGGCGTCTATGCGACGGCGCCGGTCAAGGATTCGGCCAAGGAACTCGCCCCGTTCGTTGACGCCGTCCGCTCCGCCACCGGCGCCAGGCAGGTTGACCTCGTGGGCCACAGCCAGGGCGGCATGATGCCCCGGTATTACATGGGCTTCCTGGGCGGAGCCAAGTACGTCCATCAACTGGTCGGCATCGCCCCGTCCAACCACGGCACCGAAGGCGTGATCCTCCCGCCGCCGGACCTGGTGCCCACGCCCGATTACACCGCCGCCGGCTGCGCCGCCTGCGCCGACCAGCAGGCCGGCTCGCCCTTCATGCAGGAACTCAACTCCATCGGCGATACCGTCGCAGGACCCTCCTACACCGTCATCTCCACCATCCACGATGAAGTGGTCATCCCGTACAACAGCCAGTTCCTGAACGGACCCGCACGGCAGGTCACCAACATCACCATCCAGGACAAGTGCCCCGCCGACGTCTTCGAACACGACCAGACGCCGAATGACCCGGTAGTGCACCAATTCGTGGCGAACGCCCTGGGCCAGGCCTCGGGTCCCGCGGACCCCGCCTTCCAGCCCGTCTGCCTTTAGCGGCGCCCTGGTAGTACGACGGCGGGAGGCCGGCTTTCCAGGCCGGCCTCCCGCCGTCGTTCCCTGCTTGGTTGCATTTCAGCCACACACCCTTGACAGCCAGTCCAGCCCTCAGGAGTATCGAGGTGCCGGTGCAGCGCGCCGTCTCTTGCAAACCGGAACCCGGTTCTGCTTCTCGAAGGGGGATATGGGATGCGGTCATCACTCCCTCGTTCCAGACCCTTCCGGCACGTGGCGGCAACAGCCGCGCTCCTCCTGGTCCTCGTTGCCACGGGCTGCACGGACACTCCGAAGCCGCCGGACAAGCGGTCACCTGCCCTCGACGTCCACATCGCCGCGGTGGGCGACATGAACCCCGAGCAGAATACCGACCCGGACAGCCCCTCCGGCCGGAACGGCGCCGCCATCACCCGGCTCGTCCAGAACAACGAGATCGACGCGTTCATGGGCCTTGGAGACTTCCAGTACAGCACTGCGCACTGCGAGGACTACGTGCACTACTGGACGCCGCTGTGGGGTGGCACCAAGCCCAAGCTGTACTGGGTGTCCGCCCCCAATCACGACTGGGAACCCGGCCGCAACGAAGACCTGGCGAAGTACATGAACGGCCAATGCGAGGGAGATGCGCAAAAGGCCGCGATCAACCAGGAACGCGGCTTCATTCCCAATGGCCAACCCTACTCAAAGGACTTCGGGAACTGGCATTTCGCGTTCCTGTCATCCGCCCTCTGGCGTTACGAGAAAGCTGACGCAGCCGCCGCAACCGACTGGCTGGACAAGGACCTTGGGGCGGCCAAGGCGGCGGGGAAAAACCTGGCGGTGGTCTACCACGAGCCCTATTTCACCTCGGATACTGCGGAGCACGGGCGGGCCGGGGACCAGAAGCCGTGGATCGACCTGATGTGGAAGTACCGGGTCCGGCTGACCCTGTCCGGGTCGCAGCACAACTACGAACGGACCTGCCCCGTGAACGACGCCGACAAGTGCGTTGATGACGGGATGACAGCATTCCAGGTCTCCACCGGAGGCATCGATACGCGCCCGTTCACCAGCAAACCGAAGTACATCGCCAAGCGGTTCAGCGATACCCGCGGCTTCCTCCGCCTGACGCTGCACGACGATGGCTCCTTCGACTGGAACTTCGTTGCGACCACCGGCTCAAGCACGGATTCGGGTACGCGCGCTGCGCCCTAGCAAACCGCGCAGCAAGAGCCGCCACGACGCTTCCCGAGGTAAAGGGCTTTGGACTCTGGCAGCGCCCGATGCTGCCCGGGCAGACTGGAAGGCGGCCCAAGCAGCCGCAGACATCCAGCCTGACCGCCAAGCAAGGGAGATAAACCGCCATGCCCCGTACCTCCGTGATCACCGGCGCCGCGTCCGGCATCGGCCAGGCAACCAAAGACCTGCTCGAACGGCGGGGCGAACGCGTGATCGGCGTGGACATCCATGACGCCGAGGTGGTCGCGGACCTGTCCACGGCAGAAGGACGCAGCGCCCTGGTGGACGCGGTGCGGAAGATCAGCGGAGGGAGGATCGACGCCATCTACGCTGTGGCCGGCCTCGCCCTGCCGGCCCCCGCCACCGTGGCCGTGAACTACTTTGGCACGCTGGCGACTGTGGATGGGCTGCGGCCCCTGCTGGCGGATTCGGATGCGCCCCGGGCCGTGGTGGTCTCGTCGATGGCTGCCCTCATGGCCAGCGACCAGGACCTGGTGGCGCTGCTGACGTCGGGAGATGAGCCGGGGGCGACGGCCCGGGCGGAGGTCCTGGCCAAAGACCCCGCCACCACCGGAGGCCTGATTTACGCCTCCACCAAGCTGGCGCTCTCGCGCTGGGTCCGCCGCCATGCCGCCAGTGCTGAATGGGCCGGGGCTGGCATCCCGCTTAACGCTGTGGCGCCGGGCATCATCGCCACCCCGATGACCGCGGACCTGATCGATACCGAGGAAGAGCGGAACGCCCTGCTGAAGATGGTCCCGATGCCGCTGAACGGCATCGCCGAACCGATCGTCGTGGCCCGGCTGCTGGCCTGGCTCAACAGCGCGGAAAACACGCATCTGTGCGGGCAGATCGTCTACGTGGACGGCGGCAGCGACGCAGTCCTGCGGGGCGACTCAGTCTGGTGAGCGGCAGGACCGCCTGCCTCGGACTTAAGTCCCTGTTGTGGACTAACCCTCCGGCGTAGCTTGAAGGTGGCACACGCAACCGCGGCGTCCATCTTTTAGGGGGCATCATGGCCAGGCCCAGGTTCTCGGCACTCACGGTCTTCGGGCTTGGCGGCCTGATCTTCCTCACAGGCTGCTTCGGTCCGCCGGCTCCGGCCCCCTCCAGCAGCCCGGCCGCCCCGACGCCCACGGCCAGCAGCGCCAGCCCAAGTACGACGGCGACCCCCACCAGCACGGCCAGTACGTCAGCCACGACGCCCGCCGCACCGCCGTCGTCCGCCCCCGCAAGCCCGCCGCCAACGCAGGAGCCCACGCCCACCGGCCTCCCCGAACAGACTGCCCCGCTGACCATCTACTACGTGGCCGTCGGCGACAACGGCAGGTCCGGGCCCGCCATCGGCTGCGGCGACAGCCTGGTGGCCACCACCACGGCGCCCGTCACGTTCACCGACCAGGTGGGCCCCAGCATCGGCGCCCTGCTGGCCAACAAGAGCCGGGATGTGGGCCAGTCCGGGCTGATCAACGTCCTCTACCAGTCCAGCCTCACCTATCTCGGCGGCGAGCTGAACGGCAGTACCATCACCATCTCGCTCTCCGGGCAGTTCATGCTCGGCGGCGTCTGCGACATCCCGCGGGCCAAAGCGCAACTGGAGTACACGGCCATGGCCGCGTCCGGTGCCACCAGCGCGCAGGTTTACGTCAACGGCCGGCCGATTGACGAGGTGCTCAGCCAGAAGTAGGGGCACGTGATGAGCCAAGCAGCCACACGACGCAGGACGGCCGCAGCAGTGATGCCGGCGGCCGTCCCCGCGGTGATGCTGCCGGTCTTCCGGTATGCGGTCCGCCGTTTCGGCGACCGGCGCGGCTACCAGGCCGGTTTCGCCGCCTACTGGGCCCTCTGCTGGGGCGTCGCCCTGGCCGTGGCCGGCCGGCACCGGCTGGTGGAACTCTGGCACGCGCCCGGAACTGCGGTGCAGGGACAGCGGCCGCTGGTCTGGAGCGTGCTGCTCGTCCCGCCGGCCGGTGCCATCGCCACCGAACTGATCCCGAACGCCAGGAAGGCGGGCACGACGGCGGCCCTCGCCGCCGTCGGCATCGGTGTCACCAACGCCCTGGCTGAGGAAGCACTGTGGCGGGGAGTGCCGCTGGCCGTCTTCCCGGGCCGGAAGATCAGGGGCTGGCTCTGGCCGTCGCTCGGATTTGTTGCCTGGCACCTGGTCCCGCTCTCCGTCCGGCCCCACCCGCGGGGCCGCTGGCCCGTCCTGCTGGGTGCGGGCCTGATCGGGCTCGGCTACGGGTGGGTGGCGCAGAAGACCGGCTCGCTCCGGGCCGTGTCCATGGCGCATGCGGCCACGGACTCCTGCGGTGTCCGGGCCGCCCGGACCATCTGGCTGCCCTCGGATTCGGGCCAAAAGCCCCGTCCGTTCCCGCCATGGCCGGAGAATAATCGGGCAGGGGACTGAGGAGTCACATGCGGCACGAGAACTGCGGGGATGAGGCAAACATGAGCTCGGTGGACACGGGGCAGGGGTGACGGGCAAGGAAGGGTTGGACTGCCCGCAGCACCCGTTCTTCGCCCGCGCGTTCGCCCGCGCCGTGGGCGGGATGGACCGGCGCGGGGCCGCGGAGCACCGCCGCAGCATCCTGGCCGGCCTGCACGGATCGGTGATCGAAATCGGAGCGGGCGCCGGGTCCTCCTTTCCCCTGTATCCGCCTGACGTCTCCCACGTGCTGGCGCTGGAGCCGGATGACTACCTCCGGGGCGTGGCGCAGGAACAGGCCGCCACCGCTTCCGTCCCGCTGACGGTGGCCGCCGGAACCGCTGAGAACATCCCGGCGGAAACCGGCAGCGCCGATGCCGTGGTGGCCAGCCTTGTTTTGTGCACCGTCAAGGACCAGGCCGCCGTCCTTGCCGAGATCCGCCGCGTGCTGCGGCCCGGCGGAACCCTGGCCTATTACGAACACGTCCGGTCCCGCCACCCGCTGGTGGCCAGGACGGAAGATCTCCTGACCCCTGCCTGGGGGCGGCTCATGGGCGGCTGCCACCTCAACCGGGACACCCTTGACGCCATCACGGCGGCGGGTTTCGACGTCAACAGCAACCGCCGCTTCAACTTTTCCGTGCAGCGGCTGAACCCTCCCATGGCCCACATCCTTGGAACCGCCACCAGTCCCGGGCCGCCGGCGGCAGGACCGGAACCGGCATGACGGACCTGACCGTCCGGGAACGCAGTTCCCTCCAGTTGCCTATCACCGACGCCGCAGCACTCACGGCGGAGCAGGTCCTGGCCCGCCTGGGCTCCGGGCCCGGCGGCCTGGCGGAGGAGGAAGCGGTGGCGCGGCTGCAGCAGCTTGGCCCCAACGCCGTCCGCACCCACCGCGCCAACGCCTGGGCCGTCCTGGGCCGACAGTTCGCCAGCCCCATCCTCATCCTGCTGATCATCACCGCCGGACTGTCGCTGTTCCTGGGCGACGCCACGAACTCGATCGTCATCGGCGTGATCCTGCTGGCCAGTGTTGGCCTCGGCTTCACCAATGAGTACCGCGCGGAGCGGGCGTCCGAGGCCCTGCATTCGCGCGTGACCCACCAGGCCGCCGTCCAGCGGGGTGGAACCACCAGGGAAGTGGACGTCACCGCCCTGGTGCCGGGCGACGTCGTCCATCTCTCCCTGGGGGCCATTGTTCCGGCCGACATCCGGCTCCTCACCACCAACAACCTCCTCTGCGACGAAAGCATCCTCACCGGTGAGTCCCAGCCCTCTGCCAAGGACCCCGCTCCCGTTCCCGCCGGCTCAGCGCTCGCCGACCTGGCCTCCTGTGTCTTCATGGGCACGGTGGTGCAGTCCGGCGGCTGCAGCGGCGTGGTGGTGGCCACCGGCGGCAACGCGGAGTTTGGCCGGATCGCACTGGGGCTGGGGGAGCGGCAGCCCCAGACCGAGTTCCAGCTGGGCCTGAAACGGTTCTCGTTCCTGCTGCTGCAGGTGGCAGTCGTGCTCACCTCGCTGATCTTCGTGGCCAACCTGCTGCTGCAGCGCCCCCTGCTGGAATCCTTGCTCTTTTCCCTGGCCATCGCCGTGGGCATCACCCCGCAGCTCCTGCCCGCCGTCGTCAGCACCAGCCTGGCCACGGGCACCCGGCAGCTGGCACGCCGCAAAGTGCTGGTTAAGCGGCTGGTGTGCATCGAGGACCTGGGGGACATGGACATCCTGGTCACGGACAAGACCGGCACGCTCACCGAAGGAAAAATCAGCTTCACCCGTGCGCTTCCGGCTATCGAGGGGATGTCCGACGCCGGCCTGCTCACCCTGGGCCTGTTGGCAACCGAGGCGAACTATGCGGGAGCAAAGGTTTCCTCCGCGGGCCAGAACCCGCTGGACGCGGCATTGTGGGAGAGTCCCGGCGCGGCGGCCTTCGAACCGGCGCGGTTCGAGCGGCTGGACCTCATCGGCTTCGACCACCAGCGCCGCCGCACCAGCGTGCTGGTCCGCGAAGCCGGCGGCCCCGCGCTGCTGGTCACCAAGGGTGCGCCCGAAGACGTCCTTGCCCTGTGCGGGCCAATCCCGCCGGCCGTGCAGGTACTGCTGGATGCACAGTTCGACGCCGGCGCCCGGGTGGTTGCCGTGGCCTCCCGCCCCGCAGCGGGCCTGGACAGGCTGGTCCCGGCGGACGAGCGTGGGCTCACCTTGGCGGGTTTCCTGGTGTTCCTTGACCGGCCCAAGACCAAGGCACGGCAGTCGCTGGACCGGCTGGAGGCGCTGGGGATTTCCGTGAAGATCGCCACAGGGGACAACCCCAAGGTCGCGGAAAAGGTCTGCGCGGACCTGGATGTGGTGTCCGGTGGCACGCTGACGGGCGCGGAGGTGGAGGGCATGTCCGACGCCGGCCTGGCCGCCGCCGCGCGGACCGCCACCATCTTCGCCCGCGTCTCACCGGAACAAAAGGCACGCATCATCACACTGCTCCGGCAAAGCGGGGGCGCGGTGGGCTTCATGGGCGACGGTGTTAACGACGCCCTGGCACTGCACAAGGCGGACATCGGCATCTCCGTCGATACGGCGACGGACGTGGCCAAGGACGCGGCCGACGTCGTTCTCCTGGACAAGGACCTGGGCGTCCTGGCCGACGGGGTCATGGAAGGCCGGCGGATCTTCGCCAATACCATCAAGTACGTCCTGATGGGGACGTCCAGCAACTTCGGCAACATGTTCAGTGCAGCCGCTGCCTCCGTGGTGCTGAGCTTCCTGCCCATGCTGCCCGGACAAATCCTGCTCAATAACCTGCTCTATGATTCGGGGCAGCTGGCCATCCCGGGCGACCGGGTGGACCAGGAACAGCTGCGGGCGCCGTCGCACTGGAACATCGCGTTCATCCGGCGGTTCATGCTGCTCTTCGGGCCCATCAGTTCCCTGTTCGACTTCGCCACCTTCGCCCTGATGCTGTTCGTCTTCAGCGCGGCACCGGGGGAGTTCCGGGCCGGCTGGTTCATCGAATCCATTGCCACGCAGACCCTGATCATCTTCGCCATCCGCACCCGCCGTGTGCCCTTCCTGCGAAGCCGGCCGTCCGCGGGCCTTATTGCGGCGTCCCTGGGCGTGGTGGCCCTCGGAATTTTCCTGCCGCTGTCACCGGTGGCCGGCGTGCTGGGCTTCGACCCATTGCCGGTGCCGTTCTTCCTGGCCCTGCTGGGGATGGTGGTGGTGTACCTGGTGCTGGTGGAGGCGGCCAAGCGATGGTTCTTCGCCCGTGACGCCCAGCAGCTGCCCGCCCCGCCGCCGCCCGTCCGGCGCCGCCAGGCCTCCCACCACATTTCCCGGCGGGCGTTCCGGTTCAGCATCCCCGTCAAGGTGCCCCCGCTTCGGGTGCCGCCACCCGCAGTGCCTGCCCGAAAGGGGAGGCGCCCCGGAGCGCGCCGTGAGGGTGCGGCCAGGCCGTAACTTTCCGCTGCGGCGTCGGGCCACGTTGGTAGCATGATGGTGGGAGACACTGGGGCTGTCATAAAGATGGTGAATACAGGGTGATGCAGGCCGCCTTGATCATGATGGACGATTTTTGGGGTGTTTCTCATGTGGCGTGAACCGATCAGGCGGCGGACCCGGGAACTGTTGCGGGAATTTGTGGACCGCGCAGACGAACTGGTCCGCACCCAGGAACATGTCGAGGGCCTGTTGGGCGCCGTGGTGTCCCTTTCCGCGGATTTGAGCCTGGAGGCGGTGCTGGACCGGGTGGTCCAGTCGGCGTGCGAACTTGTGGGCGCGCGGTACGGGGCCCTGGGCGTCATTGGCGATGACCAGCAGCTTAGCCACTTCATCACGGTGGGCATCGATGAGGAAGGTGCCCGGCTCATCGGCGACCTGCCGACCGGACATGGTGTGCTGGGGCATCTGATCCGTGAACCCAAGCCGCTGCGGCTGCATGATCTTGGTGAACACCCCATCGCTGTCGGCTTTCCGGCCAACCATCCGCCCATGCGGACGTTCCTGGGGGTCCCCGTCAGGGTCCGGGACGAGGTCTTCGGCAACCTGTACCTCACGGAGAAGATCGATGGCCACGACTTCACCGCCGAGGACGAGGATCTTGCCGTGGCGCTCGCCTCGGCCGCCGGGGTCGCCATCCAGAACGCCCGACTCTATGAGGACAGCAACAGCCGGCAGCGCTGGCTGGAAGCGGGCATGGAAGTCAGTGACAGGCTTAAAGCCCACCCCCGCTCCGATACTGACAACCTGGACATGATCGCAGAGCGGGCCCTCCACGCCTCAGCCTCCGCATTGTCACTGATTGCCACAGTGGCGGACGACCACAGCCTGCGGTGCCGGACATCTGTGGGCGTCCAATCCCTCCCGGCCGGACACGAACTGGCCGCCAGCCCGGTCCTGTCCCAGGTCATCGCCACCGGTGAGTCCAGGGCCCTGGCGGAGCCCCACCAAGTCTTCGACCCCGCGTCGGCCGAAAAGCTGGGGCCGGTCCTGGTGGCCGCCCTGGGAAGCAACAGCGACGGTCACCGGAACAGCGTACTGATCCTGGCCAGGCCGGCAGGAGGAGCCCGGTACACGGACGTGGATGTTGAGCAGAGCGCGGTGTTCGCCTCGAGGATTGGCCTGACGCTGGACCTGCTCAAGGCTAACCAGCTGCGGGAAGAGCACGCCCTGTTTATCGACCGGGAACGGATCGCCGCGGACCTGCATGACCTGGTGATCCAACGGCTCTTCGCCGCCGGATTGAGTATCCAGGGCCTGCGCCGCTACACGGCAGACCCGCCGGCGCATGAGCGGCGCGTCGCGGCCATCACCACCGAGCTTGACGACTGCATCCACCAGCTCCGTGACACCATCTACTCCCTCCAGGCCAGGCAGCCGGACCAGGAGCTCCTGAGCGGCCGGGTCCTGCGTGCTGTCCAGGAGGCTGCCAACGCTGCCGGGTTCCTGCCGAGGGTCCAGCTCTCCGGGCCGGTTGACGACGCCGTCGGGGACGAGGTTGCCGAGCAGCTGCTGCGGGTCCTGTACGAAAGCGTCAGCAACGCAGTCAGGCACTCGGGATCGGCGGAGATTTATGTCCATCTCGCTGTGCAGGACGGCGAGGTGGTCCTCAACGTCCGGGATAACGGCTGTGGCTTCGAGGAGCCAGAGCGGATCAGCGGGCTGGAGAATATGAAGAACCGGGCCGCGCACCTGGGCGGGACCTGCCTGGTTGAGAGCGCACCCGGCAAGGGAACCAGCGTGACCTGGACGGTGCCCCTTGGCTAGCCCAGCAGTTCCCACGCCCGCGGGATCGGAACGGGAACCAGTTGGGTGCGGCGCCTGAAGCCCAGCTTCAGGAGTACGGAAGACACCTGTTCGGCCACCGCATCTTCCGGCAATGACATTTCCCCGCCGATTTGCGGGTTTGTCAGGCCCTTTGCCATGAGTGCCAGTACGGCCCGCTCGCTTCGCGTCATGGCGTCCAGCCAGGAGGCAGAGGCCGTTGCGTGCAGTTTTGCGGCCACTTGCTCCCTCATGGGCGAGCCGATCAGCGGATGCCCGGCTGCGGCGAGGCGGATGCTGTTGACCAATTCACCTGTATCCCCCACCTGTTTCAGGAGGTAGCCCGTTGCCCCTGCCAGGACAGCGGCGCGCACCGCATGCTGGTGGTCCCAGCCGGTGAGGATCAGGCATGCCACCCCGGGAATTGTGGAGCGCAGCCCGCGGCAGACTTCGATGCCCGTACCGTCCGGCAGGCGGTCATCCAGCAGTGCAATGTCGGGGTGAAGCATGGGGATCAGGCAGGCGGCCTCCGTGGCTGATCCGCTTTCTCCCACCACCTCGAACCCATGGTGTTCGAGCAAATCCTTCAGGCCGGCCCGAACCATGCCGTGGTCGCTCAAAATGAAGACCCGCATGGGACGGGGAGGAAGGAAGGCCTCATCCGGGGCTGCTGCTGGTTCCATAAGACGCTCTCGTCGGCTCGATTCCCTCCCCGGCCGCCTGGTCAACGCGGCCGCCCCGTTGGGAGGGACCTCAGAAAATCATTCCGCACCCACGGCCGGCCTACATGTCCAGCCTGGAGCTAAGTGCACCTGGAGGGCGACGGATGGTGTTGCACGCAGCGCAGGTGCTGCTTGAATCCTTGCCGTCGACCCAGGCGTGCGATTCTTCCAGCCGGTACTCAAAGCCGCTTCCAAGTTTCTGGAGCCGGTTGAGTGCCCGGCTTGCCATTTCCCATGAACTCCACCGTCCAATCACGCCTCCCGTGTCCTTCCGGATAATGTTGCAGCCGCCGTCACCAAGGCCGTCGCCCCCGTCCGGCACCAAGGGTTCGCGGCCGCCGTACACCGCTTTGTATTCGTCGAGGCTGACCACGGTCGCCATCACGCACTCCGGCTTCAGGCCGCTGTCCGGTGCCGGTTCTTCAGGAAGGCCGCAAGCGTGTCCAAGGTGGTCACGGCTTCCTGGACGGCAGGATGGAATGTGAGGATGCCAGCGGGCATGACGGTCCTTTCAAAATCCGGCAGTCAGCACGATGCGCCTGCACACCGGCGGCATCCTCCGCTGTCCCTCCGCGTTGGTCGCTGGGGTTCACGGGGAAAGCCGTTCCGGCCTCGCAACCCTGAGGACCCGGACGGTGCCTCTCCAAGGATGCCAAGCGTCCCGGAGGCGGCTATAGGGCTGAAAGTCCCGTCCTCGGAACCTCGTCATTGGCCTGCACGTCATTCCGGTCAAGGCTGAAGGGCGGGGTGAAGGGGCGGGGCCTTTGTGCCCTGTTTCCGGCTCCCGGGCCGTCCTAGCCTGAACGGGAGAGCGCGGCATGCAGCCGCCCGCCGGAACCAGGAGGCACACGGTGAAATCGGCACACGCAAGTATCATCGCAGGCGTCGTCCTCATTGCGCTGGGCGGGCTCCTGCTGCTGGACCGGCTGGGGGTCATGGACACGGCGGACGTCGTGGCACCACTGATCTTCGCAGCCGTCGGGGTCCTGTTCCTGTCCCTCTTCTTCCGGCGGCGGGAGAACTGGTGGGCGGCTATTCCCGGGTCCGTCTTCCTGGGGCTGGCCGCGGTCATCACCACTACCCGGCTCACCGGCGCTGCCTGGGGAGCCGCCTTCCTGTTCCTCTTCATGGGGGCCGGATTCGCCGCCGTATTCGTACGCGAAGGCAGCAACTGGTGGGCACTGATTCCCTCCGGAGTGATGTTCACGCTGGCGGTCATCGTCGCGCTTCCCCAGGAGTTGCAGGGGACACCCACCGCGGCAGTCCTGTTCCTGGGACTGGCCACCACCTTCGGCGTGCTTTCCCTGGTTCCGGTGCGCGCCACATCCGCCGACAGGGTTCAACGAATGCGGTGGCCGTTGATCCCGGCCGCCATCCTTGCGCTCATGGGCGTGGTCTTTGCCCTCCAGGCCACCGTGGTGTTCATTACCCTGGACTTCGCCTTCCCCGCCGTGATGATCCTGGCGGGCATTGCCCTCATGGTCTACGCCTACCTCGCACACCGCGACGGACGGCAGAAGGCACACGGCCCGGGTCCCCGGGCGAGCTGAAACGGACCGGCTGCTACGGGCCCGGGCTTCCTTCCGCCCGCGCCCAGTGTTCCTGCAGCAGCGCCGCGACCCGCTCCGGCTCGATCCGGTGCGGCGGATCGAAGTGGTGGCGGTCCGGGAACACTTCAAGCCGGAAGTCAGGGAAGACCCGGCTCAGGCGAGCTGCGTTGTCGGCGTAGTCGTCCGGATTGCTCTTACCGCCAAGTATGAAGAGGACCGGCCGATCAAAGGCCGCAAGCCGGCTGCGGTCCAGGTTGTACGACTTGAAGGCGTGGAGGAACGCCCCGATCCCCGCTGGCCTCCTGGCCATCCATGGCGGGGGCGGACCGGGCGGGGGAGGCGGAAGGACGACGTCGTCCCTGACGCCCAGCCGCATGAACGCGGCCATGAACGCGCCGGGCGGGAGGCCATTCAACCGGTCATACTTTTTCCAAAGTTCCGCGTGCTCCGGGCTCCAGTCCCAGGTGCCCGCCCATGCCGGCTCCAGCAGCGCCAGGCTCCGGAGCCGCTCCGGATGCGCTGCCGTCAACGCCAGGCTGGCTGAGCCGCCCCCGGAATACCCCACGAGGTGGAAACTGTCCCAGCCGCGCGCATCCGCCTCACGGAGGACCGCGTCTCCTTCAGTGTCCAGGGTCCAGTCCGCCGGCGGGGAATCAGCGGCGTACAGTTCCAGGTCCTTCGCGACAGCGTCCACACCTGTTCCCAGGGCCTCCAGCAATCTGCCGTAAGCCGGCCCGGCGGGCAGCACGCTGCCGGGAAGCAGGATGACGCGGAACGGGGTCATGGTTGGACCTTGCGCGCTTTCGGTCCCCTGGGCTCCTTCGGCTCCTTCGGCGGCAGGGACGCGACGTACGCCAGCGCCTTCCCGGCCCACGCACGCGCCCGGGTGTCATCGCCGTCGCCCTCTTCATTCCACACTTCCGGCAGTCCGGTGTAGCCGCCCATGGGCCGCTCCGCCGGGCCGAACGGCACAGTGCGCTCCGAGGACTCCAGCAGTTCCCTGTCCTCCCGGGACAGTTTCACCCCGATGGTGGAGCCGAACAGCCCTGCGAACATGTTGCCGTTCACGAACGCTCCCAAGTTGCCGAACATGGGTTTCACCACCACGCCAGGACGGTCCGGGACCACGCGCCGGAACCGCTCTTTGTCTTCCTCGGTAGCCTTGGGCATGTCCATGGCGTCTTCTCCCGGTGGCAGGTGGTCGGGCAGGATGTGGATGCAGGATATGCCTCTTTGGTGCCGGGGTCGAGAGGCCGTGGATGCCCTGTGCGCCACCCACAAAATCCAGCCTGAACAGGTCAAACTTCCCGGTGGAGTGCTATATATAGCTCTAGGCAACTATTTGGGCGCCTTGCCAGGGAGCATGGATCCGGGTTACCCGGGGACTGGAGGCCACGGTGCGGAACACGCCAGTCTCGGCCCCGGCCGCGAAGTCCCGGCCCCGGTTGGCCGCCAGGCTCTGGATGCTGGCCGTCACCGCGCTCGCCGTCCTGACTGCCTGCGGCGGCGGCACCGCCGAATCAGTGTCCACGGCTGTCAAGGACAGCAGCTCGGCCGTCGCCACAGCACGGATCGCCCTCCGCCAGGACATGGACGGCAAGCTGACCCGCGCCGCCACCTCAACAACCCTGGACGATGAGCTCAAAGAGGTCCAGACCAGCCGGAGCAGCGTCCTGAAACTCTCGCCGGCCACTCCGGAGGACCGCGATACACAAAAGCAGGCGCTGGACGTGCTGGACCAGTGCGCCGCCGGCTTTGCCACGGCCCGCGCCGCGCTTTCGGCGGGCGACGGCGGAACCCCCTCGCTGGCCGACGGTGACAAGGCGCTGGCCGGCGCGCAGGACGCCCTGAAGCAGCTCGGAGACAAGGTGGGATCCAAGTGAAGCGTATCCTCGGCGTCGCGCTTGGCATCCTCACCGCGATCGGCGGGTTCGTGGACATCGGGGATTTGGTGACCAACGCCGTCGTGGGGTCACGTTTCGGCCTGTCCCTGGTGTGGGTCGTGGCCGTCGGCGTGCTGGGGATCTGCCTGTTTGCCAACATGTCCGGCCGGGTGGCGGCGGCGTCCGGCCGGGCCACCTTCGAGGTGATCCGCGAACGGCTGGGACCGCGCGCCGGGCTGGCCAACCTGTCGGCGTCGTTCCTGATCAACCTCATGACGGTGACGGCGGAGATCGGTGGCATTGCACTGGCCCTGCAGTTGGCCAGCAGCGTGTACTACCTGCTCTGGATTCCCGTCGCGGCGCTGGCGGTATGGTTTGTGATCTGGCGCGTGCGGTTCTCCATCATGGAGAACGTCACCGGCCTGGTGGGCCTGACCCTGATCGTTTTCGCGGTGGCGCTGTTCCTGCTCAAACCGGACTGGGGCGCGCTGGCCGGGCAATTGGTGCCCACCGTGCCCGGGCAGGAAACAATTTGGACGTACAGCTATTACGCCATCGCCCTGTTCGGTGCGGCCATGACCCCTTACGAAGTGTTCTTCTTCTCCTCAGGCGCGGTGGAGGAAGGGTGGACAGTGAAGGACCTCCTCCAGGAACGCACCAACGTCCTGGTGGGCTTTCCGCTGGGCGGCCTGCTGTCAGTGGCCATCGCTGCATGCGCCACTGTCGTCCTGCTGCCCGCCGGTATTTCGGTGACCTCGCTGTCTCAGGTGGTCCTGCCGGTGGCGGAAGGTGCCGGGAAGTTGGGGCTCGCGGTGGTCCTGGTGGGCATCGTGGCGGCCACCTTCGGCGCCGCCCTGGAAACCACCCTGTCCAGCGGCTACACCCTGGCGCAGTTCTTCGGCTGGTCCTGGGGTAAATTCCGCCGGCCCGCAGAAGCCGCGCGTTTCCACCTGGCCATGATTATCTGCCTCCTGGTGGGCATCGCCGTCCTGGCCACGGGGGTTGATCCGGTCCTGGTGACTGAATACTCGGTGGTGTTCTCCGCGATCGCGCTGCCGCTGACGTACCTGCCTATCCTCATCGTGGCCAATGACCCGGAATACATGCGGGAGCACGTCAACGGACGGGCGGTGAACGCCCTGGGCATGGTCTACCTGGTGATCATCCTGGTGGCCTCCATTGCAGCAATACCACTCATGATCGTGACAGGAGCCGGGTCATGACCTCCGCGAACCAGCAGTTGCCGATCGCCCCGCCGGTCGCAGGCCGCATCCTCGATGCCCAGGTGCACCTGATGGACCGGCAGGTGCTTGACCACGACGGCGTTCCGGTCACCACCGTTGACGATCTTGAAGTGAGCGGACCAGACCTGGACGCCGAGATCCCGCCCGGTACAACCGCGCCGGTCATCACCGCCCTCCTGACCGGGGCGGTGCTGGGGACGCGCATCTTTGGCGGCAGGCCGCCGTCGTCCCGCCTGATCCGCCTCCCCTGGAAGGACGTGGCAGAGGTGGGGGTGGTGCTCCGGCTTGGCATCAAGGGGGAACCGCTGGACGCCAGCTGGGTTGAGCGGTGGGTCCGGGACAAGATCATCGCGCGCATCCCGGGAGGGCGCCATGATCCTCGGTGACCTGCTTGGGACCCCTGTCTTTGATGCCGACGGCGGGCGGCTGGGCCGCGTGGCCGACGCCCGGTTCGTGCTGGACGGCACCCCGCACCAGCTGATGGCGGAGCCTCGGCTACTGGGGCTGGTGGTGGGCCCACACAGCGCGTCCTCCTTCATGGGCTACGAGCGGAACGGCCTCACCCGGCCCCGCACGATTGCCCGGATCCTCCGGTGGCGGCACCGCGGATCGTTCCTGGTGCTGTGGGAGGACATCGCCCTGATCGGTGAACGCTCCGTGCGGCTTCGGCCCGGCTTCACCCGCTACAGCACCGCACTGGATGACCGCGCACAGACCCGATCCGCGCCTGAACAGGGAAGCGATTAGGCCTGGGCTGAATCTCCTGTAGTCTTGAACCTGTTGTTGTGTTTATGCAGTTGGTAGTTCAGGCAGTACGCGCGGTCGAAAGTCCGTGTTCTTCTGAAGTAGCGGTTTTTGAACACCCCACGCCGGAGGGCCCGAAAGTCGGGACTTTCCCTCCACCTTCACGAAGGACAAAATAATGGCTACTGGTACCGTCAAATGGTTTAACGCTGAAAAGGGCTTCGGCTTCATTTCCCCGGACGACTCCTCGCAGGACGTTTTCGCGCACTACTCCGCGATCAACTCCTCCGGCTTCCGCTCCCTCGAAGAGAACCAGAAGGTTTCCTTCGACACCGAGCAGGGCCCCAAGGGTCCCCAGGCCACCAACATCCAGGCTCTCTAATTTCTTAGGGTTCCGGGACCGTTAGGTTTCCAAGCAGGGTCTGCCGTGATTCACGGCAGGCCCTGCTTTTGTTAACCCGCGTGCTGGAAATGGGTTCCTCGCGCCGAATCTTTGACTGCAGGGGCATGGTGTGCGGGGTGCACGCCGTGGGTTAACGAAATCAACGCGCCGGCTGAAGCGTTGGCTCCAGCCGGGCGCGTTGGCGATTCCGCGTCCTGAGGCGGCCTAGGAACCGGCGGGGTCCCCCGGCTGGCCCAGCGCGGATGACCGGCCCGGGTTTGGGTGGCCCAGTGCGGTTGAACCGGAAGCGGGAGAGAGGCCAAGGCGGCTGACCACCTCGGCGGCTTCCTCAGCGGGGGTGCGCCCCACATCCACCACGATCGTGTTCTCGTCCGGTCCAGGCGGCTCAAGCGTGGCTATCTGCGAATCAAGCAGTGAAGCGGGCATGTAGTGGTCCATGCGCGCCGTCAGCCGGCGGCCTATCTGTTCCTTGGAGCCCGACAGATGTACAAAAACGACGTTCTTTTCGCGGAGCCGGTCCCGGTAGATCTTTTTCAGCGCAGAGCAGGTGATAATGCCCGGTATTCCGGCCATCGTGTGCTCGATGATCCACGAGGCAATGGTGTCCAGCCAAGGCCAGCGGTCCTCGTCGGTCAGGGGGATTCCGGCAGCCATCTTTGCCACGTTTTCGGCCGGATGCAGGTCGTCGCCTTCCTCCAGGTCCCAGCCGAGCTGGCCCGCAAGGATGCCCGCCACCGTGGACTTGCCTGAGCCGGACACGCCCATGATGACGAGGACCGGCTGCTGGACGGACTCGGGGGTGGGTGCGGTGTGCATCAGGGGACCACCACTGAGAGGACCATGACCAGCGCGAAACCGACCACGGAGATGAGGGTCTCCATCACCGACCAGGTCTTGAATGTTTGGCCCACGGTCAGCCCAAAGAGCTCCTTGACCAGCCAGAAACCAGCATCGTTCACGTGGGAGAGGAACAACGAACCGGCACCCACGGCAAGCACCAGCAGGCCGGCGTGGCCGGGGGAGAGGCTGGCCGCCAGCGGCGCGACGATGCCTGCCGCCGTCACCGTTGCCACGGTGGCTGAACCGGTTGCGAGCCGGATGGCGACCGCGATGAGGAAGCCCAGGACCAGGACGGAGATGTTTGCTCCGGTAGCCCACTTGGCGACGGCATCACCGACGCCGGCTCCAATGAGCGTCTGCTTGAATCCGCCGCCTGCGCCGACGATCAGGATCACGGCCGCGATGGGGCCTACTGATGCACCGATCTTGGTGCCGATTTTGGCGCCGGTGAAACCGACCGCGTAGCCGAAAGTCATGAGGGCCAGCAGGACTGCGAGGGTCATGGCCACCAACGGTTCACCGATGAAGTCAAAGAAGACGCGGGCCGCGCTCGGGTTCTTGGAGTTGGGGTCGACGATATCCACTACAGCCTTGAGGAGCATCAGGACCACAGGGAAGATGATGGTCAGCAGGGTCACGAGGAAAGTGGGCTGGCGCTTGACGTCAGGATCGGCCTGGGTGTGTTCGGTGTCGATGCCGCCGGCTACCTTCGGCGCATCCACCGGGACCCAGCGCGCAGCGTAGATGGCGAACAGCGGGCCGCAGATGATGACGGTGGGAATGGCGATCAGGAGTCCGAGGGCCAGGGTGATGCCCAGCGGCGCGTTAAGGCTGGAGATGGCGACGAGCGGGCCGGGGTGCGGCGGGACCAGTCCATGCAGGACCGAGAGGCCTGCGAGAGCGGGAATGGCTACCCGCATAAGCTTCCGGCCGGACCGCTGGGACACCAGCACGATGACGGGCAGCAGCAGCACGAGGCCGATCTCGAAAAACATCGGCAACCCGATGATGACGGCGACCAACGCCATGGCCCACGGCAGAATCTTCGGGGAGACCTTGCCCAGCAGGGTGTCCACCACCCGGTTGGCGCCCCCGGAATCAGCCAGGAGCTTGCCCAGCATGGCGCCCAGTGCGATCAGCAGGCCAACTTCTTTCAGGGTGCCCCCGACACCGTCTTCGAAGTTGCTGATGACCTTCCCAAGTTCCACCCCGGAGGCAAGGCCTACGAACGCGGATCCGAGGACCAGCGACAGGAACGGGTGAAGCTTGAGTTTGACGATCAGGAAAACGATCAGCGCGATGCCAATGGCGGCGACGACGACCAGTTGGGTGTCGTGTCCGTTCCAAGGCTCTGCGGCGGCGGGAAGGAGTAGGGATTGCATGAGGCTTCCTCGGTTGGAGTGCAACCGCCAACGGTGCTGGTGGCGGGCTGCAATAAGTATGACGTATAACACCAAAAAAGTGAATAAGTAGGACTTAGATTCGTTGAAACCCTGTTGCAGGAGCGACGCGTATAACCATGTGCGGGCCCGGTGGGTGCGGGGAACACCTGCCGCCCCGCCGTCGTTGTTCCCTGTGGTGTGCCGGACCGGGTGCGCTTCCCGCCGAGCAAAGGACACCCCTTGACTCCTCGAACCATCGTGATCACCGGCGCCAGCGACGGCATCGGCGCGGCAGCCGCCCGGACGCTGGCCAAGGCAGGGGAGCAGGTGGTCGTCGTCGGCCGTTCCGCTGAGAAGACCCGCGCGCTGGCCAACGACATCGGCGCCGACCACTACCTGGCCGACTTTTCCGACCTGTCCCAGGTCCGCGACCTTGCCGGAAAGCTGAAGGCCGCCTACCCGCGCATCGATGTCCTGGCCAACAATGCGGGCGGAATCATGGGCAAGAGGACGCTCACCGTGGACGGCAACGAAGCCACCTTCCAGGTCAACCACCTGGCACCGTTCCTGCTGACCACACTCCTGATGGACACGCTCACCGCCAGCCAGGCCAAGGTGGTCAACACCTCCAGCGCCGCCAACAACTTCGGCAAACTGGATTTGTTCGACCTCACGGCAAGCCAGGGCTACAGCACCAACCGCGCCTACGGCACCGGCAAGCTCGCCAACATCCTTTTCACCTCCGAACTGCACCGCCGCTTCCACGACCAGGGAATTTCGACGGCGGCGTTCCACCCCGGCGTGGTCCGCACCAACTTCGCGGCGGACTCCACCAGCCACTTCCGGCATGTCTACAGGACCATTTTGAACCGGTTCCTGCTCAGCCCTGACCAGGGCGCGGACACCATGCTCTGGTTAATCAACGGCACCCCCGGCACGGACTGGATCTCCGGCGCCTTCTACGCGAAGCGTGCATTGGCGAAGGCCAATCCACAGGCCTACGACGCCGAACTGGCCCGCGGGCTTTGGGAGAAGAGCGAAGAGCTGGTCAAGCAGTTCGTCTAGTCCCTACCGTTCGCAGCCGATGCCGTCATGATCGGCGTCGAGGCCGTAGATGTCCCGGCCGATAACCTGAACGGGACCGCTGACGTACGCCGGCCCGTTTCCGCTGCCGCCCGCGCAGTCCACATCGGATGCAATGGGGACGCAGCCTGAATAGTTCGGGTCGCAGCCCGGATTGGTGCCGGGAACAGCAGGGGCAACGGGAGCCGGAGGCGCCGCTGCCTTGGCGGCCGCCGCTGCAGCGGCCTGGGCAGCCGCCTGTGCTGCAGCCGCCTCCTGGGCGGCCTTCGCGTCGGCGGCTTGTTGTGCCGCTGCGGCGGCATCGGCAGCGGCCTTATCGGCAGCGGCTTTGTCGGCAGCTGCCTTATCAGCGGCGGCTTTGTCGGCTGCAGCCTTGTCCGCCGCGGCCTTGTCCGCTGCCGCCTTCGCCGCAGCTGCCGCGGCGAGCTTGTCGGTCACCCGCTTGGACTCTGCCGCCTCCAGCCAAACGAGCCTGCCCGATTCGTCCTTGGTGCAGATATAGGTGCTGCCTGCCGCCGTCTGCTCCGCGTTCGCCGTGGTGCATGGCGTATGCGCAAGGGGCGTCGCCATGGGGGTTGCGGTGGCGGATTCACTGGCCGGCCCTGCGGCTGCCGTCAGTGAGGCCTGGGATCCGCCGCAGCCGCTCAGCAGAAGTACGACGGCGGCGGCCCCTGCGGCCACGGCCGGGCTGCGGCCCTTCCGCAGGGAGGCTGCGGCGGGGTGGGTGCCGTCCTTGCGAAGCGTGCAGGGCCCGGAAAAGTAGCGGAAAGTAGGCATGCGTCCCCCAAGTTCGTGTACCGGATGCTGATGGCACGGCCAGCGTAGTCCCGGCCCCGCGGGCGGAACGGGTTAAGCGCCAATCTTGATTTAATCCTTGGAAAACCTTTGAGATTGGCTGCAGGCGATGGAAGCACCAGTGCCGGGCCGCGAAGTCGCGGCCCGGCACTGGGTGTGGTGGTGCCGGTCGGGCTAACGGCCGGCGGGCTCCGTTTCGTTGCCCTCGATGTTCCCGTTATGGCTGATGGACGCGACGGCACCGGTCTGTTCGTTGAGCAGGACCTTATCGTTGCGTTCGTGGTGGAAATTGAACATGGCATCCATGGACCCTGCGGCCGCATCGGCTGACGAGTCACCGATGGTTCCGGTATGCCAGTTTTCCTCGATGAACCGCAGGATGGAGGCCTGGTCGGTCTCGGTGTGGTCCGCGAAGTTCTTCTTCGCGAACGGGGAGATAACCACCAGCGGCTGGCGGGGGCCCGGGCCGCAGCGGTCTCCATAGCCTCCAGCCACCGGGACGCCGTTCGCTGCGGCGTTCTGGCACCATGCGGCGTCGTCGGTGCCGGTGGATGCATTTTTCGGCTGGGCGGCGACGTGGTCGTACCATCCATCGGAGTCGTCATACGCGAGCACGACGGCGGTGTTGTCCCAGTTCTTCGACTGCTGGATCTGGTTGACGGTTTTAGTGACGAAGTTCTGTTCGTCCACCGGATCCGAATATGCCGCGTGTCCGTCCTGGAACTCAGAGGCCTTCAGGAAGGACACGGCAGGCATGTTGTCGCTGTCCACCACCTTGCCGAAGTCGGTCAAGTCGTACTGGTGGTTGGCCTGGCCGTCGTGTCCGATCTCTGCGTCCGAGGCCGGCGCCAGGTGGTGCGGGTTGGCGGTGGAGGGGTAGTACTGGAACGGCTGGTGGTGCGGGGAGTAGTCCACCACCGACGCGCCGGCAGCGTTGGTGTGGCTGGCCAGGCATGATGCCGGGGTACTGCCGGTGGCCGCCGTGGTGGGCGCGAAGCCGCCCTGGAACCAGCCCCAGGACGTGCCCTGGGAGTTGAGCAGGTCCCCGATGTTCCTGCCGGTCATGCCGGCCAGGTTGTTGGTCTTGGCATGGCTGTTGTTGGAGCAGTCATCGTAGACCGGGTCAGGGTCATTGATCACCGTGCCGACGCCGTTCGCGTCAGGCTGGCGGACAGCGCTGCTTCCCGTGGCCGGCGTGGCGACCGGCTGGCCGGCAGCAGTGAATTCCTTGACCCCGTGGGTCTGCCCGGAAACCAGGTTCAAGGCCCCCGGAGTGGATGGGCCGAAGACGGTGCTGAAGTGGTTGTCGCTCATGGCGTAGTTCTGGGCGTAGTTCCAGATGCCGGTGACGGTGTTGCCGTCGTAGTAGTCCATGGTCAGGCCGGGGCGGCCGTACTGGTTGGTGCCGCAGGCGTCGCGGCTGGTGAACTGGACGAACTTGTCCATGAGCCCGCCGTTGTAGGCGTTCTGTTCGGCTTTGTAGCCGTGGTCCTGGTCGCAGGTGACGGCCTGCATGGGGGAAAGCCGCGCCGGCTGGACAGAGTTCGGGTTGTTCGGCGCCAGGAGTCCTGCATGGGCCAGGGTGTTGATGTCCTTGGGCGTGTCGTCCGCCGCGGTGAAGGTGGCCGCGGGGGCGCCGGAGCCCTGCTGCGTCTCCCCGGCGGTGTTGGCGGCGTGGGGGTAGGTGGCGAAGTAGTGGTCGAACGACACGTTTTCCTGGAAGAGCACTACGACATGCTTGATCGGCGTCGCCGTCTGGTCCTGGGTGCCGGCGGTGGCGGGTGCGGCGCTGAGGCCGACCAGCCCGGCCGTCAGTGCTGAAGCCGCAAGGGCTGCCGCGCCGGTGGCAGCGGTGACGCTTTTCCTGGTGAATCTTCTTGCCGGGTGATGCATGGGGTATCCAATCGTTCCTGTGCAGTTGCGGGCCGCCGTTGCGGCAGGTGGGGGAAGTGCTAGGGGGTGGGGGTTACGTCGGCCTGGTAGGTGAGGATCTCGGTGCCGTTGCCTTCCTCGCCGTTGTCGGGAGCTACCGTCATGGTGAGGTGGTTGCCGTCCGCGCTCATTTTGAACGGGTTGCGGGTGGCCACGTGGCCGGCCGTTGACCACTGCTGGAACGGGACCTCGCGGGTCACCTGATGGGATTTCAGGTCGATCATCGCCATGCCGCCCAGCTCATAGGTGGCCGCCGTGCCGCCGGCCGTCGGGGTCTGCGGGAGGTTGGTGATACCGGCACAGAGCATCCTGGCGTTGGGAACGTACTGGCAGTCCTGGTAGTCGATGAAGTAGTTCGGGTTCTCCCAGGTGGAGAGTTGCTTGCCCTGGAGGTCCCATTCGGCGAAGCGCCGCGAGCCCCAGGTGTTCCCGATGAGGTGCCCGGTCTGCTTGTCCAGGACGATCCCGCCGAAGTGGTCCTTGACCTCGAACTGCTTATGGACGTCCAGGGTCTGTGCATCGACCTTGTAGATGATCGCGCTGCTGTCCGGCCGGTACTGGGCTACCGGCACCCAGACGTTGGTGCCGTCGAAGTCGATGCCGCCCGGATGGTACATGTCGCCTTCGCCAAGGATGATGTCCTTTTGCAGGTTGCCGGCCTTGTCCATGACGAACAGGTGGCCGATGCCCTTGCCCGGCGTGCGGTCGTAGCCGTCCTGGGGGTGGGGTACTTGACGGTGGGTTCAACGATTTGGACGGCAGAGAGGAAGATGTGGTCCTGGCCGTAAGCGATTCCCTCGGTGTGGAATGTGGGGAAGTTCAGTTTCAGCTTGGACGTTTCCTGCCAGGCCGTGTTCCGGGTGACGGATTCAAAGGCGTTGGCCAGGTCGGTGGTCGTTTCGTGGCGGGCTCCGGCGGCGGAGCTGGGGGCCCGTTCCGGGGTGTCCGCCTGGGCAGCCGCGGTACCGGCGGCGGCGCAGGCGGCGACTATCAGGGACGCTGCCAATGTGAGGGTGCGTCGGGATGGCTTGGAGCTCATGGTGGGCCTCTTAAGGTTGGGGTCTCAACAGGAGCTCTCAAGTTACTAATGGGTAATGAACCGGGAGTGGCGGCGCGGTGAACGACTGCTGGCGCCAGGCTGACCGGTTGGCGCCCAGGGCCGTCCTTAGCCGCTGTTCCGCGCCAGCGCCTCGCCGATGCGTCGTGCCCCTTCCGGGTAGGCGCCCGGGTTGGGCCCGGAGTAGTTGAGGCGGATGAACGCGCCTGCGGGTTCGGCCGGGAACCACTCCGTGCCGGCGGCGATGATCACCCCCGCGTCCTCGCAGTCCCGGACCAGGCGTGGCAGATCGGTGGCATCCGGCAGGCGGAGCCACAGGTTCAGTCCGCCCCTGGGCAGGGCGTCGAGATGGGCCTGGGGAACGTGTTCTCGGATGCTCGTGACCAGCAGGTCCCGGCGCGCCTGGAGCTGGTGGCGGAGGCTGCGCAGGTGCGTCTGCCAGCCGGGTTGGGTCACCACGTCCAGGGCCGCGGCCTGCAGGAGTCCGCTCACGTACATCGATTCGGCGGCGCGCTGGGCCAGGATGCGCTCCCGCACAGGACCGCGCACCACCACGGCGGCGATGCGGACGGCGGTGGAGACGCTCTTGGTCAGGGACCGGATGTAGACCACATGGCCGGCGTCGTCCCGGGTCGCCAGCGGGAGCGGATCCGAGGTGATGCCGAAGTCGTGGGCCCAGTCGTCCTCCACCAGGAAGGCGCCGTGCCGGCGGGCCACGTCCAGGATCTGGTCCCCGCGTTCCGGCGTCCACTGCGCCCCGCTGGGGTTGGAAAAATTGGGCTGCACATAGAAGGCGCGGGCGCCGGTCTCGGTAAAGGCGCGGTCCACGTCGGCAGGATCGGGTCCGCCCGGACCGGTGGGCACCGGAATTACGCGCACCCCGGTCTGGGCGGCGGCCAGGATGGCACCCCAGTACGACGGCGACTCCATCAGCAGCGGCTGCCCCGCGCCCACCAACGCACGGAAGATGGAGCTGAGCCCGCTCTGGCTCCCCGGCAGCACGATGACGTCGTTCGGCGTGGGCGGAGTGATGCCCACCGGGGTTGCCTGCCCCAGCTCCTGGGCGAACCACTGCTGCAGTTCCGGCATGCCGGCGGCAGGTGGCCGCGACAGTGCGGCGTCCCCGCGGGCAGCCCGCGCCAGGGCGGACCTGACCAGCCGCTCCGGCAGCAGCTCCCGGTCCGGGTAGCCGGAGTGGAACCAGATGGCCTCGCCGGACACGTTGCGCATAGTTCCCGACGACGACGGCAGCGGGGACGACGGCGATCGCAACGCTGCCGTTTGCCAGCCGTAGTCCAACGGGCGGGCAGTCCGGACTGCACGGACGAACGTTCCGACACCGGGGCGGCTTTCGATCAGGCCCTGCACCGCCAGAGCCTGCAGTGCCTTCTGCACCGTGACCGGGCTGGCCTGGTGCTCCGCCACCAGTTGCCGCGTGGAGGGCAGTTTTGCCCCCGGCGCCGCCGCGGCCACCCACAGCCGGAGTGCCGTAACAATCCGCGAACTGCTATCGTTGTTCATGAGAGAACATAGTAGCGCTACTGTCCTGAATGGCACAGTGATACTCCTGCGCAGGGCCGCCGGCATCTGGTGGGGCCTTCTGGGCATCGCGGCCTTTTCCTTCACCGTTCCCTTCACCCGGGTGGCGGTCGCAGGCATCCCGCCGCTGTTTATCGGTTCCGGCCGCGCCGTGGTGGCCGCCGTTCTCGCCGCCGCCGCCCTCGCGCTGACCCGGCAACGGCTGCCGCAACCGCGCACGTGGCCGCGCCTTGCACTGGTGGCCGGCGGCGTCGTCGCCGGTTTCCCGCTGCTCACCTCCTATGCCCTCACCGCCGTTCCCGCGGCCCACGGTGCCGTGGTGATCGCGCTTCTGCCGGCTGCCACGGCGACCGTGGCCATCCTGCGGACCGGCGAACGGCCGCCAGCGGTCTTCTGGGCCGTGATGGTGCTGGGCTCACTGACAGCGGCTTCCTTCGCGTTCCTGCAATCCGGGGGCGTGGGCCAGCTGCACTGGGCAGACCTCCTGCTGCTCGGCGCCGTCGCATGCGCGGCTGTCGGCTACGCCGAGGGCGGGCTCCTGGCCCGTGAACTGGGTGCGTGGCAGACCATCGCCTGGGCGTTGCTCCTCGCCGCACCGGCCATGCTGGTCCTGGCCGTGGCCTCCGTCCTGAACCAGCCGCCGTCGGCAACGCCCGCCCAGTGGGCCGCGTTCGGCTACCTGGCCGTGGTCAGCATGTTCCTGGGCTTCTTTGCCTGGTACCGCGGCCTCGCCATCGGCCCCATGGCGCAGGTAAGCCAGATCCAGCTGGTCCAGCCCGTCCTGAGCATCGGTTGGGCCGCCCTCCTCCTGGGTGAGGCCCTCACCTGGGCCACCGTGATCGGCGCTTTCGCCGTGATCCTCTGTGCCGCCGCGGCCGTCCGCCTCCGGCTCAAGCCGGCCTCCTGACCAGCCCGACCAAACCAACCCAACCCAACCAACCAAACGGACCGAAAGGACCCCCATGTACATCCCCGCCCACTTCGCGGCCAGCCCAGAATCCCTGCGGAACCTTCTCGCCGCCCCGGGCGCCGCCAACCTGGTCACCATGACGGACCAGGGCTTGCTGGCAACGCTGCTGCCCTTCGCCTACAACCCCGCGGTGGGAGAGCACGGTGCGCTGCAGGCCCACATGGCACGGAACAACCCGCAGTGGTCAAGTGCGCCAACCGGAGAAGCGCTCGCCATCATCCAGGGCCCCGACGACTACATTTCGCCGTCGTGGTACGCCTCCAAGGCCGAGCATGGCCGCGTGGTCCCCACCTGGAACTACAGCACCGCGCACGTATACGGCGAGCTGGTGATCCACGACGACGCCGGCTGGCTGGCAAGGCACGTCCGGCACCTGACCGGCCTGCACGAGGCCGGCCGGGAGGAACCCTGGGCCGTGGACGATGCCCCGGAGAAGTTCATCGCCGGGCAGCTGCGCGCCATCGTGGGTGTGGAACTGCTGATAACCCGGATCGAGGCGAAGGAGAAACTGAGCCAGAACCGCTCCGCAGCCGACGCCGAAGGGGTGGCGGCAGGCCTGCGGACCGGCGGGCGGGAAGACAGCGCGGCCGCCGTCGAACGCGCACGCCCCTGAACGCTGCCTCTGTCAGGCGGTGCGTTCCAACAGCACCATCACCTCGTAGTGCGTGGTCTGCGGGAACATGTCCAGGACCCTGGCCCGGCGGGCGGTAAAGGAAGGGAGGGCGGCCAGGTCCCGTGCCAGCGACTGGGCGTTGCAGCTGGAGTACACCACATGTTGGACCTCCGACGATTCCAGCCAGCCGCACAGCTCCTTGCCGACGCCGCGCCGCGGCGGGTTCACGATGACCAGCTCCGGCGACTCCGGCGACGCCAGCGCGAAGGCGGTGGCGTCGCCGGCCTGGAAGTCCATCCCTGCCAGACCTGCCTCGTCACTGCTGAGCCGCGCGGACACGACCGCCTCGCTGCTGGTTTCAATGCCGGTGACGGTGCGGGAGGGGGCGGCACTGTGCAGGGCGAAGCCGCCCACGCCGCAGTACAGATCCCATACGGACGCCGGCGCCAGTTCGTTGACCCACTCGCGGCCCTGCCGGTACAGGGCGGCGGCCATTTCGGTGTTGGTCTGGAAGAAGCTTTGCGGCCGGAGGTGCAGGTTGATGTCGTTGACCCGCATGTTCAGGGTGGACTGCCCGGTCAGCAGGATCTCCTGCTCTCCCTCCAGCACGGCTTTGTGTTCCGGGTGCAGGTTGACGGAGACGACTTTTACCTGCGGCAGTGCGGCCAGGAGGTCCGGAAGATGTTTCCTGATGCGCGGCACCGTTTGGTCCGAGCGGAGGACCAGGCGAAGCATCACCTCACCCGCCGGCGATTCGGTGATGATGACGTGCTTGAGTTCTCCCGTGCGGCGCGGAACGTCGTAGGGCGTCAGCCTGAGCCGGCGGATGAAGTTGGCCAGCACCGGGAAGCAGGCGAGCAGGCCGGGGGAGCATACGCCGCACTTGCGCAGGTCCACGCCGTGGCCGTCGGCGTCGAGAATGCCGATGGTGGGGTTCTGCGCCGTCCCGCCAATCACCATCTTGGCTTTGTTGCGGAAGCCGGACTCCTGGCTGGCAACCGGCGGCAGCCATTCGATTGCGGTATGCCCGGACAGGAGGCCCGCGCAGTGCTGCTGCTTGCCTGCCAGCTGTTCGCCGTAGGGCATGCCCATGTGGGTGCAGGAGCGGCAGGTGCCGGCATCAAAGTAGGAACAGCGCATGACTGGTCAAGTTTACCCGTCCGCCTTCCCGGCCACGACATGTGCTGAATGCTCTCCGCTGGCTCTGGAGCGGCTGCTGCCGACGTATCATCTCTGTGTGCTTTCGTTCTGGAGCCGGGCCGACTCGTGTCTGCTGTTGGAAAGTCATGCGGTGAAGGGTGAAACATGGAGCGGGCGAGTCTTGACCGGATCGACCAGGGCATCCTGGCGGAGCTGACACGCAACGCCCGGGTCAGCCACGCGGAGTTGGCCGCGAAGGTAATGCTGTCCCGCAACGCGGTCAGGCAACGCATCGACAGGATGGAACGGCAGGGGTACATCCAGGGCTACACGGTGGTGACCGGCGCCCCCGGGCACGGCACAGTCTCGGCCTTCCTGATGGTCTACCGGAAGGACAGGGTGCGCGGATCGGACGTCATCGCCGTGCTGCAATCGATCCCGGAGGTGGTCCTGTGCGATGTGGTCAGCGGTGACTTCGATCTGCTGGTGAGGGTGGAAGCGCGGTCACTTGAACGCATCCAGGAGATCTGGGAACAGATTGCGGCCACGCCGGGCGTGACGGACACCGTAACGGCGATGACCCTGTCCAACTATGTCCGGCGGGACGCAGCAGCGAGGCCGGGCCAGCCGGGAACCGCCCCCGAGCAGGCTCCGTCCCGGGTGATCAGCCCCGGCGCCTGATGCACACCACTTTCGGCTGGGTCATCTCCTCATAGGCGAAGCGGACTCCTTCGCGGCCCAGGCCGCCATACTTGGATCCGCCGAACGGCATGCCGTCGAAGCGGTAGTCCGATGAGTCGTTGACCATGACGCCGCCTGCGTCAATGCGGCCCGCGGCTTCCAAGGCCGTGTCCAGCGATCGGGTGAAGATCCCGGCGTGCAGGCTGAAGTCGATGGCGTTGGCCATGCCGACGGCATCGTCGAAGGCCGTGAACGGTTGAAGCATGACGACCGGCCCGAACACCTCTTCCGTCCACAGCCTGCTGCCAGCGGGCACCCGCTCCAGGACCGTGGGGTGCAGGACGTTGTTCTCCCTGCTGTTGCCTGTCAGGACTGCGGCACCGGAGGCAACCGCAGCGTCAATTTTGGCCTGGAGCTGGTCCACAGCGGTGGAACTGATCATGGGACCGACGTCGGTGGCCTCTTTGGCGGGGTCGCCCGCCACCAACCGTGACGTCTCCTGCAGGAAGCGCTGGCGGAACTCGTGGTAGCGGGAGGTGGCCACCAGGATGCGCTGAACCCCCACGCAGTTCTGGCCCGCTGCCCAGAAGGCTCCGGAGACGCAGGCCGAAACGGCAGCATCGATGTCAGCGTCCTCCATGACGATGACCGGGGCGTTCCCGCCAAGATCCATGGACAACTTCTTCAGGCCTGCCGTCCTGGCGATGGCCTCGCCAGCCGTGAATCCGCCGGTGAAGGACACCATGCGGACCTCCCGGCTCCGCACGATCGCCTCCGCCACGTCCTTGTCTCCGTGGACCACTGAGAGGATTCCGGCAGGCAGGCCCGCTTCGGCAAAGACCTCCGCGAGCAGTTGCGCGGACAGGGGCGTCAACGCGGAGGGCTTGAGGATGACGGCGTTGCCTCCGGCGATGGCCGGGCCCACCTTGTGCGCCACCAGGTTCAGGGGATCGTTGTAAGGGGTAATGGCCGCAATGATGCCCAGCGGTTCCCGTGAGTACCATCCCATGCGGTCCTCGGAGCCTTCATAGGAGTCAAAGGGAATGGTCTCTCCGGCGTTGCGGCGTGCCTCCGCGGCGGACAGGCGAAGGGTGTTGACTGCCCGCAGCACCTCCTTGCGTGCCTGGCGGATGGTTTTGCCGCTCTCGGCTGTGATGGTTTGGGCGAACTCTTCGCGCCGCGCGTCGATCATTGCGGCGGCCGTGTCCAGCAGCTTCCCGCGGGCATGGCGGGACAAAGCGCGTGCCTGTTCGGCCCCGGCCCGGGCAGCCGAAATGACCGCGTCCACGGACTCCGCCGGGGTCAGGGCGACTGTGCCCACCGCCCGGCCGTCGTAGGGGCTGAGCACCCCGCGGAACGCTGCCGTTGGGTGCTTCAGGGGTGCAAGGGTTGATTCACGCATCTGCAGCCACCGGGATCCCTGCCGTGTGCATGGCGATGATGTCTGACAGCAGGGCGTACGCCGTCTCCACCCGTCCGGCCCCGGGGCCGGACACCGTCACCGGTCCGAGGAGATCGGTGTTGAATGACACTGCGTTGCCGGCGCCCGAAACTCCGGCGAGGCCATGGTCCAGGGGGAGTGCCACGGGGGCAACTCCGGCGCTGATGGTTCCGTCCAGGTTCCGCCGCGCGGAGCCCACCAGTTTCCACCGCCGCCCTTCACTCCTGGCGCTCCTGATGTCCTCGGGGGCCAGCGTTGAAATACCTTGGCGCTGCACGTCCGCGAGCGTGATGTCCGCCCCCAGCAGTTCATTGGCGAGGATCAGGACCTTCAGCTGGACGTCGTAGCCCTCGATGTCGGCCGTGGGATCTGCCTCTGCATACCCCCGGTGCTGGGCTTCGAGGACGGACTCCTCAAAACTGAGGCCATCTTCCATCCTGCCCAGGACATAGTTGCTGGTGCCATTGAGGATGCCTTCAAACCCATTGACCACCAGACCTGGGAGCAGTTGTTTGGCCAGCCGAAGGACGGGTGTCCCGCTCATCACCGCGCCCTCAAACTCGAAATGCAGCCCCTTCAGGTTCGCGAGCCGGCCCAACTCCCGGCCGTGCAGGGCGACGGGGCCTTTGTTGGTGGTGCAGACGCTCTTTCCGGACTCCAGCGCCCAGCGGACGTGTGAAGCCGCAGGCTCGCCGTCTACAGGGTTGGTGAACGTTGCTTCGCAAATGATCCCGGCAGAGCAGGTCCGGATCACGTGCTCGTTGTCCGGGTCCGCTGACCCCCCGTAAGCTGCAAACGTCGCGACGGCGGGGTCCAGGCCCAAGACCATGTCAAGGTCGATGCCCCCGTCCTGGACCAGGGAACCAAGCCGAAGGTCCGTAATGGCAACTACCCGCAGGTCAAACCCGAGGGTGCGGCCGAGCGCATCCCCCCTGGTGGCGATCAGCTCGGCGAGGGTCCGGTTAACGCCGCCGAACCCGATCAGTGCGATGTCGTAGGTGGTCATTGTTGCTCCCTTGATGTGGTTGATGATGCTCCCATCGTGTCCCTGCCGGGTGTCCGTTGAGGCATGTCCAAACGCTCCATCACGGAGGCGAAACGACCATCCGGAGGGCAAATCGACATACGGGGTAACCGCAATGAACGTGCAACATTCGCATTTGAATATGATTTTGATGACTAAAACCGCCAGTTTGTGTTACTTTCGTCACTGTCGACGCGCTTAGAGCTTTCATGGACCGGCACCCGAACCGCGGCCGTCCTTCCGACCATCCCCCCACTGGAGGCACCTCTTGGAATCATCGACCCCCCTCACCCTCAAGCCGGAGCCGGACGCACCGCCGTCAGCGGAATCAGGGCTCCGCCGCTCGATGGGTCCCCGGCACCTTGTCATGATCGCCATGGGCGGGGTGATCGGTTCCGGCCTGTTCCTCAGCTCGGGTTACACCATTTCCCAGGCCGGTCCGCTGGGCGCAGTTCTCGCCTACCTCGTCGGTGCCTTCGTGGTTTACCTGGTGATGGCCTGCTTGGGGGAGCTCGCCATCGCCTACCCCGTCTCGGGTGCGTTCCATATTTACGCTGCCCGGTCCATTGGTCCCGCCACGGGATTCGCGACCGCCTGGCTTTACTGGCTGTGCTGGGCGGTCGCCATTGGATCGGAGTTCACTGCCTCGGGGCTGCTCATGCAGCGGTGGTTCCCCGGCGTGGATGTCTGGGTCTGGTGCCTTGTCTTCGCCGCGACGTTGTTCGGACTCAACGCCGTGTCGTCCAAGTTCTTCGGCGAGTCGGAATTCTGGTTTGCCATTATCAAGGTCGGCGCCATCATCGGGCTCATCGTCCTGGGCGGCGCAGCCCTCCTGGGCTTCCATCCGCTCAGCGAATCGGGCAACCATCCCTTCCTGTTCGAAAACTTCAACACCGAGGGAGGACTGTTCCCCAACGGTTTCACCGGCGTTCTGGTGACGGCGCTCGCCGTCTTCTATGCCTTCTCGGGCTCTGAACTGATCGGCGTCGCTGCCGGGGAGACGAAGGATCCCGCCACGAGCATCCCCAAAGCGATGCGCAGCACGGTCATCCGCCTCCTGGTGTTCTTCGTCGGAGCCATCGCCGTTATTGCCGCCACAATTCCTTACCAGGAAGTCGGGCTCGACGAGAGCCCGTTCGTGACGGTATTCACGGCCACGGGTGTTCCCTTTGCCGCCGATGTGATGAACTTCGTCATCATCACGGCGCTGCTCTCTGCAGGCAACAGCGGCTTGTTCTCCTGCGCCAGGATGCTGTACTCCCTTGCCGACGAAGGCCACGCACCCCAGGCGCTCAAGAAGTTGACCAAGCGCGGCATCCCCATGACCGCGCTCTCGGTGAGCATGCTCGGAGGACTGGCCTCGCTCATCAGCAGCGTGGTAGCCCCGGAAACCGTCTACTTGGTACTGGTATCGGTGGCGGGCTTGGCGGTGGTGGGAGTCTGGATGTCCATCACCGCCTCGCATTTCTTCCACCGGCGGTCTTTTGTCCGGAACGGCGGGGACGTGTCCACGTTGTCCTACCGCGCGCCGCTCTTTCCGCTGGTGCCGGTCCTGGCGTTCACTCTCTGCGCCGTTTCCCTGGTCGGCATCGCCCTGGACCCTACCCAGGTTGCGGCGCTGTACTTTGGTATTCCTTTCGTCGCAGCCTGCTACGGCTACTTCCACATCAGGTACGGGCGCCAGGCCGCAGCTGAAAGGAATGCCCGGGGCTGAACCCTTCCATGGCCTGGTGCGGACACTGAATGTCCGCACCAGGCCATGGCTGTGTCCGGCACGCGGCGTTGCTTTTGCCTGATCGGTGCTTCCCGCTGGGCGGTGCTGTGGGCATGTGAGGATAGGGTGGTTGCCGGTCGGAAGGAGCAGCAGGGTGGATAACTCCCCGGAGGCGTCATCACTGGCGCAGGGACTGCGGATAGTACGTCTGGTCATTGACCGGGAAAAAACCGGGAAGCAGCTCATGGGTGTCTCCCAGTTGGCCGCCGAGCTGGACATGGACCAAAGCCGGGTCTCGCGTCTAACCCAGGAGCTTTGTGAGCTTGGCCTGCTGGAGCGCCGCGAACGCGGACCGTTCCGTGTAGGGGCGGGCTTCTTCGGCCTTGCCGCCACCCTCAATACGGGGTGGATACGGCATGCGGCGGCGGAACTGGAGGCGCTGGTGGCCACTACGGGACTGCGCGCCCGGATCTCCGTCCGCGACGGTTACCGGGTCATCCTCCTGCTGGCGTCCAGCAACGATGCGCAGGCGGGCAGCTTCGTCCAGCCCGGTATGGTGACCCCCGCCTGGTGCACCGGATCGGGCAGGGCGCTGCTGTGGGACCATAAGCGGCGCGGGTTTGAAGCTTTGCTTGCCGACGTGAACTTCGTCGGCGTTGGTGGTCCCGGCGCCCCGCATTCCAGCGCTGAGGCGTGGGAACTGATGGCCAAAGACAAGGCCCATGGGTTCGTTGTTGCCACGGAGGAATTCGAACACGGGATCGTGGAGGTGGCCGTGCCTATCCGGGATCCGGGCGGTGGGATCGTCGCTTCGCTGAGTGTGTTGGGCGGCCAGCCGGACGTTGGGCCGCGCGCAGGGGAATTGGCGGATGTGCTCGCAGAGGCAGCGGCAAGGCTCGGCTCGGTCCGTCCCGGCCCGTAGATGTAGTCGGCCTGTAGTCGGCCCTTATGGATGGCTGTCCGGCGACCGCCATCCGAGCATGCCTTCGAGCCATTTGCCCTGGCGCACGAGCGCTTGGGCGTGTTCGGCCCGGCTGGGGTGAAGGCGGATCTTCAGGCCCACCACCTGGAGGGCCGCCACCACGTCGCCCCTGAAGTCCCTGACAGGTACGGCCAGCGAGTAGAGTCCCGGCTCGGCTTCCTCGTCCACGATGGAATAGCCGCGGACCCGTGCGTCCCCGAGGCGTGCCAGGAAGTCCTCAACATCGGCCGGTGTGTTCGGGCCGTGCTGCTGGAACTGGACGCCGGCGAAAATTTTACGGACCTCATCGTCCGGAGTCTCCCAAAAGAGTGCCTGGCCGGCATCGCTGCAGTAGGCAGGGTAGGGCCGGCCCAGCCATGAGCCCACCATCCGGCTGCTCGCCGGGACGCTTTCGCCCACCGTTACTGTGCTCCTGCCGCTGAGAACGCCCAGGAAGCACCCCTCATCGGTCTCCCTCGAGAGGCGTTCCAGGGCTGCGGTCCCGTCGGTAGCCAGCCGGCGCCGGGTCAGCAGGAGGGCGTCGGTCAGGACGCCCCAGTCCAGGGCAAAGGTGCGTTCGGGGGTTCTCCGCAGGAAACCTTCCTGTTCTGCTGTCCGCAGGCTCCTGGAAACCTGGCTTCGGTCCTTGCCCAGGTCTCCTGCGATCTCTGCCACCGTGCCGCCGGGGAGGCCACGCAGGTGGCGTTCCCCGGCCGCCAGGACGGCCATGACGCCCCGTCCCATGCTTGAAGTCCTCGACATGGTCCGAGTCTAGATGACCGTCCGACCGGGTCAGGAGATGGCGAAGACGCGGGCGGGAAAGCCGCTTCCTTCATAGGGTTTGGCCCAGCTGGCCACGATCGCGGCACCGGATTCCGGGAGGCCGGACAAATCAGCCAGTAATTCGATCTGCCAGCGGTCCTTCGCCAGGATGTAGGTTTCCAGGCCAAAGTCGCCCTGCGAGGTTGCCGCCCCCGGATCCGTGTCTGTTTGCTCGTGCCCGATGGCCGAAACCGACCGTTCCTCCACCAGGAAGGAAAGCACCTCGCGGGACCACCCGGGAGTGTGGCTGACCCCGTCCGCATCCTTGTTGGCCATGGCATCACCGTCGGGCCACCGTGCGCTCCAGCCGGTCCTCAGGGCAACGAAGCATTCAGCCGGAATTCTTCCATTCCGGTCTTCCCACCCGTTCACATCCTGCAGGGTGGGGACGGCGTCCGGATCCCGTTCAACGCGCTGGGTGATGTCCAGGACCACAAGCGGGAGAATCATCTCCTGGACGGGAATCCGGTCAAGGGTGCGGCCGCCGCGGATGAAATGGGATGGCGGATCCACGTGCGTGCCCCACTGTCCAACGATCGAATACCGGTGGGCTGTGAATCCGTCGCCTCTTTCAAGGTCGAAAAGCGCCTCCCGGTTTTCGTCGGGAAAGGCGGGGAAACGGGGCTGGCCCGGGTGGAAGGCGTGGGTGAGGTCCGTAAATGTCCTGCCTGCCAGGGCGGACTGAAGCGCGGGCCAGGCGGCAGTGGCGGTGAGTGTCATGATGCTGCCGCCGCCGAGGGGGTTCTACGGTGCAGGCCGCCGGCAACGCTCAAGGGCCCGGTCACCTCGATGACGGGCAGTTCCCAGGGGTGGATGGCCACCAGTTCCTGCATGGCCCGTTCCAGGACGGCCTGGTCCACTCCGGCGTCAAAATAGGTGGTGAAGACGAACGTGGGAGAGAGGGTCTGCTCGCCCACCCGGCCGAGGGTGGGCGAGGCCCCTTCGCCGCAGGAGAATCCTTCAAATCCGATTCCGGATTCGAAGACGTGCTTGTAGTTCCCGAAATCACCGAGGTCGGGGAACTGCTCAACGGTATGCAGGAGTTCTGCAAGCCCCGGATCCTGCCGGACAGCCGTGGCATCTCCGGCGGCTATCCGGCCGAAGGTTTCCGCGCTGATAGGCCAGTGGACCCGCAGCTTACGGACACTGTTCAGGTGCACACTCACGAATATTCCTCCTGTAATGGTCGTTGCTGCTGTCATCGTGGCACACAGTGATATGCATTACAAGCATGGAAACTTGTCTATAATGAGTAAAAGCCCACAATTGACTGGAGTTGAGATGCAGCGCCGCCCTTCGCTGTCCGCCCTGCTGGAAAGCAACGCCGGCCTGGTCTCCGACGGCGCACTTGCTACGGAACTCGAGCGCCGCGGCCGCGATCTGAACGATCCCCTGTGGTCCGCCAAGGTTCTCCTGGAGCAGCCTGGACTGATCACGGAAGTCCACCGCGACTACTTTGCCGCCGGGGCCAACTTCGCCACCACCGCCAGCTACCAGGCCACCCCGCAGGGTTTCGCGGCGCGTGGCATCAGCGCACCGGATGCATTGGAGCTGGTTGCCCTCTCCGTCCGGCTGGCGGATGAAGCACGGCGGCAGCATCTGGCGGATCATCCCGACGCCGGGGTGCTTCTCCTGGCCGGTTCGGTAGGGCCATACGGCGCCTACCTCGCGGACGGCTCGGAGTACCGGGGCGATTACGTCCTGACCGCCCGGGAGTTCCAGGACTTTCATGCTCCCCGTATTGGGGCGCTGGTCGATGCAGGCGTGGACGTCCTGGCGTTTGAAACGCTGCCTTCCTTCGCCGAAGCGGAGGCCCTCCTGGCACTTGCCCGGGAACACGGCGTCGACAGCTGGTTTTCCTTCTCCCTGCGCGACGGCGGCCACATCAGTGACGGAACCCCGCTCGCCGACGTCGCCCGGCTCCTGGACGGGCAACCGCATGTTGCCGCCGTGGGGGTCAACTGCGTTCCGCTTGACCTGGTGGGTCCGGCGCTCGCGGCACTGCGCCTGCATACGGCGACGCCGTTGGTGGCCTATCCGAATTCCGGGGAGGCCTACGATCCCGGGACCAAGACGTGGAGCCAGGCGGAGAGGCGGGACGATTCGGCCGGGGGAGGAGCGCCGGCAACCCTCGCCGCCGGTGCCGCCGGCTGGCGGGAACAGGGTGCCCGGATCCTGGGCGGATGCTGCCGTACCACGCCGGCCGACATCGCGCGGCTGGCCGGGAAGGCATAGCCGCCGGGAACACCGCCGTCTCCACAGGTGTTAATGCCTATGGAGAAACGAACGATGAACAACAGAACTTACACAGCACTCGTAGTCCCGGCCAGCAATGCCGAACCCCTGCGGATCGAGCAGGTGGCAGCGGACCTGCAGGCACTGGAAGCCTTAGTGGGCGGGCCGCTGGAATCGGTGATCCGCGGTGACTGGCATGTTTACCTCAACGCGGAAAGCGTCATCACGCTCCTGCCCCTCAATGTCCGCGCCGGCCAGCTCATGCACGAATGCGGCCTGGACCTGAACGGGATCCGCGGCACCGCCGTCTTCCTGGGCCGCGGCGAACACGGAGCCGAGGCCGATATCCCGGACCACCTGGCCAGGCTGGCAGAAGAGCTGTTCGGGGCGCCGCTGGCTGCCTGAGGCTAGTCCTTGCGCACACCGTAGGTGGTGAGGACGTTGCCCTTGCTGGTGGTCGACTGGTCCTGCAGCACCAGCCGGGTGAGCGGGTCGCCGTCCTCGAACAGCCGGCGGCCGCTTCCGGCAATGACCGGGTGCGTCATCAGTGTCAGCGAGTCCAGCAGCCCGGCGAACAGCAGCTGCCGGGTCACGGAAATGCTCCCGCAGACGGCGATTTCGCCACCGTCGCGCTCTTTCAATGCGACGATGAACTCCTCCAGGGGCGCGTCCATCAGCTGCGAGTTCTGCCACTCCAGCGGCCCCGTCAGTGTCCGCGAAGCCACGAACTTTTCCACGGGGTTGATGAACGCGGCAAAGTCCTGGTCCTGCGGGGCGGTGGGCCAGTAGCCGGCCCACTCCTGGTAGCTGACGCGGCCCAGGACCACCGTGTCCACCTCATTCATCATCCTGGTCATGCCCCGCCCGAGTTCCTCGTCGAAGCTGTCGAACTGGAACTTGAAAGGCTCGGACACCACCCCGTCCACGGAGTGGAACAGGCCGGCAGTGACTTTGCGCATGGGAACCTCCAAAGGTGTGGGCAGACAGGCTTTACGGTATTCGCCGGATCGCCTTCCGGGAAGGGTTTCGGCCCGCTTTCCGGCCCGGGATTCCGTACGACGGCGGGCGGCTGCGTTAGGTTGGTCACTCGCCGTGTTGTCTTGCGCCGTTTATTGCCTGCCCGGCCCCATACTTGTCTTGAACGGTCGTTGCCGTCCCCCGGCCAGGCAGGAGGAAGTGCATGGAAGCCCTGAAAAAAGTCGTGACCAACCAGTATTTTCCCGCCGGCGCCGTGCTGACCGCAGTGCTGTTGTTTTGGGTTGTAGGCATGCTGGGCGGCCTGTCGCTGCTCAACAACAACCAGCCGCCGCTGACCACCCTGACCTGGATGCTGTTCGTCTACGCCGCCGCCGTGCTGACCCCCCTTGCAGGGCTGCTGGCCGGCGCCGACCTGGTCCGCCGCTGGCGCCGCAACCGCGGCGCGGGATCTGCGCAGGCAACCAGTGCCGAACCTGCCGCTGAATCCTTCGGCGAGCCGGCGCCGTCGGCCCCTGAGGCCTCGGTTGTGCCGGCATCCTCCGCGGCGCCCGCGGCGACTTCCACGGCGGACCCCGTGGCGCCTCCGGCCACCCAGCCACAACCGCAGCGCCCCGGCCGCAAGGATGCAGCCTAGTCCGCAGCAGTCCTGCTAGCGGTCCTTGAGGGCGTGCAGGGCCTCTTCCGCGTGGTGCAGGGCCTGGCCAAGCCGGTCACCGGGCTCGGGCAATGAGAACAGGAACCCCTGAAGCGAATCGCACTCCAGCGCCGTCAGGTAGTCCGCCTGCGCTGCCGTCTCAATCCCTTCCGCAGTGACGGTCAGGCCCAGGCTGTGCGCCATGTTGATCATGGAACTAAGGATGGGCAGCCGCTCGTTGCCGGTCCTGACCATGGACACGAAGGACCGGTCGATTTTGACCGTGTCCACCGGTAGGTCCTGCAGCCTTCCCAGGGATGAATAGCCGGTGCCGAAATCATCCAGCGCCACCCGGGCCCCGGCGTCCCGCAGCCTGCTGAGCTGCTGGATCAGGCTGCAGTCGGCGTCGAAAAATACACTCTCGGTCACTTCCAGGACCAGCTGGTAGGGCTCCACGCCGCTGGCCTCGGCCAACCGCAGGACTGTGTCGGCAAAGTCCGGTTCCTGCAGTTGCACGCCGGAGACATTCACCGCCAGGGACCGCGACGGGTCCCCGTTGAGCCACCGGGCCAGCTGCACCATGCCGGTGGCCATTACTTCGGCGCCGATTTCGCCGATCAGCCCGGTGCGCTCGGCGAGCGGGATGAAGATCGACGGCGGCACGCGTTCGCCGTCCCTGTCCCACCGCGCCAGCGCCTCGAGCTGGACCACCTGCCCCCGGCGGTGCGAGACGATCGGCTGGAAGTCAACGGTGATCTCGCCGCGGGAAACAGCCAGCTGCAGGCCGCTTTCCATGTGGGTGCGCTGCACCAGCGCCTGCATCATGTCGGGGTGGAACCGCAGGAACCGGTTCTTGCCGGCGGCCTTGGCCGCATACATGGCGATGTCCGCGTGCCGCAGCAATTCGGACGGGCCAACGCTGTCCTGGCCCAGGGAAGCCACTCCAAGGCTGAGGCTGGGACGGAGGACCGTGCCGGCGATGGTCACGGGGACGTGAAGGCAGCGCACGATGCACGCCGCGATGGCGTCAGCATCAGGGCATGCAGTCATGAGCACCACGAACTCGTCGCCGCCCAGCCGGGCCACCACATCGGCGGTGGGGACGCAGCCGCGGAGGCGGCGCGCCACTTCAACCAGCATGTCATCGCCCGCCTGGTGGCCAAGGATGTCGTTGACTTCCTTGAAGTCGTCCAGGTCAAGGAGCAGGACATCCACCGCTTTGAGTCGCGGTTCCTGCAGGGCTTCGGCCAGGGCGTCGTTGAACACGGCACGGTTGGCGAGTCCGGTCAGCGGGTCCTGGAACGCCATGGCGCGCAGCTTTTCAGCCTGGATGGCCAAGTCCATCATTGCCCTGTGTGCTTGTTCCTGGGCCGTGCGCCGCAGCGTCACATCACGGAAGCTCCATACCCGGCCCACAATCCTGTCGCCCACACGCTGCGGCCGGGAGTAGCGTTCCAGTGTGCGGCCGTCACGAAGCTCCACCACATCATGGCTTTCGGCTGCCGCGTCCTCCTGCACTTCCCCGAGCCGCTCAGTGAAGGCCATCGGGTCTGCTACCTGTGCGATGACCAGCCGCAGGGCGGGCGCATCGCTGTCGGCTTCCATGATCTCGGGCGGCAGGTTCCACATGGAGAGGAATTGTTCGTTGAATCCGGCAACACGGCCGTCATTGCCCATGACCAGGATTCCGTCGGCGGTGGATTCGAGCGTTGCCGTCAGCAGCGACATGGCCGCGCGGAGGCTGCCATCGGATGCCTTACGGTGCGCCGTCCCCCGGGCGGAGAGCAGCAGCAGTGCTTCGCTTCCCGCAGTGCTGCCATCAGGCTTTGCTGTGTTCCCCGGGTGGGGGAGGAGCGCGACGGCCACTTCCAGGGGAAATCCGGTACCGTCCCCGCGCAACCCGGTGACCTCCAGCGGCTGCGGGTGCTCATCCGGCCGGTGGATCAGCTGGTGAAGCAGGGCTGCCACCTCGTCGCGGAAGCCCCGTGCGATCAGCAGACGGTGGTCCAGCCCGGCGAACTTCTCCTGGTCCAATCCGAAAAGCCTTGCCGCTGCAGCGTTGGCTGCCTGGACAGTGCCATCCGCTGCCAGAACGAGCAGCCCGTCGGGACTTGCGTCCATCGCCACGCCAAAAGAATGTAATGCCACATTGTTGCTACGGCCGAGAAACCCGGTCATTACACCACCCCTTCGCCATCATAAAGGCCGCGCCGGGAAATTGGGCGGGAAAGGCGGGCTGCAAATTCGCCCTGGACAGTGTGGCGGGGACGTAAAAAGCGCCGGGCCCAATTGGGTCCGGCGCCTCTTACAGATGAATTAGGCGAAAGCGGCTACACGCGGCGGCCGCTGCGGTTGGTGACTGCACCGTAGATCAGCAGCACGATGATCGAGCCGAGGATTGCCAGCAGCCAGGTCCTGATGTCGAAGAACTCTGCCAGCCCGCCGCCGAAGATCAGCGATCCGATCCAGCCGCCGAGGATTGCGCCCACGACGCCGAGGACCATGGTGATCACCCAGCCTCCGCCTTGGCGGCCCGGCAGGATGGCCTTCGCAATGGCTCCAGCAATCAGGCCCAAAATGAGAAATCCGATAATGCCCATGTTGCCACTCCTTCTCAGTAAGTTGTACCGGGCCCCCATTTCCGGTTCCATCATTCAATCAGCAGGCTTACTATTCTGCAAGACTTTGATTATCACAGGATGACTGTCAGTTTGCTGTCACCGAATGCCGGCCTTTTATCCCGGCCGGAGCCGGAATGCCCGCCTTTGCGTGTTTCCCGGCGGGTGTCCGGCCAATAAGCGGCGCGTTGCAGACGCCGGGGGCCCAGCGAGCGGGGTTGCTGCAACCGCCGGTAGGATGGCTAATCCCGCAACAGATCAAGGAGCGCAGCCATGCCCCGCCATACTGCCAGGCCGCGTGCCATCTTCCTCGACATCGACGGCACCTATGCCGATCATGGGTTGGCTCCGGAGGCGCACGTTGAAGCCGTGCGCACCGCCCGGAAGCTGGGCCACCGCGTGTTCGTATGCACCGGCCGGCCGCTGTCCATGGTTCCGGGCCATATCCTGGAGACCGGATTTGACGGCACCGTCACCGGGGCCGGAGCACGGGTGGAAGTCAACGGCGAGGTACTCAAGGATGCCCGCTTCGCGCCGGTCCTTGCCGCACGCATCGTCGAGAGCCTCGATGCCCATGGCGCTGCCTACATCCTGGAAGCTCCGGAAGCGCTGCACGGCCGGACCGGGGTGGACCGGCGGCTGCGGGAGGTCCTGGGTCCCATCTTCGCCGGCCGCCCGCAGCATGACGGGGTCCTCAGCACCGACGTGGACCCGCTGGAAGACATCCTCGGGCCGATGCAGTACAGCGATGACCTGCGCGGAACGTCCTACGCCAAAATCTCCTGCTTCGACTCACCGGTGCCGCTGGGCCGCCTGCTGGAAGAATTCGGCCCGGAGGTGGGGCTGATCCCGAGCTCCTTGTCGGCGCTTGGTGAGCGCGCCGGGGAGATCTTCATGGCGGGCATCCACAAAGCGGTGGGCATCCAGGTGGTGGAGGCCCACCTGGGGCTGGACCGGGCTGACATTGTGGCCATTGGCGACAGCGCCAACGATATCGAGATGCTTGAGTACGCGGCCGTGGGCATCGCCGTCGAGGGCGGCCATCCCGCCGTTCTCGCGGTGGCGGACAGGGTCACCGCCGCCCCCGCCGGCAATGGCGTGGCCTTGGCGTTGGCCGAACTGGGGCTCCTGGACTAGGTCACCTTTACTGGCGTCAGCGCGCGGCAGCGCCGGCCAAATCCCCGGCAGGGGTGCCCAGGCCGCGCACCAGCCAGCCCTCTTCCTGCCATGACGCCGCGTCCAGTACATTCCGTGCGTCCAGGACCACCCGTCGTCGTACAAGTGCCCCTGCGATGCCGGGATTAAGCTGCCGGTATTCGTCCCACTCGGTGAGGAGCAGCACCAGTTCGGCGTCCTCGAGCGCCCGCGGCGTGGACGCCTCGAAGCGAAGGCGCGGGTAGCGCCGCCATGCCTGGTTGACCGCCTTGGGGTCGGTGACGGTGACGTGCGCGCCGGCAGCGGCCAGCCGGTCTGCCACATCCAGCGCGGGGGAGTCGCGGATGTCGTCGGTGTCAGGTTTGAATGAGGCACCGAGGACCGTGACGGAGCGGCCCGCCAGGACCCCGCCGCACAGCTCGGCCGCGAGGCCCACCGTCCGGTCACGCTGGCCGAGGTTGACCGAATCGACCACGCGCATCCACTCCTCCACCGCAGGTACCCCCAGCGCGGCCGCCTGGGCGCGGAAGCTGCGGATGTCCTTTGGCAGGCAGCCGCCGCCGAAACCCAGCCCCGCATGCAGGTAGCGGCTGCCGATCCTTGGATCCAGGCCCATCGCTTCGCCCAGTTCCGTCACATCCGCGCCCGCAGCATCGCACAGCCCGGCGACGGCGTTGATGAAGCTGACCTTGGTGGCCAGGTACGCGTTGGCGGCCGATTTGATGAGCTCCGCCGTAGCGAAGTTGCACACCAGCCGGGGGATCCCGGCCGCCAGCAGCGGTTCATACACCGCATCCAGGGCTGCCGTTACGCCGAGCGGCGCGCCGGTTGCCGGGTTGAAGGCGGCGGCCCGGCCGCCATCCACGCCGTAGACCAGCCGGTCCGGGACCAATGAGTCCTTGACGGCGGTGCCCTGCCTCAGGAACTCCGGGTTCCAGCCGAGCAGAACGTCCGGCCGTGCCGCCAGGACACTGCCCAGCATCCCGACGGTGCCGACGGGCACCGTGGATTTACCGACGACGACGGCGCCCGCGGCCAAGTGCGGCAGCAGGGCCCTTGTGGCGGAGACCAGGAAGGTGAGGTCGGCGGCGTCGGACGCCTTGTCCTGCGGCGTCCCGACGCACAGGAAGTGCACCTGCGAGCCCCTGGCGTCCGCAGGGTCCGTGGAGAACCGCAGCCGCCCGGTGCCCCGCCCGTCCTGGAGGAGTTCGTCCAACCCGGGTTCGTGGAATGGGGCCATGCCCTGTGCCAGGTGCTCCACCTTGCCGGGGTCGACGTCGATCCCCACCACGGTGTGTCCCATGGATGCGAGGGTTGCGGCGTGGACCGCGCCCAGGTAGCCGCAGCCGACGACGGAAATTTTCACAGTCGTGCCCCCTTGGTGGTGGTTGAGCCGGTCGGAACGGGCGCGGCCGCGATGGCTTCCTCGTAGTGCTGCACCAGTTCGCTGCAGAGTGACGGCCAGGTTCTGTCCTGGACCGAGGCATGGGCAGCTGCCGCAAATGCCCGCCGCTTGGCGTCATCGCCCATCAGGTCCTGCACCCGGGCGCGCATTGCGGGCAGGTCGCCGGGCTCGTAGAGCCATCCGGTCCGCGAATTTTCCACCAGGTCCAAGGGCCCGCCCCTGCCTGTGGCCACCACCGGAACGCCCGATGCCATGGCCTCCTGGATGGTCTGGCAGAAGGTTTCGAATTCGCCTGGATGGACGAACAGGTCGAAGGATGCCATGGCCCGGGCCAGCGCTTCGCCGCCGAGGAATCCTGTGAACACGGCCTGGGGGAGTGCAGCCTCGAGGATTGTCCGCTGCGGTCCGTCTCCCACGATCACCAGCTTGGTGTTGGGGATGCCGGTGAGCGCGGCGAGGTCTTCCACCTGTTTTTCCACGGCGAGCCTGCCTACGTAGCCGATGATCCGCTGCCCGTCGGGGGCAACCTTTGTCCGCCAGCCGTCGTCGTGCTTTGCGGGCGAGAACCGCGCGGTGTCCACCCCGCGGCGCCACATCCGCACCCGAGGGATGCCCCGCCCGCGCAACTGGTTCAGCGCGAACGTGGAGGGCGCCAGGGTGCGCGTGGCCAGCAGGTGGATGTTCTCCACCCGGCTCCACGCCCAGTTTTCCAGGAAAGGCAAGCCATAGCGTGCGGCATAGCTGGGAACCTCTGTCTGGTAAACCGCCACAGTGGGAATGCCCAGCTGGGCGGCGGCCTGGGCGGCACGCCAGCCCAGCACGAACGGCGAGGCAAGATGCACCACGTCGGGCGCGTACTCGGCAAGGATTCGCTTGACCCGGTACACACCTCCCATTGCCACCCGCACGTTCGCATAGCCGGCCAGCGGTACCGCGGGGAGCCTGTGAACCTCCGCCCCGTTCACCTGGACCGCAGCCTCCCCGTCATGCGCGGAAGGGGCGATGACCAACACCTCGTCACCGCGCTCCTGCAGATGGTCCAGGACCCGAAGGATGGAGTGGGTGACGCCGTTCATCAGCGGCAGGAATGATTCGGCAACGATAGCGATCCTCACCCCTCTACCGTGGGCGGCTTCCTTGAAATGGCGGGGGAGGAAGCGTTACCCGGAGGAGAAGGCCGGGTGAACAACTGGCCGCGTTCTTCAAAAAAATTACTAAGTAGGCTTGGCATTCGATGCTAAGCATGCTTACGGTAGGGGTGCAGCTAGCGCAGAGCCTCAAGCAGACGGGGCGGAGGCCGGATGCCGGGACCAACCCCGGTGCCGGGGCATCCATAGCTAGCCGACCCAGCGCAACGACACATCCAAGGAGAGTCATGCTCAACAGGGAAAATCTTGAAAATCTGCTCAACCGCGGCGGCAACGTTGTTGGATCCGACGGCACGAAGATCGGTTCTATGGGCCAGCTGTACGCGGACGACGACACGGGCGAACCCACATGGGTGACCGTCAAGACCGGTCTCTTTGGCACCTCCGAGTCTTTCGTGCCTGTTGAGGGCGCGCACCACCAGGGCGACGACCTGGTAGTTCCCTTCACCAAGGAGCACGTCAAGGACGCTCCCCGCGTGGACGCCGACGGGCACCTCACCCCCGAGGAAGAGGACCGGCTCTACACCTACTACGACCGCGGCGCACGTACCTACAGCGATGCCCAGCGCGACGTTGACCTCCAAGGCGACGCCGACCTGAATGCCGGAACCCCCACGGCCGGCCTTGGTGCAGGCCGCGATACCTACGACCGCGACACCTACGACCGGGATACCGACGCCCGCGGCACAGTGGGCCACGACACCTCCGGCCCCACCACGGACGACGCCATGACGCGGTCCGAGGAGCAACTGCACGTCGGCACTGAGCGCCAGGCCACCGGCCGCGCCCGACTGCGCAAGTACGTCACCACCGAGAACGTCACCAAGACCATTCCCGTGGAGCGCGAAGAAGTCCGCATCGAGCGCGAACCCATCACCGACGGCAACCGCGGAGATGCCTTCGACGGCCCCGCCATCAGCGAAGAAGAGCACGAGGTGGTCCTCCATGAGGAGCGCCCGGTGGTGGAGAAGGAAGCCGTCCCGGTGGAGCGGGTCCGGCTGGATAAGGACGTTGTCCGCGACGACGTCACGGTCAATGAGGAAGTCCGCAAGGAGAACATCGAAACCGACGGCGACACCCGCCGGTAACAGGGCAGGGGATTCGTTCCCCGCCCACGGGCAGGCTGGTTTGACACAGCGGCCCTGACACGGTGAACGGCGCCGGGAGCCTACTTGGGGGCTTCCGGCGCCGCCGTGGTCTAAAGGACAAAAAATGCTGGTGCAGCCGCGCTGAGGGCATCGACTGCACCAGCCAGTAGGACGAATATCTTCAGAACTTACGGTTCATCTCTCATTCGCGGCTCCTGTTTTCCCGGCTTACGGAATCCGGGCCCGTTCGCCGGGGTCCGCCACATCCGGCGGCCCAGCGGAAAGCGCAGTACGTCCTCGGCGGACGCGGGGTGCTGGTTTCCCACAATTTTACGTCCGTGTCCGGAAAAAAGCGCCGCCGGGCAGGTCATTTGGTTGTTGCCCAATACCCGCCCTGAGCCTGTCGTTAGCGGGCAGTCAGCACCCGGCGTGACACCATGGAACACGATGAAACTGCGCGCTGATCAGACCGGAGACCGTGGCCTTCCCATGCCCTTGTGGCTGCAGGGTGCCCTCGAAACGGCGCAGGCGGCCATCATCTCCGCGCTGGTGGTGGTGGCACCCATTGTCGCGGTCTGGGCCACCGCCGGTTTCCAGAACGGCCAGTTCGAGGTCCTGGCCCGGCTGGCGGGGCAGTCCTGGCTTCTGGTCCACGGTGTTCCGCTGGAGCTTGCGGGCGCCGGATCCGGCCCCGCCAACCACGGCGGGTCCGACGTCCTGAGCTTGATTCCCCTTGGCCTGACCCTCATACCGTTCCTTCTTGCCTGGCGTGCCGGCCGCCGCCTCGCCCGTGCGTCCTACACCGACCAGCTCTGGCAGGCCCTGCTTGGCTCCTGGGGCGTCTACGCCGCGTTCGGCATGGCCACCGGGTTCGTCTGCCGCACCGCCGACGTCGGAATCAATCTTTGGTACGCCATGCTGGTTCCCCTCGTGCCGTACGGGCTCGGCATGGTGGTGGGGGCCCGAAGGGAAGCAGGCTCCTGGAGCCGGCTCATCGGCGTCGATGCCGTGGACTGGATTTCCCGGACCAGCCAGCATTCCCGCTGGGCCGGATCATATTTCGCGTCTGCGGCGAAGGCCGGTTACGTGGCAGTGGTTTCCGCCCTTACCCTGGCAGCGGTCCTGCTCGCAGCCGACCTGTTCATCCACTGGAACCTGGTGGTTTCCGTCTATGAAGCGCTCGACGCCGGCCCGGTGGGAGGTGCTGCCCTCACCATCGCGCAGCTTGGCTTCCTGCCCAACCTGGTGGTTTTCGCCCTCGCCTGGACGTCCGGGGCCGGCTTTGCCATGGGGGTGGGCTCCCAGGCGGGCCCGTTGGGCACGGCCATCGGCCCGCTTCCGTCCGTCCCCGTTCTGGCCGCCATCCCGTCAGGACCGCTGGACTACGCCTTCGTGGCAATGATCGTTCCGGTGCTGGCAGGGGCCATCGCCGGGTGGTGGTTTCTCCGCGAGGGGGAAAACCACTTCGACGAATGGCTTGCCATCAAGGTCCACGCCCGCTGGTTTACGGCGACTGCTTCCACAGTGGTGCTCGGCCTGCTGGTCGGCGCGGCAGCGGGCCTGCTGACCATGTGCCTGGCCTGGCTCTCCCGTGGATCGGCCGGGCTCGGGCGGCTGACCGCCATCGGGCCCGACCCGCTATGGACGGCAGTGTGGGTGGCAGCCGAGGTGGCTGCCGGCGTCGTTATCGGCTACGCAGCCGGTCCCTGGCTGGAACGCGAGAAACCCGTGACGGCGGAGCAGGAAGCGGAACTGGTCCACTAGGACAGCAAGGGCCAGATCCCCTTGGGGCCGGAGGCGCCCTGGCTAGCGCACACTGGTGGGCAGGACCTGCTGGAACTGCACCATGCACTCATGCGTGGCCCGGTCCGTCAGCGCCCTGCCCAGGCACGCCTGGTAGTCGCGCACCTGGTCGAACAGGACCATGGTGGTGACGATCAGCAGCACCATGACAGCTGCGACCACCAGTCCCGAAATGGTGCCGAAAAGAATAAGCCCGGATTCCTTCAGGCGCACAGCCCGGACCAGCAGGACGACGCCGAGGACCAGGCTGGCCGCCGTCAGCACCGTGGCCAGCCACAGATAACCGACGTCCAGTTGGTACACGAAGAAGGAACCGACCACCGTGACCACGAACATGCGGAACAGGGTGTGGGTCTTGGCGAGCGAGGCCTTGGCTGCGTCGGTGAGCAGGGGTTTAACCCGTTGCGGTCCGCTGCGGCCCGGTTCGCTGTTCATGTTTTCCAGCGTACGCGAGGCTGCACCTAAGCTGGACCAATGCGTATTGTCGTCCTCGTTTCCGGCACCGGGTCCAATCTCCAGGCAGTCATCGACGCCGTTAAGGCAGGGGAGCTCGACGTGGACATTGCAGCGGTGGGCGCCGACCGCGAAGGAACCTACGGCGTGGAACGCTCGGCTGCGGCCGGAATCCCCACCTTCGTGGTGGACTTCAAGGCATACCCTGAGCGGGCCGACTGGAATGCCGCCCTGACCGAGGCGGTGGCAGCGTACACGCCTGACGTGGTGGTGTCCTCGGGGTTCATGCGGATCGTGAGCCCGGCATTCATCGATGCCTTCAAGGGCCGCTACCTCAACACCCACCCCGCTCTCCTCCCCGCGTTCCCCGGCGCCCATGGCGTGCGTGATGCGATGGCTTATGGCGTGAAGGTCACCGGCTGCACCGTGCACTGGGCCGACGCCGGCGTGGACACCGGCCCCATCATCGCCCAGGAAGCCGTGGCGATTGAGGAGTCCGACACCGAGGAGACCCTGCACGAGCGGATCAAGGTGGTGGAGCGCCGCCTCCTGGTCTCCACCCTTGCAGCCCTCGCCGCAGATCCCGCCTTCTCACCCAACTAGCTCGCAGTTGTTGTCGTTTTCAGCCTTCAAAACGACAACAACTGCCAGCTACTTGGTCCGGAGCTTGCCAGGCTGTGGATAACCCCGGCAAGCCGCAGGAGTGTTTGCGACCATGGTCGCGTGAAGACTCCCCGACCACTTCCGGCCGCCTTGGCCCAGCTGCCATTCACGTGCAAAGAAGCAGTCGACGCCGGGGTGACCCTGAGGCGCCTGCGGCACGTAGCGCTGGAAGCACCCAGCCGTGGCATCAGGGTTCCCCTCTGCGATTCCTCCTCGGGACTCGTAGACACAGCGCAGCGTGGTGCTCTGAGGCCGTTCACGACAATCACGGCGTTTTCAGCTGCGTCGCATGCCACAGCTTTCGCCTTCTGGGAGTTCCCCGGCTTTCTGCCCGGTCAGAAGGACGCGCAGATCCACCTCTCCCGCCCGGACACGATGGCTATTCCCCGCCGAAGGGGCGTGGCGGGCCACGTGGGACAGTTCTTCGATGACGAGATCGTGTGCGTAGATGGGGTTCTGGTGACCAGTAGGCCGCGGACCTGGCTGGACAATGCCCGCAAGATGAGCGTCGAGGAACTGACAGTGGTTGCGGACCACCTCCTACGCGTACCCAGGCCAGCCTTCGAAACCAGGGGCGAGCCGCACTGCACCCCGGAGGAGTTGGCTGACATGCTGGACCGACACAAGGGCACGCCCGGCATACGGAAAGCCCGCTTGGCACTGGAGCATTCGCGGGTGGGGGCCGACTCGGCGCCCGAAACGCGCTTGAGGCTGGCGCTGGAATTCGCAGGCCTTCCCGAACCGCAGCTAAATGTGCCCACAGAGTTGGGCAGCGGTGTCGTTCGTCAGCCAGACCTGGGTTATCCGGACCAACGGGTTGCCGTGGAGTACGACGGGGACGTGCACTCTACTCCCGAACAGGTTGTCCGTGACATCGCCCGTGAAGAGGACTTCCATCGGGCGGGCTGGCTCCTGGTCAGGATCTCCAAGCGGCACATGGGCGGTACGGCAAGGGCAGCAGTCTCGAAAGTGAGGTCCGCGCTTCTCAGCAGGGGCTGGTCACCCGACTGAGACGGCGGCCGGTCAAGTAGCTCGCAGTTGTTGTCGTTTTGAGGGCTCAAAACGACAACAACTGCGAGCCAGTTGGGGGGCCGTCTACTGCAGCCGGCGCTGGCGGGTTTCGGGGGAGAAGAATCCCATCCACAGGACGGACGCCAGCACCAGGGCGCCGGCGAGGGCAAAGGACGTGGCCAGCCCCAGCTCGGGCCAGAAGTAGTTGGCGAAGACCAGCGGCCCAAACCCTGCCCCCAGCCGCGAGAACGTCGACGCCCAGCCGAAGCCGGTGCCGCGGAGTTCGGTGGGGTAGAGCTCGGATACATAGGCGTACAGCACCGGAATCGCCACCTGCACCACGAACCCGAACACCAGCAGCCAGAACACTGCGGCCGTGGGGATGTCCACCACGATGGCCACGATCACCAGGGTCAGCGCCGACAGTGGGCCGGTCACGGCAAGGATCCATTTGCGGCCCACCCGTTCCACCAGGAGAGCTGCCACCACCACGCCCAGGAACCCGACGGCGGCCATCGAGGCAGTGGTGACGAACGCCTTGTACTCGGCGAAGCCGGCGCCAATGAGGATCCTGGGCATCCAGGTCAGGGACAGGTAGTACACCAGCAGGATGCTGAAGAACAGGGACCATGCCGCAGCGGTGATCTTCCAGTTGAACTGCCACACGGAGCGCAGCTGCGTCCAGGCGCTGCCGGCGGAGAGCCGTGGAACCGCCCTGGCGTCGGGGAGGCTGTACGCCCGGGGTTCCGCACCCGTGGCCTCCACCAGCCCGTCAATGATCCGGGCCGCTTCCTCCCGGCGGCCTTTCCGGATGAGGAACAGCGGTGACTCCGGCACGCTGCGCCGGACCCAGAACACCAGCAGGGCGGGCAGGACCATCACCAGCATGGTCAGCCGCCAGTCACCGTAGAGGGCCACCAGCCCCGCGGACACGAACCCGGCCAACGCCGCACCCACCGGCCACCAGCCGTCCATGGCGGTCAGCACCTTACCGCGCTGCTTCCGGGGGGTGAACTCGCCCACCAGTGCGTAGTCCACCGGAATGCAGCCGCCCAGACCAAAGCCGGCCAGGAACCGGAAGACGCAGAACCAGATGAAGTCGGGGGCAAAGGCACCCAGCACGGTGAAGATCGAGAACAGCAGGAGGGTGGCTGTGAACGCCTTCCTGCGCCCCACGGTGTCAGCAATGGTTCCCCAGACGAAAGCGCCAAGGGCCATGCCGATCAGGTTGGCCGTTCCCACCCACGCAGCCTCGCCGGCAGAGAGGGACCAGTGCTTGGACAGTAAGGGGATGAGGATGCCGTTGAGGGTCACATCCCAGGCATCAAACATGAACCCCAGACCCCCGATCACGAAGATCCTGCCCTGGACTTTCCATCGCCAGGGCAGTTCCTGGACCACCTGTTCGCCGCTGGGCACAGTGGTGTAAGTATTCATCGCCGCCTCCTGTCCAAAACTTTAGCCCGCCCCGGGGCGTTCACACTCCGGAGCGCACGGCGGGCAAGCTTGGCCTTCGCGATAAACTGGCCCTATCCCCACCAACCGCGGCCCGTGCCGCGAGATAAGACGGAGACATTTGTGAGCTTCACGCAGCATGAGCGCGTATCCATTGACCGTGTACCCATCCGCCGGGCCCTGATCTCGGTTTACGACAAAACCGGTCTGGAGGAGCTCGCGACGGGCCTGCATGCAGCGGGCGTGAAACTCGTCTCCACCGGTTCAACGGCGAAGAAGATCGCCGCCGCGGGCATCCCCGTCCAGGAGGTTGAAGAGGTCACCGGTTCCCCCGAGATGCTGGATGGCCGCGTGAAGACGCTGCACCCGCGCGTCCACGGCGGAATCCTCGCCGACCGCCGCGTCCCGGCCCACATGGAAACCCTCGCCAGCATGGACATCGAGGCCTTCGACCTGGTGGTGGTGAACCTCTACCCGTTCGTGGAGACCGTCAAGTCCGGTGCCGCCCAGGACGACGTTGTGGAGCAGATCGATATCGGCGGCCCCGCGATGGTCCGGTCGGCGGCCAAGAACCACGCCGCCGTCGCCATTGTGGTGGACCCGTCCTTCTACACCCAGGTGGTGGAGGCCGCAGCAGCCGGCGGCTTCGACCTGAAGACCCGCCGCCGGCTCGCCGCCAAGGCCTTTGCCCACACGGCGTCCTACGACAACGCGGTGGCCACCTGGACCGCCAGCCAGTTC
>Ga0308169_10000458_pt1 | contig 60624 bp, 45 predicted proteins | sample PhyBR1_2_FD_202139 | JGI IMG/M metagenome (GOLD analysis project Ga0308169, IMG submission 202139) | Phyllosphere microbial communities from UC Gill Tract Community Farm, Albany, California, United States - DLSLSB.R1 | ecosystem: Host-associated > Plants > Phyllosphere > Unclassified | place... | reverse complement strand
TTTAATTAATATAAATAAAATTGCAAAAAAGGAGGTGTTGTAAAGCTTTGATTCAAACTGCAACTTTCTCCTTTTTACAATTCTTTTCTGATCTATAGTTTAGCATAAAATGCAATAAAAGTATTTAGTTCTTCTTTTTTAGTATTCTGATCGTAATTTATTGTTGAGAAGAATAAATTATTCTTTTTGGTCTGCCATATTTAACGTGTTGTTGATAAAAAGTTTGTCCAGTAAACGACAATCAAAGACTGCTGTAGTTGTATTGTAGCTTCTGATTGCATTGTGTAAATAGACAATCAGGTTCAATTTGAATTTATGTAAGACTTTGTCAATTGCCTATCAAAATTGGAAGAAGACATAGTGTACCCTGCTGCATCAGCTCTTAAATATATTCTCAAATCATATTTTTTGTAGTTTTAAACTCTTTCAAGAGCTTCTCTTTTTTGAATCTAAAATAATATTATGTTTGTAAGATATTAAAACTAGTTGTAATGACTTTGAAATTCTTTGGATTGTCTTAGATGGTAATTTAATTTATAGCAGTTCATTCTGAATGTTGATTTGCCATTCATCTATTCTTAGAAAAACAATTTAAAAAAATTGATGCTGCAATTGTTACTTATCCTCTCAGTAATAAGTATTCACTAGTGGTAGCCTAGTATTGAATTTTTTGGTCTGCACAATGGTGAAAACCTTTTACAAATTATGACTTAATTTGTATTAAAATTTCGTAGATTCTTTATACCTTGTTATGAACTCTTATTTTAACAAAAATTTGTGTCATAGGGTCTAAACTTAGGCAGTTTATTTAGACATTGACAGAATTTCCTATACACCTAGTTTTTCAGTTTTTTCAGTTTTTTCTCTTGCCTTTTAACAAAAAGATAAAAAATTGGCCAGACTAATCTTTTTAAAATTGCAAATTCAAGGTTTACAATCCTTTGAAAACTATCCAATGTCCATAGCATTACTATCTAAGGCATTGTCTTCGTCATCTAAATCAATGTAAACTGTTCTCACTCTTTTTTCTAAATATGCAAGGCTTTCTTTGTAATAGTTAATTATTTCATCATCCTCCGGATAAGCTATATCCAGAGAAATTTTGTTAGTTTCAGGAAATAAAAACAGTAAAATGTCAAACAAACTATTTGAAGCCGTCAGTAAGTCTTTTTTAAATTTTTCTTCATACTTTACAACTTTTTTTACTTGTTTCTTCAAATTCCTTAGCTCTTGTATTGTTGGACTCTTCGTTTTGTTTACATCATCATCTTTAGTCAGTTGATCCATTTTTTCTTTTAGCTGCTGATAGGATAAATATTGAGCTTCTCTCAGTTTAGCTATTTTGGGATTTAAAGTGATTTTTATAGCTTTCTCTATTTCACTCTCGGCTTTGTCCACTCCACTTGTGGTTTGTTCTGTCACAATGTTGACTTGTCCTAAGATATTTTCGGCTTTAGTGATTATATGTTTGTTTCGTTTTATTACACTTTCGGCTTGTTTTATTGTATTTTCTGCTTGTTTTTTGTTATGTATAGCTTTTGCTTCTTCTCTTTCAGACTGTCTGGTTTTTCTTCTAGTTTGATTAATTACACGGTTGGCCCGTGTTTTTTCAGTTTCTGCACGTTTTATATAACTCTCGGCTTGCTTTATCTTATTTTTGGCTTGTGATATGCTGCTTGATATTTGTCCTATAATACTTTTGGCTTTTTCTGTATCAAGCATAAAACACTCATCTTGAAAAAGAGATTGTAGATCAAACACCAAATACTTTTCCAATACATCAGGCAAAGTTTTAAGTAATTCTACAGCCAAATTTTTTGATTGATCTTCAGATAATTCAGAAACATGCTGAATTTTTTTTGAAAGCGAGATTTGAAAGTCGTTTTTTGTAACAGGGAGTTCTAATACGTCTATTATTCCGCTAATCGCATCATCAAATCCAAAAAATACATTTTCAATTGATTTCTCCTTTTTTTCGGATGGTTCCAAATTGATAAATCTAAAGTAGCAAAAGTAATTAAGTATGTCATTTCGTAACTTTTCAAACTTCTGATTCTCTTGATCCATTTCAGACTGCTCTGGGCCTGGATTTATTGTAATCTGCTCTAATTCTTGAGCCATTTCAATATTTTCTGGCCCTTGAACTATTTCAGGCTGCTCTGATTCTTGATCTGTTGTATTCTGCTCTGGTTTTTGCTTGTATAAGAACTCATAAATTTTAGTATTGTTTATAATATCAATGGCCAGTATTTGCACATAAAATTTAATCTGACTATTGTCTAATAGGCTAAAATACTCAGGTATTTTTATCTCTTCAAATAAAAATTTCAGGGATTCTATTGTTGACTCTTTTTGCAAGCGTATTTTGCTAGATAAATAGCGAAAGTAACTTGCACACAGTAAGCTATAGTTAGTGAACTCATGTGAATGGAAAATTTCTCTCATTGGAGGCATTTTAGAAAACCCTAGTTTCTTTAGATTTGGTTTATCAAGCTTAGAAAATTTATGCTCTAAAAATATCAACTCTTGTATAATCAAATTTAAGATAGTATTTGCCTTCCTAAAATCTGTATATACGCCATCAAAAAATAAGCGTTTTTTTAGATGTAACAGAATAAAAATGTCTTTGAGATTATCCAATCTGTATTCGTAGATCTTTGTGATGATTACATTGATATCTGACCCTTCTAGAGCGATTTTTGTATCTTCTGGAATGCAGAAATCTGTACAAATCTTGTTTTTGTACTCCTCTGCAAATACTTCTTTTTTATACAGTTCTTTTACCAGAGAATTGACTGCTAGCAAATATAAACCAAAGTTCTTCCTAAATATTCTATCTAACTCCTTTATAGACAAAGACACTGTTTTATTGTCAGGTGCAGTTTCAAGAAATGCTAATTTTAACTTTTCTTCCTCTATAGATTCTAGGTAGGATTCTACCATTTTCACTATAGGATTGTTTTTACTGCTAAGACAAAGTTTGTGTATTTGATCGAAAATTTTGATGACTTTTTTGTCGTAAATTGAATTTTTAAGTGTAAACTCTTTTCCAGAGAAGAAATAGGTAAAAAACTCTTCTTTCAAGTTCATAAATTCGTTAAAAATCATCTGAATTGATTGGTCTGCCAATAGTTGAGTCTCCTCCTCTAGATTGCCAGTTGGTAAAGATGTGGAAGTTTCTACAGAGCATTGTGTGTGAGTAAATAAGTTCAGTGAGGTGAGCATCAATAAACAGATTTTCATAAAGGGTGAATTCTTTTCATTTAAATTTTAGTAAAATGCTGATTGGTCTAACTTCACAGTCTGCTTTTCAGGGATAAATACAGGAGAAAAAGATATTTCATAGGTTCACTCTCAGTCAGGGGTAATTAATTAATTCTTAGTCACAAAACATTTATTTCTCACAGTAATAAGTTTTGATTGTAAAAAATAATCGATATCTTTTATTCACATTTTTAAAGTAAATTGCTGGTCAAAAATAGTTTTCTAGATAAAAAATTCAATTCCTTAAAAGCCAGCTGATCTTGATTTCGTTTCTAAATATGCCGGGATGCAACTCAAAATTAGAACAAAAAGTATCTTTATGAGCCGAGAAAATGTGTTGAGCATTGGTAACATTGAATCTTACTAAACTCAAAGCAAGCGCTTCTTTAACATTGAAAGCAAAAAAAACTGTATTTTTATGCACTCCCATGATTGAAAAAGGCGAATACAAAATACTGCAGATTTTAAATGTCTCGAAATCTATCGCCAGCCAGCAAAGTGCTGAATATTGCCCCAATTCAGAAAGCATATTCAAATGCCTAGTCGAAAAGGAACTTAAAAACTACGTCTTTTATTTTGTTGAAGAATTTAATTTGGGACAAAACAGCATTATTGAGATTGTTAAAGAAAATGCAGTATCATCACTGATTTATAAAACAGACTATAAAATAATACTACAGAAACCTTATATTCATGATATAGAATTTTTGAAGGAGCTACAGAAGAAGAAGGTTTAAAAACTACATCCAATAATAATATGTTATTTTATAGAACATTCTAATCTTTTTAATAATGTTATTTGTTTATGCATTCAATCAGACTCAAGTTATAGTTTGTATTCTGATGCCTTTAGTCAACAAATAAGCAGATAAGATTTAACATAGGATGTTTTACATTGTTTGAAAATGATTTAAAAATGCCACGAAAGTTGAAATTAGCAGAGTAAAAACAATAAAATTGTATATTGCTGCTTATAGACTAAAGTCAAAAGATAGTGAGCCCTAGTCATAAACATCTTCTGATTTCTGCATTTTCCATATAGTTGCCCCAGTTATTTCACTTGTCTTATTTTGTCTCTTGTGTGCCTTTTGCCATTCTAAAAATTGTGCCTCTGTTATCTTTTGTATTTCTGTATAACTAGAATCTATTTCTTTAGAAATCTCGTTCTTCTTGCTTTCACTGTTCGATTCCTTCTGTAGAACATAGTCGTATGCTGACTTGTACCCTTCCATGTCTGAGCTAAAAGTGTATGTGTTCCCGTTGAATGTTATATTGATGGCATTGGTGTCTAAGATTTGGAAATCTTTAAAAATATACTTCAAGGCAGTCTTTTCGTCCATGGGAAATTTTAAAGAATTTTTTAAAAGTCAGATAAAAGATTTAATGGCCAGTCCTTTGAAAAATAATCCATGTTAGTCAACAAGAAGACAAGATACAGCATTAGAGTTCTAAATTGAAAAAATTGTTGTTTTAAAGATTAATTGCAAATTTAAACAAAAATATTTTCCATATTCTGATTTTAAATATATTTCAGTTTGAATTTTGTCAAATAGGGATTTATTTTTTAAAACGGTGTTTTAGATGGACTTTTTATATTTCATAGAAGACGCCTTCATGATCAATCATAGGATTTTTGTAATTTTTGCGGCCATCCTACGAGTCTACGCAGATACATGCAAGGATGGTGAAACAATGTGTTTAAACAACATTTTGAGAATATGCTCCTCAGACGGATACTGGCTGGAAGCAGAATGCCCATCAGGATACCAGTGCAATAAAAACAAGGATGCGATTTCCTGCTCAAGGAAAGGGCAGAAACACAACAAACCTGACACGAGTTCCAAAAATAAACAAAGAAAGACATCTGATGGAGAAGATACGGATGAAAGTGACAGCATTGAGATAGAACCCAGCATGAGCAAGGATCTGAAGACTGCCAAAAGCAGAAATAGGACACGGACGGTAACAGTGACCAAAAAGCGCAAAAAGAAAGCAAAGAAGAGGTCCACAAATGACGAAAATGCAGGTCCAGAAGCAAAGAAGCCCAAAGAATTTCAGTTTGAGTTTACTTCTCCAGGTCAGCCTGGAACAAACCCGACAGTGTACTCGATTGTATTCCAAAGACTGCCTAATTCCGACAATATTTTTCAGCAAGCACCTTTTGGACAGCAAAATCAAGGTGTTTCAGGGGATGTAAATAAAAACCAAGGAAAAGGAATAACAATGGGACAAGGAGAATCTCCAACTATAAGTGCTCCATCGCCAGGTATGCCTTCAGTAGGTGCTCCTCTGCCAGGTATTCCATCAGCGAGTACTCAACCAGCAGGTATGCCACCAGCAGGCGCTCAACCAACAGGTACTCCATCCGCAGGTACGCCATCAGCAGGAGATTCTTCAGCAGCTGGTGCTCCATCGCCAGGTGCGCCATCTCCAAGTACTCCACCATCTGCAGGTATGCCTTCTGCAGGCTCTCAACCATCAGGCAGTCCGCCATCAGCAGGAGATGCGTCAGCAGCTAGTACGCCATCTCCAAGTGCTACACCATCGGCAAGCGCTCCACCTTCAAGTGCTCCATCGGCAAGCGCTCCACCTTCAAGTACTCCACCATCAGCAGGAGATGCTTCATCTGGCAAACCATCAGAACCGAGTTCTTCTGCTCCCTCGAGTACCCCGTCCTCTGCCTCATCAGGTACCGATAGTAAATCAAAGGATTCTGCATCCTCAGGAGGTAAAGACTCTTCGTCTTCTTCAGGAGGTGGTGGGCAGATAATCACAGCCGAAAAGCTTAATGCCGCAATGAAAGCTTCTGGATTCAGCCCCAACTCAAAGTATGTAGAAGCACTGGTCAAGGGTGTGAATAGTAAGTACAAGGATAAAGAAATGGCAGCCATGATGCTGGCCCAATTTGCCCACGAGTCGGGTGGTTTTGCTCATTTAGAAGAGATCGCATGTAAAAGCGGGTGCGCAGGCCAGTATGGAAAAGGTGCCCCAGGGAAATCATACCATGGAAGAGGATTCATACAGCTCAGCTGGCCTGACAATTACAAAAAGGCATCACAGGCACTGGGAATGGGTGATAAGTTGTACATAAATCCTGAACAGGTTTCAAGTGATGTGGATATTGCTGTTAAGACATCATTCTGGTTCTGGGACACGAATGTCTCTAAAGCCCCAGGAGTATCTGAGAAGAAGTTTGGTGCGACTACCAAGGCCATCAACGGGGCACTCGAATGCAAGGGAAGTAACGTGGACAAATCCAAGAAAAGATATGCCATTTATAAAAATGTTGCAAAGGAGATGGGCATAACAAAGTTGGCTTCTGAAAGTGGATGCTACTGAAACTGGGATTAAATACTATTTATTGACATTTTTATCATCTTTACAGTGTTTTAACTTATCCCATGTCTCTGAGCTTGAGTGAATTCAGAAGACGAAGCGGCATCAAGCTAATGGAGGCTTTGCTGGAGTTGAAAACTAAGCACGGAGTGAATGACTTTCAGAATACCTTGGAGGACATTCAGCACAACTTTCTGATTCTGACTAACAGCTTTGAGATAAAAATAGGACCAGCGATCCAGGCCAAGAATGTGGCCAAAGAAGGCGAAATAGATAAAATTAAAGTAGGGAATTTTGTTCTTAGCATATGCGATGGAATAACTATCGATGTCGAGGACAAGTACAGAGAACTTGCCAGAGTATTTGTGAATCTGCCAGCTGCTAAGGCTATGGAATTAGCCCAACTGCTGTGGGACTACGACAGCAGATGCTGTGACTTGTGTGGTTTGTATTTTTTGAGTCCCTTTTTTGAAACTCCAACAGGTCGGACACAAGAAGAAGATTTTGTTATGGCATATCACCACAGCTGCTATGAGCTCTCTTAAAGCTTTTTGCAAGTCTTATTTTAGTAAATATAAATTACATCGAAAATCTCTTTTTTTAAACGATTTATTTTTGTTTCAATGAAGTTGGCGACATCTTAGAATCCACAATATTTTAAATCTAGAAATATTTTATGTGTTGCTAGATTACCACATTTGAATCTTTTTAGACAGTTTTAAATCCTTGCAATGAATGACCACTCTGATGGGTTAAACAAAATAAATCTAGAAGATGGCCTATTCAGAAAAGGCCCACACTTAACTATCTACGGTATTAATAAATATTTTAGACGCCAACAATTTGTTGTAAAATGCTTTTCCATCAATTTATTACATCATTCCCTGTTATTTCTCTTTTATAATACATTTATTAAAATTTCAAATATTTCTTATTCTTCAGTCTTTGCTAGGTTCTTTTTGTAAACTCTGTGTGCCAGCAGTCTTGGCTTTTTTGTGTCAATTTCCCCTTTTTGCTCCCATTTTTCAAAGTTGAAGCCTTGCAGTTCAAGCCCAACAATCGCATCATCAATGGGAATATTCTGTTTTAAAGATATCTCTCGAACAGTAGTCGCGCCAATAACTTTATATTTCCAGTACTTTCTGAAACAGAATATTGCCTTTTTGCTGTAAGGTTTCCCAGCTCCTTTTATTTTATCGCTGACACCACGCTCTTCCGCTCCTGCATATTCTTTTATTTGACTGTAACTTACAAGCACTGTTCCCCAGCCTTGCTTTTGAAAACAGGGAAATACCATAAAACAATCCAAAGAGTTGTCTCCACTTCTTTGCCTGCTGAAATACCCAAAAACCTCATCTTGATACACCACAAAGAAGTCGTAGTCGTCCACTTCATAGTACAAAGTCTTGCTCTTAAGGAATATTTGTGACACAAGACAAAGATTCTGTTTCCTATTCAATGGTGTCACCTTCGATATTTTAAAACCTTCCTCCTCGTAAACGGGAATGAAAGGGATTGTACACATTGCCATGTGGTTTTCTAGCGAGCGAAAAGTCGGATGAAAAGAAAGACATTTAGAACACACATTTAGAGCGCCGTTTATAGCCAGCAGAGGACTCTTGTACAGTGGGCTCAAGCAATGAGTGCCGTAGTTTATTTTTTTAATTTCTGATCTCAGCTTGGGTATGTCTAATTCCATTTTCCAGGGTTTGCAAAGAAATGGCTGCTTCTGTGTCAGTTGTAATGTTCTAAAGAGTTATTAGTATGACTTATGAAAAGATAGTTTCAGATATTTTGTTCTGTTTTTTTCATTTTTTGTTTTTTAGAAACTGAGAAAGATAGTCTGTTCGTATTTGCAATACTATTGTGTTTGTCAGCATATTGAATGATAAATGAAACTCCTTGTATTTTATTAAAATTAGAAAATTTTTATCTGGCATCTCGTAAACAAGTGTTTGTTTGGAATTGCTTCTTTGTTAATTTCAGCAATTTAGAATGTCTCTGTCACGGCTCTCTGCAAATGGCTTAGTTAATCTTTAAGAATCAAATTGGTAATAAAAATAACCAAAAAAAACTGTTAATCAGTTCTTTGTTTATTTTTGAATTTTTAATTCAAATTTCTTATTAAAGCCAAGGTTTTGTTTACCCCAGTATGCTAGCTAAGAAAACCTTAGTCCTATTCAGTTATTTAAGAGCAGAGGACTTGATGACTGATTTAACCGTCAGAAGTAATCCTCCAGACAGTTTAGGCGATTTCAAAGTAAAAGAAACCCAGAGGCTATATCCTGACTTGTCACAGCTGCAAGAAATAAGTGCTTTACCTAACAATGCTACCTCTACGATAAAAAGAAAAGATGGCGGCACAATTTCAGATTATGAAGCTTTTAAATTCGATATGGAAGAAATATTGCCAAATATGACGGAAGAAGAGGGTTTAAGGCTAATCAAAAGATTTGAAGTGGGGTTTCCACAGCTTTGCACTGAAAAAGCCCATGTAAAAGGCGAAAGAATTGCACATAATGAACAACCTTTGGGCGAAGAAATTTTTAGTAATAATATTGAAAATGTGGAACGTTTAATTGATGTTCCTAAAGATGAGGAATATTCCTGTGAAAATATCAAAAATAGCATAATCGGCTATCTAAAATCTGTAGCCAATCACGCCTTCTTGTTAGGTTGCAAAATTTACTTGAAAGTAGATCAATTTTTGAATTATTTCAGTGCTAAAAAAATTGAATAAACTGTTTTTTAACTATTTTGATCTGTAAAATTAATTTATATTGTAGTAGCGGCTGCATCAGCTTGATGCCTTGCAGTTGAATAAGCATCCTGTGTTTTACAGCTAAAATCTAAAATCATATGTTCAGAAACTTCCCACAAAACGAAAGTCATCATCTAGACCTTGATTAACCAACGTCTCTGAACCAATCATATTCTAACCAAAAAGACACCAAATTAAAGCTCTCAATTTAAAAAAATTATCTTTAGGCTGTTAAAATGTTCATTTAGGCTGCATGCTGAGAAGCACATCAATTATCTATTTTGGACCAGCTGTTTTTTCACAAATTTATTTATAAAATCAAATGTTTATTGTCTAAATGCCCAAACCTGAAATGACTGTATTGAAGCTTTTTGTATGATAAATATTTTATCTATCTTGCAATTAAACTGTCTCAAACAATGAAAAGCAATGTAAATTTTTCAAAATTTTACAAATCCATGAATGTAAAAGAAAAGAAATATGCTATTGTTTTTGATATGAATGGTGTTTTATTCAGCAAAAGTGAGTGCATTAATGACAATTTTGAGGCAAAGCCTGTTCTTACAGGCAGTAGAACTTCCAAAATTATTTATCTAAATGCAAGTCTCCAAATTCTCTCTTTGTTCTTTGAATCTCACAGCTTTTATAAAATAGCATGGACCACGATGATGAGGAAAAATTGTGAATGCATTTTTGACCAGCTTAAAAATGATTTTAACTGTTCTTTTGATAAGCTTTACTCACAGGAAGACTGCAAAGAAGGTATCATGACAGGGAATATTAAAACAAAATTTTGTATCAAAGATCTTAGGGTCCCAGCAGAAAACTTTGCACTAGAGATCGAAAATTGCCTTCTAATAGATGACAGCCGTGGAAAGAATGTTGAGGGGCAGAATTTTTACCATTTTGGGAAAGGAAAGAATGCTATGATTGAGGTATTGAAATATATCGATAAATTTATCGAATGTGAGGATGAAAATTGCTTGGTCAAGAAATTCAGAGATTAATAAATTTTGTCTATAAGTTTTTGAAAAAATAAGTTATTTTTTGGTTTTTTCTGCCAGTAATAAATATTTAAATGCCTGCTGCATATGTCTTAATTGAGTATGTGAGTCTTAATTGAGTATGTGAGTCTTAATTGAGTGTGTATGTCTTTAATTGGTTCAATAATAGTTTATCTAATGTTGTATAGTATATGATCTGATGTTAAAACTCGCAGATTTACGTGTTTTTGCAAAAAATTCCTTTTTCGTAAAAGTTTTTCAAAAATGTCTCAATTCATTCCCATGACTTTGTGGAAGTCTGATTTGCCTATAAATGATATAAAGCGCTACCCAAGACAGATTATACTCCCGCACGTGAAGATTGAGGGTCAGAAGCTTATTGACAGCTCAAAAGTAGTCATTATAGGGATGGGCGGACTGGGTGTTCCTGTTCTTACGTACTTAGCTTCTACTGGGATCAGCCAAATTGGGATTGTGGATTTTGACAGAATAGAGCTGCACAATATTCAGAGACAGGTTATTTACAAAGAATGCCAAGTTGGTCAATATAAAACAAGCTGTGCAAAGAAGTTTGCGGTGGAAGCGAATTCAACAATCAAAATAGTAGAGTATAACGTAAAGTGTACCAAAGAGAATGTCTTTGATATTATAAAGGACTACGATGTGATAGCAGACTGCTGTGATGATATTGAAAGTAGATACATTATTAATGATGCATGTAGAATCCAAAGAAAGAATCTTGTCAGCGCTTCTGTCTTGAGATGGGAAGGGCAAGTGTTTGTCATACCAAAAGACAAAGCTTGTTACAGATGCATGTTTCCAGAGATGAAAAGACAAGCATCCAATTGCAGTACGAGTGGAGTCTCAGGGCCTGTTTGCGGAATAATTGGCAGCATTCAGGCCAATGAAGTGATAAAGATGATTTTGACAGGTGATCAAGACAGTGGAGATGAAGAGAATCCTATTGGTAATCTGATACTCTTCGATTCTCTGACAAACTGTAGCAGGCCAATCAAAAAAAGTTTCAAAATTTGCGGTGTCTGCAAAACCCGGAAAATGGGAGAAACTTTTAGCAAGCCATGCGAAAGCGAGAATAACAGTGAATGCAAAGTCTTGCCGTGGAATCACATAATAAAAAACATGTCAAAATATCAAATAGTGGATATAAGAACGAGTGATCAATATAAAATGTTTAGAGTTGCAGATTCGGTCAATATTCCCGATGTGGAGGCCAACCTGGACAGACTGAAAGAGTTCTATAAGCCTATTGTACTTTCTTGCTATAAGGGATGCAGCTCGAAGGATACAGTAAAATTGCTCAAGGCCCATGGCATTGATGCCTACAGCTCTGGTGGTGGGATTGAGGAGTTTAAGAAATACGTAGGATTTTATGATTTATAGGTCATTTTATAGGTAGAACTTTTATTATTAAATTGGATTTACAAGCACGAGGTTCATTAAAGCTGTAAAAAATTGAGCAGGTTTTTTTTACAATTTTTACATCAAGAAAGCTTACTTTTTACAATTTTTACATCAAGAAAGCTTGCTTTTTACAAATTTATACGTAGATTTTTTATGGACAGGAAACTAAAAATAGCAACCTTATAAAACGTTATTTAAATAAATCTTTTAAATGCGACAAATTCAGTTTCTACAACAAAATTAAAGGCACATATAAACTATTGTTGTAATTACGCAAACTCAAGTGTTTTATGACAGTCTCAGATGTGAAGATCTGAACTGGCTGTTTATGCAGCAAAGATATTTGATTATTGTGAAAAAGTCTTGCCATTAGAAAATGGAAGAGGAGATGAAGGAAAGACACAGTATCTTAGAAAGAATAACACCAGAGATTTTCAAGGGACAAGAACAGCCAGACAAGGCCGTAATCGACAGAATCTGTCTCCACATGGCTTTAGCTGCTGCTCCCCATAAAATAACAAATGTCAGGTCTATAAAAGTGGATTCAGAAAGCATCTACGACAAATACGCCCCTAACTTCACTGTAGTCAAGTCTAATACTGTTAGAATGTGTCCGCTGTCGAGTGCTGAAATTCGCGTACCTTGGAACAGCACATGTGGGCATTCCTTCGAAAGAGATGCTGTGCTGGACTACATGGTTAAGATGAACTATAGCAGATGCCCTGTCATTGGCTGCAACAAGCCTCTGATCGAGAAGCAGTAAGTTTAAATAAAATGTGCAAATATCCTCATATTTTTTATTAAAGTGTTTTCAGCTGCCAAATAGGACCCTCAATGCTGTTGGTAGACAAGTACAGCCCTCAGAAGTTGCAGGATATCCTCGGAAACAAGGAAGTGCTGTCAATACTCTCGAGGATAAAGTCAGACTTCCCCCACCTTTTCTTTACTGGTCCCCCAGGAACAGGCAAAACTACTGTGGCCCACATAATAAAAACAGACTTTGAGTGCCTCGAACTCAATGCTTCAGACGAAAGAGGAATTGATACAATAAGGACATCGTTGAAGGACTTTTGTAACAAGCAAGGTGACAATAAGCTTGTTGTTTTGGATGAATGCGACCATCTTACAACTGCTGCGCAGCAAGCCCTCCGACGAATCATGGAAACATCGAGCACTAAGTTTATTTTGATCTGCAACCAAATGTCTCAGGTTATTGAGCCAATACAAAGCAGATGTGCAGTGCTTAAATTCGAGAAAATATCTAAAACTGAGTTTGTTGATAAGATCAAAGACATTTGTTCTGAGGAGCATATTGACCTGACAGAGTCTGGGCTAGAGGCCCTAGTAAACATTTCTGCTGGAGACTTCAGAGCATGTCTCAACTGCCTGCAGCCACTTTTGAATCTGCAAATGCCTATTGATGATGACTTCTTGTACAAGCTGAATGGAATCCCAAGCTTTAAGATTTTAGAATCAATAATGGAACAGATAAAGCTGAAGAATTTTGAGAGTTCTATAAAAATGTTCAATGATTTGTGGAAGATAAAATTTGAAAGCACTGATCTTCTGGAGGGCTTCTTTAAGGTGGCTAAAAGCTGGGACAACTACGAGATTTTGAAGATCATAGGAAAGTACCATTTGAAGGCCAATGAGGGAGTCAATTCTAAAATGCAGTTTTACTCGATGTTCCATGAAATAAACAAAATATTAAATTAGTTAAAATGGTCTTGTTTATTGAAAACATTGTCAATTTAGTATCTTGCTTATGCTAAAGCGTGTGAAATTGTGTTTATTAAATACTGTTGTATGTGAATAAATAATCCTTTATGTTATATGACAAATACTAAAACCAGTTACAAACCTTGAATCTTAGACAGGTCTTGTGAAAGGTATTAAAAAAATTTCTATTTCTAGAATCATGTCAAGATCGAAAAATATACAAAAACGAAACAGACTCATCAAATAATTTACTTAATAAAGCAGCTCTCTCAGATAACCTTTTTCAGTTGTTCAGGTGACTCATCGAGGTAAATTAGATCCTTTCTAGACTTTGTTTCCACCTTCTTCCAAATCACAAATGTAATATTGTATGGAGAGCAGTCAGGAAATGAGTCCAGCTCCTCCTCATTTTTGACAAAGAAGACATAATTGCCATCAGGGTTGATGTGAAACTTCCTGAAAAAGTCCTGGGCACTGTCATCAGGAACAAGCTCGTAAATCTCTCTATTTTTATAGAAAATCTTGTGGTTGATTGTTGTTGTTACTGTTTTGTTTGGCAGGCTTTGAAGACTTAAAATAGAAACTGTTTTGCCACTCCCATGGGGTCCAACGAAGTACACTGGTTTGGGGGCTCTTTTTAGTCCTTTGACCAGTATGCTGACTATTATTATTACAAGAAGCGCAGTAAAGACAATCTTGAGCATGGGTGCAAAATTTATAATTTCATATTTGTTCTAAAATGAAAGCTGATCTGCTTTGAGCATTGAGTTTAAATGGACTATAACTATGGAAAATATAAAGGAATATATTCAAAACAGCGTCAATCTGTACTTCAAGCTTCTGTTGACATATTTTTTGACACAATTTCACACTTCTTCTTCTTATTCTTTTGCATCTACTGTAGTCATACCAAATGTAATCCTGGAATCTATTTTCGGTTTCTTCGTATTTCCATACTTTTCATGGGCTTTTAGAAGTCTTTTCTCAACTACCATTGAACAAAACTGCTTTCCTTTTTTGTTTCCTACTTCTTTCAAATCATTTAAAATACAAATACTTATTAGAATCAGCAACTTTATGCAAATTAAAGATTTCGATTTTGTTTGTATTTCAAAATAGTTTCAAAACATTTTAAAAGGCATAAACTCTAAAAAACAATGACTTCGAATGTCGATCCTTGTGTGTCTTTGCTGATTTCAGAACTGAGAAGTGCTAACAAGAGCTTACAGGCAGATTTGATGAATTACGAGATCAAAAAAATAAACTCAAAGATGAAGTCTGATGAATCAAACATAAAATTTGATGTTTGGAAGAAGTTGTACATTCTGTCAATGGGCGTGCATATAAATCCTATGGATTTTGTCAAGGCTGCTGCTAATAAAGATCTGTTCATCAAAAGGATGGGATATCAGGGCCTGCTAATGACTGAAGAATCAAATCATCTGATTCTAATGACTAATTGCATTATCAAAGATCTTGAAAATGATGAGCATAAAAATGAGGCTATTTTATTTTTGGGCAACGTCCAGGACAGCGCTAGGATTCTGGATGATGTTTACCTGAAGCTTAAAATTCCCAGAGAGGATTCTAAATTATACTGCAAGAGCATTGCTGCCAAGAGCAGGACCTGTGAAGATATGCCTTTTTCTCTGGCTTTATCAAGGGAAGTTAATCTTTATACAAAAATCCAGATTGTTTTAGACAACAACTACACTAAAAATATAACTGAAAATGACATTTCAAACCTCAAGGCAATATTTCCATCTTTCAAATGTGACTTGCTCAAACTTAAAACTATACAACTTCTTGTTCGACTTTCCACAGAGTCTGGGATGATTCTTGAAAACAGTATTGTGCAGATTTTGGAGAATTTTATGCTATTTTTTCAGAAAAAAGCCAAAAAAAAGATTGATTTTGCTCTCGCAGTGGAGTCAGCAAAGCTTCTTATATCAGTGCATAGAGTTAGTGAGAAACTAGAAGAGTTTGTTTTGAGACTGATTTCGTCCGAAAATCCCAATTCTAGATATATTGGATTTAAGCTTATATGCCAATATAAGATCCTGGCAGAAATTGCAATTGACAGAATAATTGATCTGGGAATTTCAGAAAAGCTGCATTTTCTGACATTATTCAATCTGACAAATAAGTCTAATTACAAAATCATTTACAGCAAAATGTCTAGTGCATTCCCAACCCCAAACAGTGGAAGATTGTCTGTGCAGAGACAGCAAGAAAATATAAACAAAATCTTGATCAAGTTTTGTGAATACGGTGATCAAGACTTTATTGCAGACCTTCTTTATGAGGCGCCGCAGATTTACAGATCTGTCAGATTGAGACTGAAGTTGGGATCGGAGCTAGAAAAAAAGCTTTTTGAAAAAATTCTTTTTGCGAGAAATATCAACTACTTTTTGATTATTTCAGACTTATTCATCAACCAGCCAAAATACATTGATAAAATCCCAGCCATCTGCTCTAATACGATCCAACTGCTGACAGATGCGTCAGAATCTCACGAATATGAAAACTTGGATCATCTGATAGATTTTTTGTGTTCCTATGGAGAAGTGAGAAAAAACAGAGAGCTTTTTAGGTCTCTCATTACTTATGAGCTTAAAGAAAAGAACAACGACTTATATTTGAAGATGGTTTCAGGAATCCTGCGATTTAATATTTTGATCCCACAGAAATTAGTACATATCCGAGACAGTGTTTTCATTGAATATTTGATAGAGGATGAGACTATTACAATAGAATACTACACCTTCCTAGAAAATGTCAAGATCTTAGGATTGCAGCTTAATACAGAAGTGAAGAAGGAAAATAATAAAATTGTAAAGGTATACAAGATAGAACCAGGTAAAAAGATTGTAATAAGTCTTATGGACAGAGGAAAAGAATGTACCAAAGAAATAAGAGTAGAATCAAAGAAATGAGAATAGAATATAAACATTATAATCTATAAATGTTTTAGGTTCTGAAAAACAATTTAGATGAGAAAAAATCTGTTCTCTAAAATTATGTGATATCATACGCTAAATTCTTTAAAATAAACAACATTGGCTGCAACATAACTTTCGTGAGCAATAACAGTTTTTAAATAAAATAGACTCAAATTAATTTTACTGATTTTTAATGTCATCAAATAGATACTTCATTTCCTCGGAAACTTCTGGGTCTGCCTTATTAATAATTTCTAAAAGATATTCTCTCTCCCAAATGTTAAGGTAGTACAACAAAAAGATAGCTTTGTACTTGAGTATGTCATCACAAGTTTCGATCAGGCTTTTGGAAAAGTATTTTCCTCCGTTGATAATGTTATGAATAGAAAGTTTGAAAAGCAATTCCCTGTCATCAAAGCTCTTCTCCAGCATTTTGATAGTCTTGTCGAGGTCCTTGCATTTAAAAAGCTGCAAAACACACATTCGTAAATAAATTTTGTTAGGATTTTTCAGGTTCTTCATCACGTGAGTTTTGAGCAGAACATCCAGCTCCATGCTTACATCAGAAATGCTGAAGAAAAGCACAAATCTCTCCAAATCATTGGCTGTCTCAAAGTTTTTCAGAACATATGCAGAATCCTTAATGCCGAAGTTCAGGAGAATGCTTTGGCTGAGAACAGAGCTGTCGTAAGAAAGAAGGCCTGAAACTTTGAGGTACCCGAGGAGATCCTCAGTCATTATAATGTTCTTTTTGAGAAATGCCACATCGTTTTCTATGTCCAGCCCACAAACAGCCTTTGCCTTAACATAAACTTCGAAAAATTCAGAATTGTACTGTTTCAGAAGATGCCCTTTCAGCGGCTCATCAGGCTTGTAGAACTTTGTAAAAATCAGCTGTTTGCTAAAAATCCTGAAAAGCTCTTCCACAAGAAACTCTTGGTCGTCAAACAACAAAAAAACATATTCCTCTTCATTTTCTGAATCACTGAAAATCTTAAATTCAACCTCGCCAAGATTCTCATCAAAAATATGTTCATAAATAAGAATAATGTCATTCTGGATTTCAGGATTCTTTTTTATGATGTCGTTGAAATAGCCACTGTTTCTGAGAATAAAGACGCCTAGCTCCCGGTTGTATTTCTCCTTGATCCATTTTATTCCGTCCTGAAGGTTATCACTGAGTCTCTCCAAGAAATCTCCATTCAGGTAAAACGAGAATCCCTTGACAAGACGGAAAAAGTCAAAGAACTGCTGAGAAGGGTAGCAGAGAATTACATTTATGATAGAAACATCATCAATAGCAACCTTGTGCTCAATCTGAAACTGTATGAGCTTCTCTACAACACGTGGATCCTTTATTAATGCATTTCTGATGTGTGCTGAATTCATTTTGATGGTTTCAGGCTGAATAAAGGCATCCAAACATTCAATAATAGTGTTCGGATCCTCGCTTCTGAACCCCAGATTCCTGTAATCAACTAAGTCAGAAGGCGGATCTTCTCTTGGCATAAAGCCATCTCTCCGATCGGCCGACAGAACATAAGGAGAGCCAACCGTCACACCAATTTTCAAAAGCTCAATCTCCCTCATTTCTCTTTTTTTGTGGAAATTCAAAAAACGGATCAGCCTTGGCAGCAGAAAGAAATTCTTGGACTTTATCTCTTTTTCTATTTCGTCTCTACACTCTACAATCTTGTCAATATACACGTCCCTGTCGTTGATGTACTTGCACAGAATCTCATAAATCAGTCCCTTTATCTCTCTACACACTTTTGTCTTCAAAATGTCCTGGAAACGGGAAATGAACTTGTAAAAGTTTATGCTTTTGTATTTGATTAGCTTGTTTATGCATTCTAACAAGTAAAAAATGGTTTTCTCGTCCTTGGGCTGGATCGACCTTCTCTCGGTTTTTGACAAATTCAGTAGTGTCTTCAAGGCACCCTCAAGCTCATCAAAGTACGGCTCCAACCTGAGATATGCCATCTCAGCAGACTCTTTATCAACAATCATTGAGCAGATGAATCCGAAATATGTGTCAGTATTTTCGGGTTTGACTTTTGAAAGAAGATCCTTGTGCTTCTCCTGGTTTATCAGATAGAAAATTTCATAGACTATTTCCTTGTCTTTCCCAAAAATGTAAGGCTTGATCTCACTTAGAATCTTTTGCCTCGCGCTTTTTCTGAGCACATTTTTGTATGATTTTATCAGGCTCAGCAGTACAGGCCCAATGAGCTTCTTGTTGAGAACACTCAGCTCAAAGGATTCTAGTTCCAGCTCTGAGTCAAAGCAAATGGCAAGGTTAACAGAAACACTGTCAGGAACCCGCTTGTTCTTCAGAAAATCCAGCAGTTCCTGGTTGGAGTATTTGGAAATGAAAAGAATGTCAACAATCAAGTTCAGGATATTCTCGATTATTCTCTCTTTCTCCATTTGTGCGTGGAGATCCGTGCTGGGCTGTGCAAGCATCTTGTCCCTTATGTTTAGCATGCTGATTCCCATATCAATAAGCTTGTTTGGCATTTCTATCTCATTCTCCAGCAGATACTTTATGAGAATAAGACAGTTTTGTTTTAATGTCAGCAGTATAACAGCCTGGCTGTCCTCTATGCTAAATGTCCTTATTTTCCCATACTCTATGCTCTCCATGGCTAGGATGTCCTCAATTGTTTTTATGTCCTTTGGCACAAGTGCTTGGAGGTTCCTGTAAATCTTTTCACTTATCTCTGTTAGTTCCTGTATTTCCATAAGGATGGGAAATTAACGAAGAAAAAATACATGTATTCTAAGCATAGAAAGCACCATTCTTTTTATCCCAAATATGTGTACAATAGAAGCTATGACATTGGTTTGCCCTTGTTTGCTTCTTATTCATTTGCATAAATTTCATTTTAATTTGCAGCTTGTTTAAATCTGGGAATGTTGATCAATGGCTTCCTTTTCAAGTTTCACATTTGAAATTTTTGATTCGAAAAGAAAAGCTGTTTGAATGCAAAAGGTACTCTTTGCAACTTCGATCTGAAGCCAAATGGGCAGAAACTTACATATACTTTGATTACGTAAGTTTATGCTTAAAATTTTTATTTTCTTATTTTATTTGTTTCATTAGCCCATGCCAGCTAAACATAAAACTCTTGAAATGATTATGGGAGAGCTAGAGGCCCTTCAATTTGATGACAAGGCCATAGAAGACTACAAAAACAGCTTCGAACACATAATTACAACCGAGAGTCCTGAGACCATCCACAAGCTTATAGATGAAAACCCTGATTCACACTTTGTTCTTGTTCCTTTGTTGGCTGGATCTTTGTTTATGCTGCATAGATTCCAGGACATTTATAATCTTATTTCCCCTTTGGATTTGTCAGGAGCAGACAGACACCTGGATTATTTCAACGGTAAGCTTATCAAATACTACTACCAGGCTCTTAAATATCTTGGCAAGCCTGTGGATCCTCTATATTCTCTTCTGGTTAGAAACAGAGAGTATGGCAATTCGTACTCTGTCTCTGTCCTGGTGAACTGTATTCTTGATTTTCAAATCAATAATCACATCTACCAGGAGATCAAAGAGCATATTCTAGATAATCACGAAAGAAGCAGATACTGCTTTTATAATGGCATCATAAATCTAGTCAAGGGAAACTACAAGACGGCCTTGGAGTTTTTTGATGAGTCTGACATTCTGAACAGGGAGCCTGAGCTTGACTCTGTGCTGAAGAAGTACATAATAGTTACAAAGCTATTACTGAGTAATTATTCTATCTTCTATCCATATAGCAAAGAGCTCATACCGTATTTCTCCCTGATTGGCGCCATTAAAAGGGCAGAAGTTGATGTTTTCTATAAACTGCTGGAGGAGCACAAAGACGAGTATTTTAAGATGAATCTGTATTTTATTATCAAAAGACTGATCCAGAATCTGATCCAGGAAGGCCTTAGGAAGATCACAGTGTGCTACTCCAGAATCCTGGTCAAAGACATAAACGAGATTTTAGGGATAAATGTGGACTATCTGATTCATAAAACAATCAAAGAAGGGACAATCAAGGGATATGTTGCTGATGGTGTGTTTTACAGCATGAGCTTAGAGAAGTCTGATCCCATCTTTGGAAACAGCATAAAAAAGGCTGTTGAAACACGAAATGTTATGATGAAAATGATGAAGTATCCAGAAATTGTTCCCCTGTGCTATGAGAAAATATTTGATGGGGATGCAAAGAAAGACCTCTAAATAAACAGGTTATAAGATGGATTTTGTTACTTTTAAGTATTTCGAAACTTAGGCAGTAAGTTTATGCATTGATTGTAAAATAAGCTTTTACAGGATTTTCCTTTTTACTGCAGAGCCACCACATGTTGCTGTGCTAAATTGGACAAAAACCTATCATAAACTTTGTTTCTAGTATTTTGCAGAATCATAAGTAACATCTGCTGTAAAATTAAAAATACAGCAAATGATTTGTTAATTTTTACAAATTATTAATTCTGGAATTTTTATTGGTCATCCCTGATAAAATATTTAAAAAAAAATAAAAAGGAGCCTCATGTCCAAGATAGGAAACTTAATAGCAAAATACCACACATTTATGGTAACTAAGAAAGTGTGTCCTTTCTGTGTTGAAGCCAAGAGAATTTTCAAGGAGCACGGAGTTGAGCCGCATATCATTGAATACGAAAGTACAAAATCATCCGAGATGGAACAAATAATGTCTGAGCTGTCTAAGGATTATAATCACTCCTCATTTCCAGCAATATTCTATGAAGACAAATTTATTGGAGGTTGCGACAAGTTGAAAGACTTTTACGCAAATAAGGAAAACAGGGCGCTGTGAGCAGAGCTTTTACTCCAATTTACAATAAAATTTGGTTAAAAGATTTTAGTTTTGTTTATTTTGAAACGTAAAAATAGTAAAATTAAAGGGGCAAAAAGCCCTTTTGTGCAGAAACGCCATATCAAAGAAGTTTAATGGAAGATTGGCTATGCTTAAGAAAAGAAATGTCTGTAATTATAAAATCACATGTTAATTTGAGTCTTCAGACTATAGAAATTAATAGTTAGTTTTCTTTGCAGACTATTAGAAATACATAATAATTATCATTACTTGCTATTTGAAATTTGTCTGAGTAAGCAATATCATGGATAGTTTGCTTGTCATAAAAGTACTGCTTTTATAATGGCAGATTGAAATAAATAAAAATTATACTTCTTAAAATAGCAATATTTAGCTAAAATCTTGTTTAAACTCTTCTTATGTATTGATTTGTCTTTTAAACTTGCGTTCTGCAAGTGAATATTCCTGCAATGTTCTAACTCTCCTAAACGATGTTTAATTAACCAATTGTTTTTAATTTTGCTTTTAAATTTATTTTGCTAAAATTTTTTACCCCAACATGCCAATGAAAACAGATTCTATAAGTGGAAGAGAGCTCAAGAACGGCTCTGTCTTCATTCCAGCCGGAGAGAAAGCAGCCTTCTTCAAGGTGACTGAGATGTCTACAGCAAAGCCTGGGAAGCATGGCTCTGCTAAGAGCATTGTGACGTCCAAGAATGTGAAGAATGGAAAGATGTTGCTTTCTACCTTCTTGGACAGCAGCGAGAGAATTACTCTTATCCAAGACTTTGGTTATGTCCACAAAATTGTTTATTCAAAGACTGGTTCTGAAATTTGCACGAATCTCGAGACTGGCGAATGCATTTATGTCCAGTCATTCATTGCAGACGACAGAGAGACAATTGAGAAGGAATTTGCTAAAGTAGCGAAGGGAAGCAGAGATATTGAGCTGGTTGATTCTGAGGGTTCTCCTCTTGTCATTAAATATTCCGAGGTTGGTGATGCAGAAAATTCTCTGGTGTTCTGGGAGCTGCTTTACATAAGGCCCTGTGATTTGCAGAGAGTGGGAATACTTGACTACATGGCCGAGGAAGACAACAGTTATTCAGAATCAGGAAGAGGCTTATAAAGCATATTCTATGTTATCTCTATTAATTTTATAGATTTAATAAATAATTATTCAAACTGTGTTTTAAATTTGTTTATATGCATATTATCTTTATCTGTGTTTATGCACATTCTCTATTATCTGTGTTTATGCGTAAAGCTTAAATTTCTTCAAATTTTTAGTCCCAATGGAAACAGTGCAGGAACTAAGGAAGATCGATCCCTTGCTGGACTACAGTTCAGACCAGGAAAGAATAAAGAGGTTTCTCTTGTTCTATCAGGAACAGGAGCAATACAAGTATTTGAATATTCTGAAGAACATTAAAGACTCCGTAGACCTTGACTTGAACGACCTTGCTATTTACGACGAGTCTGGCCTAGCAAAGAGGTTTGAGAAAAACAGCTATTCATACATTCAGCTGTGCCACAGGGCCATTGACGACATTCTCTTTAACGATCAGGAGTATTCTATTGAAAATACAGATGATGTGTTTCTTTTTCAGAGGATCTCTCGGTTCAAGGAAATTAACCCAGAAAAGAAGATTACAGAGGCATTCCCTGGCCAGCTGCTGAGAAACTACACAGTCAACCTAATCCCTAGGCATACTCAGATTAAATCTGTCAGAGATGTCAAGGCGGAGGACATTGGATCGTTGGTCAGAGTGAGGGGGATAGTCACGCGGGTGACACAGGTCAAGCCTTCTGTAAGAGTCGCAACTTACATCTGCGAGAGCTGTGGCACTGAAATATACCAGACAGTGTCGAACGACACCTTTGACCAGCTTGAGGAATGCTTTAGTGAAAAGTGCAGAACTAGGAAAATCAGAGGAACTCTCTGTCTTGTAACACGGGGATCCAAGTTTGTGAAGTTCCAAGCATTGCAACTGCAGGAGCTTACATCCGATGTTCCTCATGGCTCTATCCCACGTATTTTGAATGTAGAATGCTTTTCTACACTTACAGAACGTGTAAAGCCCGGAGAATTTGTGGTGCTGTCTGGGATATTCCTTCCAAAGCCATATTACGGGTTTAAAAAGCTCAGAGCTGGCCTTCTAAACGATATTTATCTGCACTGCTCTCATATTGAATCCTCTAGCTGTGTCAAGTCTCCCATTAGTCTTTACATGACTATGGACAATCTCATTTCTGCATTTGCTCCTGAAATATTTGGAATGAGAGAAATAAAGAAGATTCTTCTTCTTATGCTTGTAGGATCTACCAGCATTCAAAAAGAGGACGGCTTGAAGATAAGAGGAAACATAAATGTACTGTTGATCGGTGATCCTGGAATAGCTAAATCACAGCTGCTGAAAACAGTGGTCAAGATATCCAAAAGAGGTGTGTACACAACAGGAAAGGGGTCCAGTGGTGTTGGTTTGACTGCGTCTGTCTCGAAAGACCCTGTTACGAATGAAGTTGTTCTTGAAGGTGGTGCCCTTGTTATTTCTGATAATGGAATCTGCTGTATTGATGAGTTGGACAAAATGAATGAGAATGACAGAGTGTCTATCCACGAAGTGATGGAACAACAGACAGTTTCAATTTCCAAGGCAGGAATAAACACAACACTGAATGCCCGATGTGGGGTCTTAGGTGCTGCCAACCCAATCAAAGGGAGGTATGATCCCAAGAAAACTGTAGAGCAGAACATAGGAATGCCGGTGTCACTAGTTTCTAGGTTTGATGTTTTATGTATTCTTAAAGATGACTCAAATTCGGACAAGGACCTGGAAATGGCCAATCATATCACGTCTCTTCACTTTGAAGAGCAAGAGATTGTCCACGATTACTCGCATTTAAAAGCATTCATTGAGAAAGCCAAAGCCATAAATCCTGCAGTTTCGCCTATGCTAAAGGACAAATTAACAAATGCATATTTAAACGCCAGAAAGGACAAAAATATAACACCAAGGTACCTCCTTTCCCTTATCAGAATAGCGATAGCCCATGCAAGACTGAGACTTTCTGATGCAGTGACTGAAGAAGACGTTAACGAATCCATTAACATTTTGGAGTCAATGAAAGTTCCCACAGCACAGCCAAAGCAGTCTGTCTCTTTGAAACATACAATTTACAATTTCATCATTTCTCTTGCAAAAGAAAGCGAAGGCAGCAGAGTTGTTAATTTAAATGAGCTTTTTGCTGCTTCATCGTTTGATCCTAACAAAGTTGAGGATGTGATATCTGAGTTTGAGGCTTCAGGTATTTGGCTGAGAAACAATGAAGAGATTGTAATATTCAATTAAATTAAGCTTATACACATTAAAAATGGTAGGATTTTGTAATAGAGGCTTGTATTCAGTCTAAAGCAAGTACTCATCTTTGTCCAAGATCACACTATATTTTGATAAGATTTAATCTTTTCGACTAAATTTTGCGTAATTGCTAAAAAAATTTTACTATTAGCTTCAGTTAATAAAAAGTAAGATGTTTTTACTATAAAATTCTGTTAATAAAAATTAAGATTCTTTTAATGTAGGATTGTGCCTATTACTAATAGATTAAAATTTAAAGAGATAAACTTTTATTTATCTTGGCCATCTTCTGAATAAGAAATTTCTCCCTTTTCTCTTAAGTACCCAAGCATAGGCTTTAAACCTTCATAATTAATAAACTCAGGATCTTCAAGTTTTGTTTTCAAATATGATGCCATAAAACTCATTCCTGTTACAAAATGATCTGATATATAATGAAACCAAGTCTTATAACTATAAGATTCAGTATATTTTTTGTACTTCTCAAAAAAGTTTGCAAAACGTGATTCAAGTTTTTTGGAGAGAAAATCAATCTCAGCAGCATAGATGATCTTTCGCTCTCGAAAATCATAATTTTCAATCCTCTTAAGAAGTCTAAATTTGGGCTCAATGCCGTAGAAAGTGCCAGTTTTATCTTCGGAAGTAAACAGAAGTTTATACAGCTTTCTTTCAACAGGAGAAAATTGTTCAGTAGATGGATAATCTTGATTAACCACACTATGCATGTAGTTAATAGTACGATTGAATAAATAAACGCATTGCAGGAAAGAGAGATAAATGTCAAAATTCTTTCTAAGTTCTGCTGTTTCGGAAAGATTTCTAAGCTGATAAACTTTTACTTTGTAAAAATATTGTCGATGGAAATTGAAAAAATCATCAAAGTCTTTTTGGTCAAGTGCAAAGATCTCTTCGAACTTCAAAAAGTATAAGTTAGTTTTCTGAACAAGGCTCTCGTATTTTTCATCATTCAAGTGATCATAACAGTGAGAAAATCCATTTGATAAATGCTTATCATAGAAGCTGTCAAAGTCTAGCTGATCATCAGGTGTTGTCTGTTGAAGTTTACTGCCTATCTGCTGATATATAAACTCAAGAACATTCCAAAACTTGTATAGCAGCTCGCTGATGAAAGTCAATTGCATTTGTGTGGATCAAATTTTTAAAAAAGAAATATTGAATAATTTTGTAAAAGAAATTTTAAAAAAGTAGTTTTGATTTGCATTTGGAAAAGAGCATGATAAGTTATTATAAACAGAATTTTGCTTATTTTATGCATCATTGTCACAAGAAGTTGTTTTAGAAAACCAAGATTGTGGTAAATGTGAAAGCTCTCCTTTTTGCAAAAAAATTTGTCGAGCATTTTCGATGTTTTATCAAAAAACTGTATGTTGCAAATAAAGCTTAAGGCATTTATAGAGCAAAAGACTAACATATAATACTTTGTCTATTTTCAAACATACAGTTTTGTCTTGAAATTGCTAATTTCTTCCCTTAGACTGATCAGTTAAATTTTTAAGAAAAGCCTTTCACAAATATTTTGGCAGTTTTTATTTCAAAATCAACTGTTTTATAATTTTATTTTGACAACTAAGCCTTGCCAGCCCCATGTCAAAAGTTCTGAGGAAAATTCTAGAAAACTCCAAATTTACAGTTATTGAGCAAAACACAGAGTTTCTGCCCAGAAGAATTGGACTTGGCTACAATTTAAGAGTTTCCAGGCCTGAAAAGAGCATTTTAAAACCCATCATAAAGAAAAAGAGAGACGGCAAAAGTTGCGACTGCTTAGTCCAAGATGAAGAAAGTTCGGAGGAGCTTTCAAGGATGTCACACATTTTGAAAAAGGCTAAAAGGTAAGAGAACATAAATTATTTATTTAGGTAAAATTTAGACAAGTATTGCATTTCATTTAACTTAAAAAATAACTCAAAGACAAGCTTTATGCTAGAATCGAGATTGTTGCAGATAATTTGAAAAAAAATCCTCAGCCGAACTGTCTGCCATTTTTTCAGAACTAAGATTTTTATTGCTAAAATCCCATCCATTTTCAACAGAGTCTTGAATTTTGTTAAAAGCTTTCTGCACGTTTTTGGTGCATTCCTGACTGACTTCAACAGAATCTTGAGCTTTGTTGGCAGATTGCAGCCCAGAAGACATAATAAAATCTTTAATTTTCATTTCAGTGTTCAGATTTGCATTGCTGATGGCAGTAGGAGGTCTTACAAGGACAGCTACTCTGTTGCTGTGCCTCTTCCTGCTACTTTCAACGTTAAATTCAGCTACATTTTTCACTTGAGCAGATTCACCCTCTGTCTTGTCTTTAAGTTCTGTCCTTTCTTTGACTTCTGTCTTTGCAGAGTCCTGAAAGAATGTACAACTTAGGTCTTCATTGGTCTTAGTCTTTAGGTCCACATTATGCATGTTCTCCAGGTCCAAACAATTGAGGTCATCCAGCTTGATTTTTTTGGCAGAATGCCCGTCGTACTCCTTAGAGAAGTCTTCTAAATAGTCATTGTATTTATTCAGAATGTCAGACTTTAAAGAAACACCGCCGCAGCCTGAAGCATACAATTCTTGTTTCTCAAGCTTTATTTTCTTATCATCCTGGACAATTACAGCATCTGCCTTATCCAATAAATCAAGTCTCTGGCTGCTGTCTTTCTCAACTGATGAGCCAGATTCAATCGGCCCAAGACTGATCTTGGGATTTACACCAGCTACAGAAGAAATAAAAGGTATGCCAACTATAGAATGCTCTGCCTGCGACACTGAATCACTAGAGCAATGTGAATCTGGCTTGACCACTATCAAGTTGGAATCACTTCCCTCAGTTACCTGATTATCAACATTGTTAGTGTTGATATTACAACTAACAGTGCTTTTATCAGATGTATCAATTGAGTTGCTCTTTATACTTTCTAACACTATAAAATCGTCATCCACATTTTCATGTTTTTCCTTGTCAGAGACTTCTGCTGTTTCGTTGCACAGCCTGCTTTCGTCCTTGTTAGACGGAATTGCTGTGATTGAAGATGCTTCTGAAGGATTTTCACTCGACAAAAAAGGCATTGCCTCATTCTTGTTTTCTTCAGTGTTTTTCTTTTCTAAAGTTCTGTCTTCGCCAATGGCTCCTTGACTTGCCTTATTGTTAGACTTATCTTTGCAAATGCCATCTAATGTCCCTTTCTTGTTGTATTTGCCACTGCAAGTCTTATTGCTTTTATTGATAGTTAATTTGGCATCATTCAGACTCCTATTTGGTGGCTCTGCTTTGTAATCCAAAATATCCGCCTTGACTGGTGGCCACTTGTTTAAATTGTCATAAATTAAAGTGCTTTCTGCTTTAACACTGTTTTGATCATTTTCCTGGCCCAAGCAATCTTCTTTGTCCTGAAGCTCACTATCTTGGCTTGCTTCCCCACGATATTTCAGGCTATCCACGAAATAATACAAATTATCGTCAAAAAACTCTTCTTCAATTCCACCGCTCTCTAGCAAAGCACTGTAAAGCTCGTAAACATAGCTCAGCTGCTGCTTTAGCCTCAGCTCATAGTCCTTAAGAAGGAATGGCAATCGGAAGTCACTTGTCCGCAAATCTGCAATCGATTGGATCTTCCTCTTTCCATCACGTGTAATCAGTGCTTTGTACAAAACACCTTTGCTTAGCGATGCCTTTTTGTCCAAAATTACTCTTTCGGTTATCTTCTCAATCTTGTTGATTATACTTTCTTCTTCAAACTCGTTCAAAAATTGTCCCTTGAAATCCATGTAGTCTTCATACATTCCCATCAGCTCATCTTCAGACAAATGCTCAAAAGGCCCTTCTGACTTGATGTATGAGAAATTTGTTCCGTACTTGTGCAAATATTCTACAAATGTCCTTTTTTTAGCTTCCACAATGGATTTCGAATGCCCAGAGACCACCCTGCTGTTCTCTGCTGTCTCTTTATTTTTAATCATGCGGGGACAATTTGTGAAAAAAAAGTTATGAGAATAAAATTCTAAAATTGAAATGCATAAACAAAAACATGCTTGATGGCAAAGTCAGAGCAACAAATAAAAGATAAAAATAGAAGATAAGTTAGAAAGACTGTTGTTTAGTAATTGAGTTGTCAATAAAGCAACTCTCAAGACCCTTTGTTTGTAACAAGTAATAATTTAATTAAACCAGAAAAATAATACAAAAAGTTTTTGAAGTGTTAAGTTCGATCTTGGATAAAAGACATAAATTAAAATTATATTAAATTTAACAATAAGAAAACAGGGAGTTAGAGAGAAATTAGTTAATTTTACAGTTGTTCTGTCATTTTTTGTTTTTTTGATGAACTGTTGAGTTGAAGCAAAAATACAGAACATTTTAAAAAAGTAGGCAAAGCATATTCATTCGTAGCAAGCAATTGCATAACTAAATTAAGCGATATTTAACAAACTTTAATATCTCCTGGACAATCAGGCAAGATTAATAGAAAATTTTCCAAAGATGATTGTATGTTTTTATCTAATTTTATCTAGTTTTTGAAAGTTACGCAGTATTTGACGCATAAACACAAATCACATGTTGATATTTGAATGAGAAAACGATGAAAATAGTGTCTTTTCTATAAAAAGCTTGATTTTTTGATCTTCAAGAGAAACTACAAAGTTCAGGATCCATTATGTTCTAATATAATCGTGAAATACGGCAAATTGATATTTAATTTAAAATGTGATTGTGTCATCTTTCAATGGGGTTTTTAATTAGAGACACAACTAACTTTAGGATGAATTTTTAAATAAATTTACCTGTTATTTGTGTCTAAAAACATAATTTTAAGTAGTTCCACGCATTTAATAAAGAATCTGTAATTCTGAAATAAATCAAAAAAATTGTGCTTCTAATTGCAAAAATTAATTTTGTAGATCCAATAATTTTTTAGTAAATCTGCTTGGTCCATCATACCCCTTAACTTTTAATATTTAAAAATAAGGGGCAAAGCGTTCTAATGGTCGGGTTATATGTTGATTTGAGTTGGCAAACTTACAAGAACAGTATTTACAGAAGATCACTGATAAAAGCAGTGTTTTTGATGTCATTACTTTTAGACAAAGGTGTTTATAGTTCAAACCAAGTAGAATCAGAAGAGATCCTAAGCTATGAATTTTCTGATTATGAATGTAAAACATTAAAACACATTTATTCGAAATTAGACAACGAATCTAGGAAAAAATTTGTTGATCTAGAAAATGCAGAAGTGACGGCAGAAAGCTTTTCACAATTTTACAAGCAACTTATTGAACACAAAGCTTTAGAAGGCTTTGAAGAGTTAGATCTATCGGGAATTGAAAACTGTAAGCTTCCTGAACGCTTGTTTCAGCATATGGTGAACCTAAAAACACTGAAAGTGTCCGGAAATACAAATATAAATTTAAAATCAGCAGGACTTGAGATTTTATGCCCTCAGCTAGAAGAATTAAACATTAGCAATTGTAATATTAATGATGAAGTGTTTTCGATTATTTGCAAATGTGCTCGGCTGTTGAAATTAGATATATCTGGCAATCCTAAGATAAATTTGTCAAATCAGAACATAAGTTTCTTAAAAGCAACGGTCAGGGAACTTAGCATTGATAATTGTGATTTAGAAACTGATGACATGAAAAAAATCACACAATTTCAAAGTCTTGGAGTTTTGAGCATCTCGAACAACTTTTTGCGAAAATTTTTTCAAAGTTCAGGTCTGGGCAAGCTTTGTAAAACATTAATAAGCCTCAAAGCATCAAATGTAGGCTTAAAAAGTCTTAGAAAAATCAGAACATGCAATAATTTACAGTTTTTGGATGTGAGCTGTAACAACTTAGCTAAAAAGACAAAATGTAATTTTTTAGGTGATCTGAAAACAAAGCTGATTAGACTAAATCTTTCAAGGACTAGTTTAGAACCAAATCAGTTGGCTGAAATACTAGATTCATCTTCAATCGAGGAATTAGACTGCTCATTTAACAACTTTTCTGATTTTAAAAAAGACAATTTTAAATTCGGGCAAGCCAAAGAAACATTAAAAATAGCAAATTTTGCACGTTGTAAAATATCTCTGCAATTTTTTTTGGAGGAACTCTTTAGTTGCAAGCTTTTAGAAAAAGCTGATCTATCAAATAACAAGTTCAGAATTGATTACGACAATTTCTCTCTTGAATCTACAGAAATACCGTTAACATGGCTTGATATTTCGAATTCCAATATAGTTATCAGTTCTTTCATTTTCAAAATACTTGAAAAATTTGAAAAACTAGAATATTTGGATCTATCATACAGTTTTTTTCGTCCACAAACAGCTTATCCTATGCTTCCAAAAAATGCAAATTTTAATTCTGGAACAGAAATTTCTACCATGGAAAATTTGAAAAAATCGCTAAAAATTGTTAAAATGTCTTGTTGCCTGATAGAGAATAATATCAGGTTTTTGCAAGAATTGACAAATTGTGAAAGCCTAGAGTATCTTGACATATCAAATAATTCATTCAATCAGCTTCCAAAAACATTTGAATTTGGTGCATCTAAAAAACCCCTGAAATATTTGAATATGAACAATTGTGTCTTATCAGATTCATGTCTTTTAGACATTGTAACCAATCTAGAAGTCTTAGAGACATTGAGCATAAACTACAACTGCATCGCAAAAATCTCTGAAACTTTCGAGTTCAAAAAGTCTAAAGAGACATTGAAAGTCTTAGCAATGGCTGAATGCCATCTTGAAAGTCTAAATATCTTAACATCCATTGCTCAATGCAAATCTTTGGAGTCTCTAGATCTGTCATCCAACCAACCGCCTGTGGTTCTTGAAAAAATGAGCTTTGGAGCTGCAAGAAAAACGTTGATAAATATTAACATGTCAAACTGCAATATTATTTCTAGGTATCTGCTTGAAGCGGTAACCGACTGTCCTAAATTGAAAATTTTAGATTTGTACGATTGTAACCTTGAAGAACTTTTTGAAGATTTTACTTTTGGTGCATCCAAAGAATCCCTCGAAGTCTTAAATATGTCCAAATGCCGTCTAAAAGGAGCAAAAATATTGTCTGCTATCACCGATTGCAAGAACTTGAAAGAGTTGTATTTGTCTGACAACAATTTTGAGGGTGATTTTGTAAATTTTTCATTCGGTGCTTCTAAGGGTAGCTTAAAGGTACTAGAAATGGAAAACTGCAAAATGAAGAGCCCCAATATTTTTGTAGCTATCACATCCTGTGAAGTCTTAGAAAAATTGTCTTTGTCGAAGAACTGTTTTTCTTGTGCAGATTATGGCTTTATCTTGGGAGCTTCTAAAAACACCTTAAAAGATCTCAGCATATCTAATTTGAAATTTGAAAATCTAGCACACTTGTATATGTTTTTTGATTGCCCAAAACTAGAAAAAATCGACATTTCAACTTATCTCGACTCAGACGAAGAAAAAAACCTTACTTCTGATGGCCAAAACCCAGAAAACCCCGACACTTCAAAGCGTTTCTGCTTAGACGAAAAAGAAAGCCTTATTTTTGATCTTTTTGGATCATCAAAAAAGACACTCAAAAGATTAATAGCAATAAACTGCGGTATTACAAAGCCCTCTAGTTTGTATGCATTAACAAGCTTCCCAAAATTAGAATTCATTGACATTTCTCAGAACCATTTTGAGAGGTTCCCAAAAAATTTTAAATTGGGTGATTCCAGAAATACCTTGATTGAGATAAAAGCTATAGACTGCTTTCTTAAAGATAAAAATATCATAGAGGCCTTAACCAACTGCAAACAACTAGAAAGCCTCGTATTGGATAAAAATGCTCTTTCTGGAAAAGTCAACTTTGGAATTTCAAAATTATCTCTGAAAGCTCTCAGTCTTGCTGATTGCAAGATACAGCCTAAAAGCTGGATCGAAGAGATAAAAAAGTGTCCTAAAATACGGAAGCTAGATTTTTCAAAAAATGATCTTAGAAAAATCACCAATGAATTCAATTGCCCCAGCTTTAGAAACTCGATCGTGGAATTAAATATCTCAGATTGCCAAATAGAGAACAATTTAGTGTTGAGAAGCCTGACCAAATATCACAGATTAGAATCTCTTAAGATAGATATGAATGATCTGAGCATGCTAAAGTATGACTTTGACTTTGGCAATTTATCATACAAACTTGTGTATTTTTCTATAGCAAAATGCAAGTTAAAACTTAGTGTCAAAATGGAGATAAAAGCATCTTTCATATCTTCTAGAGATGTAAAATTATAAAAATGAGCAAAATACAATAAAACCTCTTTTCAAATAATTTAGTGTAGCCAAATGTCTTTCTTTAAATTAATCTGCAGCTTCAATAAAAAGTAACATCGCTATTGTATTTAGCTTTGTGATAAAAATTTTACCTGTCAAACAAATCAAAATTCAGAAAATTGTCCAAATGTGATAAAATATGAGAAAAATAATTTCACGAAACTCAATTACTACAAAAACATTGTTCTTTTGATTGTAGAAGTCAAAATGTATGAGTTTTTTCCAAAGTAACATTATAAATAAACATTAATTGGCGCCTAGGCCTAAAATTAAGCCTTTATTCTCATTAGACTTACTTTTAAAACGGATCAAGTATTGTGCAAAATTTAATTTATTTAGAGTCAAAATCTTTTCGATTCTCCATACTCATCCAAATCCTTATTTTAAAGTATTTAAAAAGATCTTTGACCAGTTCTCTGAAATCAACTCTTTTACAGCTCTTAAAATAAAACGTTATCTTTTTCATGTCCCACTGAAATTCACAGCCTGTGATTTCCATCAGGAGATTCTTCTCTTTTACAAGAGCAAGGCACTTCTCTAATGCCTTAATCTCTTGATTTCGTCTTGATTCAAGAATTTCTATGTCGCCAGGCGTTGCTGCTCTTATAATCGCCTTCGGCTCCAGCACTTGATGATCTATGTTGTATATTCGTTCTTTTAGGCGTGCAATGTCCTCGCCTCTGTCGGCCTCCAAGATCACATATGTCCCAGGCTCATAGGATTTATAAGAGCTGGTCAAACAAGTCCTGCCTGAAGAAAAGCAGGCCAGATAATACATTTTGTCCGTTTTAAATATGTGCTCGATCGAAGATCTGAGGAATACCTCCCCGGAATCAAAATCAGAGTCGAAATCTCGGCGAAGGATCCTTCTTGAACTCTGGCCGATGATTTTCCAGGACGGATGCGCTTCATCCCAATTTTCGCTTGTCTCCGCCCAGATGCTCTGGCTTTTGCCATACTTGTATTCAGTGAAAAACATGGGCTGCATTTAGATATTGTTTATATTAAAAATAAATATCAAGTTTATCAGTGTTTTAAATGGTTTATGCATCATTTTAATATAAAGTTTCAATATTTTTTGGTTGGAAAGTGTGTAATCAATGAACAGCCCTGTGAATTTTCTTACATTTTGCTTATATTTGAGGATTAGCCTGCGATTAAACAACATTTTGTTAGAACTCAAATTAAAATAATAAAATGCAAAGGTAGGCTTTAAACTACAGCATGTGCTGTGGCAAAAGAGGCTGTAATTTGCCAAAGGTAGTCTCAGGTTAAGCCTCAGGTTGGTTTCTAAGGTCTGCTTCTTCGTAAATGCAACTTAGTTTCTTTGTAAACTTCAACGGAATTTAATTAAAAATAGAATTTTTGAGAAGTATAAATAAAATAATTACAAAAAAAGAAGTGAGCAGTGATCGCCGTGAGAACAATTTATCTCTATCTTCTACCAGTGATTGTTAATTATAAATTGATTGTGAGAGAATATAGTACGCTATTGCTTGTCTGTAGTAAAAAAAAATAAAAATTTGCCTAAAAAAGATTTTTAAAAGAGAAGCAAAAAATTTTAAGAGAGAACTAATTGATAAATCTATGAAATCAAGGAAATTACACATGTAAAAGATTATATTCTACAATACTAATTATAAAACCATAGGTCAGATCATGTATATTTAGAGATTCTAGATATGCAAAAAGGAAACCACAAATTACCTGATCTGAGCATGTGATGACCTATATTTACCTTGTATATTAAACCATGATGTAAGGTGCTCAAACAAGCTCAGCACATAAGTTGAGAAAAATCTATGAAAATATAATATTTTATTTAATATGAGGAATTTTACTCTGCAAGCTAGTGAAATACACTCTAAAGAAATCTGCATATAAAACAGATTGGATCAAAGAGGTTACTATCATCAGAGTATCTGCCGTAATGCCATTAAAGTGTGAGATCATAAAAAACATAAGATAGTTTAGCCTGTACAGCCCATTCAAGGTGATATAGATTGCCGTAAGCTTCTCACATTCTCCTGAATCCTGGCATAGGGCAAGCTGGGGCAGAATTGCCAAGGACTCCAAGATAAGAGAAAGGGTATACAAATACTCATCCACATAAGAGTATAAAGAGAAAGTGTCATTCTTAAAGACAAAAGAAAGAATGCCGCCAACAAAGAGAAAGATGGGAATGTTAAAGGTGTCGTATTTCTTTGAATAAGTGTACTTCAAGGATCCATAAAACAGAGAGATGAGATAGACCTGGAAGCTAATGTAGACTATCTTCATAATCTGATTGTAGATTCTCATTCTTCCCCACTTTCCGCCAATGCTGAATAAGTCAATGTATCTAGCACAGTAAACAATCAGATACAGAATCTGTGTTTTGAGACTTATTCCACTCAAGCTGTTGGTGTTTTTGATTTTTCTAGCCAGTGCTACCTTCCCAGACACTGAGAGAAAGTCTCCAGTAAACCTAAACATCTTTGAGTATTGGTCCATCAGGGGAGAAACAGAAATTATTAAAAATAAAGGATTGCTCTTTTATTTAAAACAAATAAAATTAATGTAAGCAAGAATAGGCAATTTAGTCTTAATTTCTCAATAAAACAATTGGCTTCTTCATCTGTAGAATCTGCATGAAATGCCAGCATTTTATGCCATAAAGTCAACATTAATGCACAGACGTAAATGATACAATATATTTCTGAATGACAGGCGTTAAAAGTTGGCGTTTTACTGTAGAAGTAATTAGAATGCTTACTTTTATATTGGCAATGCTATGTTCTGTTTTCGGTTGGGCCTATTCTGAGATTTATAATGTTTTAAGAACAAAAATGAACATAAAGGTGAATATTACATGTTGGCCACACAACAGAAGCTCTTTACAATATAGGCACTGTACTTGTTTCAGAGATGGAAGGCAGAAAACATCCAGTGTTTGTTCTATTATCAGCAAGTTGCTAATCTCTTCAGCAAGGAATCTGACTCAAGAATTTGTCTTGATGAAACTCTATCCGAAAACAATATTCACAATAAAAATGTAGTCCTGATAGCCATTGTAAAATTTGCTTGAATTTACAGACTTTTTTATCATTTTTTGCAATAATTTTGGTTTTTTAATTAAAAATGTCTAAATAAGCTTTACAAAGCAAATTAACCTTACATTTTTAGTTTTTAAAACTGAAAAGCCCTTATTAGTATGAAATTAGTCTGGAATTTGATATTTAACATATTATCCTGCTTTAGTATTATTGGTACGTTTGATATCTCAAATATTGGATCTGCAACGTATACTGCTAACGCTGCAGAGTCAAGATCGCTGGAATCTTTTCTAGATGACAATTTTAACGATATAGTTTATATCCCAAACGATCAACATAGCAGCGATTTTATTATCTATTTTTGCTTCAGATGCAATGCGCCTGTAGATTGCATGATTTTACGGCAAGAGAAGCTTTATTTCTGTGAATGTCTAAAAAGTAGTGATCATGATTCTGCATTCACTGATTCAGAACCTTTTAATGATTAAATTTACCTCTTTATTTACATTGCAAGATTAATTGTTCAAGCCTTTTAATATTGAGTTTACCTCTTTATTTACATTACAAGACTGATGATTCAGAACCTTTTAATGATAAATTTGCTTTAAAAGAAATTAGATTGACATTGCAACATTGATGATGAATATTGTTATATTTTAGATTGTGCATGTAATCCAAAAATTTTATAAATCTTAAGTTCAAATGTATTTTAATTTTCATTCTATTAGAAAAAATAACATTTCTCAGCAGGGGCAAAATTACAGACTCTGCTATTCAGAATGGCTTAATAATGCAGAAAGCCAAAATATTGTAGTTGATGCTGTACATTATTCTGACACAATTATTTAAAAGTTTTTATTTCTGAAAAAGGAGGGAAATAGCTGGTATTGACAAGTTTTATAGCGTATCTTTAATTCTACAAAAGGTCCTTCAACCGTGTGTTAAAAATGCTAAAAAGGCCTTTTGAATTCACAATACAGGAAGTGTGAAAAAGAATAATTTTCTCTTGTTGCCGTAGATTAGACGACTGTTAAATAAATCAATTTCTTTGCTTTTAAAAATGAGATTATTTTATGCGCCACAAGCCAAACACAATTCAAATGATAGAGCATGTTTCATAAGATCAAATAATCAGTGATGAGTGCCAGATTACATGGCACTTAAAATGGCTAAAAAATCTTAAAAATATTTTATTTCTGAATCCGCTATGCTGAGGATTCCACAAATAAGAAAATACAATCATCTCCTTACATTTGAACCAGAGTCTACAGAATCTTACAGAATTAAAGACATCCTTGTGATTATACAGCATAACACATCGTTTATATCCTGCTACATGGTTGATTTCTTAGGAAAATCTTCTGAAGCTTATATTGTCAAATACTTCATGGATAGGATTATAAAAGTGTGTTTAATTGAAAGACCTCAAGATACAACAGTTCATTTAAAATACACCGTTTTGACCAGCAGGAAAGTCTTATTGCTTAATGAATGTCTCGATATGATTTATGAGCTGGACCTCTTAGATTCTGAGATTAAAGATTGTATTCTAAGCAATGAAATAGCAGCAATAAACTATGGCATGCTCATAGTTTTAGTTGATGTTATAAAGAAAACCAAGAGAGAATATGAAATTTTGAGCGGTGAGAATATTCTATGTTATAATTTGTTTAGATCCAAAAGTGAATTGATCAGTAATGACAAAATAATTTACATAACCTCAGAAACTCATAAAAGGTCACTGGAGATTACATACAGGATCTATATCAATGGACTGTCTATTGCAGAACATAAAACGAACAGAACCTTGAGATTTGTTATAAGTAATGATAGGATTTTTATATTGCGGGGAGACAGTTCTGTTGAATCTTATCAGATAGATAAAATTGTTGAAGATACTCTTGAGAACCGAAATATGCGTCTAGTAATGTTTGGCAATACCTTATTTGATGAGCACTATTCAGTTGAGATAGATCAGAAAAAGGGTTGTATGAGTAAAAAAAAGACTTATGGAGAAAAAAGTTATGTAGATGAAATTAATTTGGACAAGAATTATGATGAAGAGGATGCTGGCCGTAATTTTAGTATTAAAGAAAAAAGAAATAGCTTTCAAAGCAATAAGACAATAGAGAACAGTCTTTTAATTAGGAGCAAGACACTAAAGTTTCTTTCTGTTGTTCCTCTTGATAAGACCTTTGCTGTTTCATTAGCCTGTCAAGACTCTGTCTTCTACTATTTCCCAAAAAAATCATTTGTCTCCAATGAGCTATTTGTGGACGTTATGGATGCTCCCGCTTTTTCAATCATTCAGAAGTCTCATGACTTTTTTATTTGCATCAAAGAAGAAACAGGTAAAACAGACAATATTTTGAGGAAATATTTTTTTAATTGTGAAATGAAAGAACTAGAAGATTTGAAATATTTCAATGCTGCCCTTAATTGTGTTGATGATTCTATTTGGGATAATGTTTTTGTGCGAATGATGCTGTTTCTGTTGTTTAAGTGGAAAGTAAGCAAGATGAACAATAAAATTCTGTCTTCATTTACCATAAAAATCCTAGAATATTTCGACCCAGCTAGATTTCAGCCAAGATTTTACGACGAAGATTTTTTTGACAAATTTGTTGTATCCCATTTTTTTATAAATCAAAATCTGGGTATTCTTAACGAAAAAGCACTGATCAAGCTCCTTTTGATAGACTTCAGAGCAATAGATTATGAATTTAGAGATTGCAGAGTATTTTACAATATCTTGCTGCATGCCTATAAAAACATAAACTGCCTGAGGGAAGACCAAAAATATGCCATTACCAGCGTAGAAAGCACAGAAAAGAATGAAGATTTGCCTAATAAAATGGAAAAAGACGCAGATAGCAGTTTAAAGTGTATTTATGGTAGTATAACTGATTTAGATCAGGTGCTTGATTTTCAGAATACTCTGTTGAAGATTCTTGTAAAAAATAATGACTTCAACAAAGTGGTAGATCTTATTTCTGAGGATGTTTTGAAGGGTGAAGATGTTGTTAAAGTTTTACTAAAAACCCCACTAAAAAAGTTTAATAACAAGTGGAAAGTAGCAAGAATACTTATAAGACATATGAAAACCCATCCTCTAGAAACAAGATTTATCTATTCTCTTCTTGACTATCTGAAAGAAGTTATCCCTTTTGTTGACTTGAATATTCCAGAAATCCCAAGTAGGATCATTTTTCTCATCTATGAATGGGTTTTATACAGAAACCAGTCTAGCATAGAGTTTATGGATTTGATGTTTAGGGCAGGTAGAAAAGACCTTGGATGCATTCTCGGATATAATGTCTACTGCAAAACGAAGGACAATGCAGTACTAGAATGGATAAGAAACAACATCGGAGATTATGTATTTGTTTATGATGGATCGTTCATAGGAATTGAGAATCTGCCATAAAGTGGTATTTTGTATAGATCATAGTATTTTGTGGCCAAAGGAGTGAAATATGATTATTTTATTGTTCCTGACAAAATAAACTATGTTTTCATCACAAAGTTATAATAAATAATTGACAATTTTTTATTTTTTTTGTATTTCTAAAAATTTTCATTCGCATAGAAATCTGCAAAAAATTTTATTTGTTTTTCATAACCAAGCAGAGAGAATCTAAAATAACTTGATGAAGAATTTCTACGAGTCTAAGCTGTTTAACTGAATAAAACTGAAAGTATTCTGTCTCTTAAACAATAAATTTCAATGAAAAAAAATTCAATATGAAAATAGCAAATTTATTTTCTGCCTGGCTGATTCCTCTGGTTTGAATACTTGTTGGGCTTTTTATGGTTGGCATTAGGCATCTTAAACTTCTTATTACAACCACTGCCACTCATTTCATCATTCTTGTTCCTGCTCTTGCTAGAACTTGGCTGATTGCTTGATGATGTTTCAAGTGGAGTGTTTGCTGACAATTCTGAGTCAGTGTTGTTGTCTTGCCTTAACTCTTCCTCAGCCTGCTTTTTGGCATTCCTTCTAAGCACTTCTTTCTGCCTTTTCTCTTCTGCCTTATCGGATTTCTCATAAATGAGTTCCAATGTTCTTATTGCTTCCTCGCACCATTTAATCTCCAGGTCGTAGGGACTTTCAATCGGATTTTGTATGATCTCGTCTTTCCTATGATAGAATTTAAAGACATCAGCTAAAAATGATTTAGCCTTATTGACAAACTTTGAAAAAGTATCTTGTTTTTCTTTTCTGTCTTTTAAAAGTCGGCAAACTTCGTCTTTTAATCTCTTGGAATCACCTTTTTTCTGGGAGTTAGAAAAGTTGGTTAATCGTGAATTACTAAAAAATCCTTCCGTTTCCCTCTTCAAATTTTTGAATGCGTTTCGACTTTCCTCAATAAATACTGGTATTTTTTCATAAATCTCATTCAAAAATGCGTTAAGTGATGACATTCGTTCATTTTCATCAGAGCTAGCAAGAAGCTGTCTTAAAATATTGTTTACAGGCGCAAGTTTCTGGCAAAGCGCATCTAATTCTCTTGCTGGCAGCAGATCATCAGGTAATCTTTTCAATATCTCTCTCTATATTTCTGGACATAAGTTTAACAAATAACTTAGGAGGTCGTTTTGTAGTTGGCCCTGCTCTTCTCTAGACAATTCTCGGTATGATGTTACTAAAACATCGCTTATTCGGGCATTCAGTAATTTTAAAGTTTTCTCCTTTGACAAAAATTTTAAATTATCAATTAAGTCAGTGATTTCTTTGTTAAAATCATAGCAGCCAAGGGTTTCAAGACTTAATCTATCTTTGCAGGAAAATTCAAAAAATTTTGTGTTGATAAAAAAAGTGAGAATTTTTAAAACATGGTTCTTGAAAGTATCTAATTCGTCACAAAAATTTCCAAGTTCCTCATTTTCTTCAGATTTGAGTGCTTCAAGAGCAGTGAGAAAGTGGTAGTCAAAATATGCCTTTTCAAAGAGATAAAACAGACATTTACGAAGAAAAGTATTTTTTGTTTCTGAATTGCCAGAGTCTGCCCTAATTCTAAATTTATCTTTACTGCCTGGTGGTAGATCACAAAATAATTTGTTTACAACTAGTTGTATGTTTTCCAAGTTTTTAGATTGTACATCTTTCCATCTTGCTTCTTGATTGCAGTTATTAGCTGATAAATAACTACAAGCATACAAACACAATAAATTAGTTGTTTCTGTTAGGTCTGAAAATAGCATCTCAATGATTTCTGAGGCTTGCAGGTTCTCAATGGCTGGAGTATTATAAAACTTGTTTAGACGGATCAGTTCTCTCAAATAAAAGTCAGTTGCAGGTTCATAATAAATGACACTTTCCGGCGCATATTTTTTATCTTCCGCAAAAATTTGCGCTTTCAATCTAATTATTCCAATCGTCTCAACTATATTGCCAAACTTTGCAGTTGCAACCTTTTCCTTAATTTTCTCATCAGTGGCATTAAGGTTTTTGGTCTTGTCTAATTTTTCAAATAGTAATAAAAAGGCAGTTTCCTCCATCTTATGTTTTTTCACAGATGGGGATTCTGTGCTTTTCTTTAACTTTAGAAACAAGAATATAGAAATTTCTTTGAGCTTGTCCGTATACAACTTTAGCCAGCCAAACATTACATCAATATCGAGTGAACTTGCTATATCCGGATGGAATTTAAGAGGTTTGTGGAGATTTTTTGTCTCAATCACAAATCTTGTCTCATTCACAAAAGCTACTACCTCCTTAGGATACTTTTTAAATTCCTCTACTGTGATTTCTTTTGATCGGGCTTCGAGTTTTTCAAAAATTATATCAATCTTTTTGCAGAAAACTTTAAACATCTCAATGCTTTCGTTTTTTTCTAAAATAGCAGTAAAAAGGTTAGTTTTCAAATCCAAAAACTCTTTCTCTAGGTTTTTAAAGGCTTCTATGTTACTTCTTTTTTCACATTCCTGCTTCGAATCTTCAAGATGTTCTGTGGAAGAGCCACTAAGAACATTAGACAAGCTCTGGCTCTGATCAGTGCACTCTAGAACTGCAAAAAGACACAGCATAACTATCGCTGTAACATAAGCATTTGTCCTGAAGCCAGTGATTTTCATGGGCTGAAAACCTTTTCTACATTTATTTTTTAAAAAATTTTGAAAAATGTTCATTCTTTTGACGACAGAGAAATAGTATTCTTTTACAACTAATTCTGGTAGAAGTAAATCTAATACTAATTTAGACAATTACTCTGTCTGTTAAAATTACTATTTTTATTAAAATTATATGATTGAGAAAATTTTATCACACAATTTTATCAATTTTGAAGGATTTAGGATGCAAAAGAAATGCTAGTTTGTTTCTATGTAATTCAAAAGTATAGAAAAGATCTGGTAGGGCAGCAACAATAAAGAATAAGCTAATACGTACAATTGGAGACAGAACTTTGTATACATTTGTTTTTTAAGCAAAAAATAGAATCTTTCTCTTTGAAAACTGTCAGCAGATATGCACAAAATATTTTCAATCACAGTCATGCAAAGCTTTTCTATGCTCAACTTTTCTAGTCGAAAGTATTTTCAATCACATTCGCACAAAACACTAAAAAAATATTTGTCTTCTTAGATTTCGCAGCTTTAATAAATACTTATCTTTTTCTTATTTAAAATATTTTCAATCCCTTTATGTACACTAATAGAGGCTTCGGTGTAAAAAAAGAAGTTCCAACAGTAGATTTGCCACAATGCCCGACTGATTCAGTAAGCGACATCGCCTTCAATCTAGAAAATACGCATTTGGGAGTCTCTTCTTGGGATGGTTCTGTCACTGTTTACCAAATGTCCTTCTATCCTGGCACATCCTCAGCTTTCAGTTTTGAGCGGGTCATAAACTTGGGGAAGCCTGTTCTATCTCTCTGCTTCTTCAATAACATCCTGTTTGCAGGCCTTGCGGATGGTACGATAATGTCTGTTGACTCTTCGATGATAGTCCCTGCGCATTCCGCACCAGTCAAGGCACTCAAAAACTTTAGCAACAAATTTCTTGTTTCTGGGTCTTTCGACTCCACTTTAAAGTTCTGGAATGTGTCTAACAAGCTCGATCTGCTTCACAGCATTACTTTGCCCTCCAAAATATATGCCATGGACTTAAAAGACAACTTTCTGTGTGTGGCACTGAGTGACAAGTCTGTTATCACCTACAATTTGGACGACATGACACAGCAGAATGTTTTTAATACCAAATTTAACTATTCCATCCGTTCTGTAGGCTGCCACAAGGACCTGGATTCATTTGCTGTCGGCAGCATTGAGGCCAAGGTTGAGGCCTTCTCCAGAACTAATCCCATCAAGAGATTTATCTTCAGGTGCCATAGAGTAGAGAGTAGGCTGTATTCTGTCAATGTGGTTAGATTCTATCCTGTTGATAGCACGTTTATAATCACGGGAGGCTCTGATGGTGGTCTTACTTGTTTTGACAAAATGACTAGGTCCAAGATATGTTCTTTTGAATTCAGCTCGCCTGTAACTGCAGGCGAATTTTCCAATGACGGAAAATATTTTGTGTTTGCCACAGGCGATGATTGGAGCAAGGGTTATACAGGTGTTGCTGTCAAGCCACTGCTTAAAATGATTGCTATGAGCTCTGTTCCTGGAATCCCAAAATAAATTATGTTTGATCGTAAATTTATCATCGTTTTACAACTTTTGATATGTTGCCATTATTGATGTTCTTAGTACTCTTATCTTCTTGTTTAGCTACTTTTTTGCTTTTTACATTTGATTTTACATTCGACTTTGATAAAAAATAAAGCAATTCCATAAGCTGAGGTGTATTAAGATTGCAGAATACATCAAATTACAAATTTTGACAAAAAATGTATTTTTAACCAATAAATTTTTTCAATTAATTTTCTACAATTAGATCATTGTGAACTGCTTTGCAGAGTTTAACCCATAAAAATATCGGTGATAGTTCTTAATACGCAAATATGAAAAATCCCGGTGCCGCAAAACCTTTGTTTTGATCACATCCAAAACATGTTTCATAATAAAAAACAAAATCAGTTGGAAGGTAAACATTATATGCGAGTGCTCCTTTTCATCAAGTCTTTATTGTGTCTTCGATTGATTACTCTCCCACCTTTGGACAAAAAGGGAAATGGAATATTCCTGAAAAATCAAGATCTGAACATAAAGTTAGAAAAGGTGACTGAGAGCAATATTATGGACATGTATGTTGTAGTGCACAATAGAAAGATTCTCTTCTATAACAAGGGAAGCTACCATGGATTTGGGTATGACGAAGATAATGTATCCCTTAAGCTAAGTCCGATCAGCTTAGGCAAGATAAACTACTTTAGTCAGGACAATGACGACCAAAGATTGCGGATAGTAAGATGGGGAGATTTAATAAAGAAAAGCAAATCTGGCAGCAACGAAGCAAATCCTATTTCCAAGAGCTTTAAGTCAGACATATCCCACGAAAATACCGACTATCCTGAAATTATAATCAAGACACATGCACCTGCGAAATCAGGTGACAACGAGAATGCAGAAAGAAAAATCAGAACAATCTCTGAGAAGCAAGTTATTGAAGAAGAGAATTCCCCAAGGACTGAACAGGGCATAGAGATTATAGGAGGATACTCTGATTACGACTTGAATAAGAAAAGATACGACACTGGCAAATATGAAAGAGCTCCGAGATACACAAAATCAAAGATAGGAAGCTGTCTGTTTTCAGAAAAGAATTGCGAGTGGGTAAAGGATGACTACAACAAAAGATACGATGATAGACAAAATAAAACTGACGAGTATGTTTCTATTTTGAGAAATCTGGGGGAAATGTTGAAGAATTACCAAGGGCCGAAACCTGATCAAACAAAAAAACAGGAAATAAAGGAAGAAGTTAACAAGAAGCCACTCAAAGAGGACATACAGAGTGACTCTGAGATGCTAGATGTGAAGACACTGGACATTTCAATTTCAACTGTCGACAAAAAGAATAAGACCTTTGTTCTTAAAAATAAGAATAATCTGTGTGTAACGTACTATCAGAGAATGTTCATTATGACTGCCTGCACAAACAGTAAAAAACAGATTTTCAAGCTGGTGAATGCAGAGGACGTTGCAAAGAAGCTGAGTCCCAAGAACGAGAAACAGGACAAACCTGATAGCAAAGAAAAAGAGGATGCTAACGGCACAGGAGATGATACGGAGCTATCTGGCGAAGCAGACCAAATTAATGTGCCTGATTCCAAAGATGAAGCCAACGACTTTGTGGATGAAGCAAAGAAAGAAGAACCTAAAAAATCTAAAAAAAAGCACCAGAAAAAGCGGCCAAAAAACAAGAAGTCAAAGAAAGGCCACAAGAAAGGCAAAAAAAAGAGTGATAGCAGTGAAAAAGACGAGGATACGAGCAGCAGTGAAAGTGAAGAAAGCGAGTCCAAGGATGAAGAACCCCCTAAAAAAAGCAAGAAAAAGAAAAAGCACAGAAGTAAAAAGACACCTAACGAGAGTGTTTTCCAAAAGCAGCCCCAACCTGAGTTTGAAGATTCTAAATCCAATTACAATCCAAATTATGTTCCAAGACAGTTTAATAGACCTAATCAAATGAATAATCAGCCACCCAGGAGACTTGAAGAATATTGTAGGGACTTGTACAATAAGGCGTATGGGCAAATAAATAAACTTCCGCCTGAGTGTAGAAATCTATACGGTTTCAGGGGACAGGCAAATCCAGTCAGTATGAAAACTACAATAAAAGTGCCAATAAAAACACCAAACAAGCCAAATCTAAAAATAAAGGTCCCACAGAAGTACATTCAGAAACCCCAGCCAGAACAAAAGAGTGAAATTGACAACATAAATTCTAAGACTCCAGAACAGCAGGACAACAATTTGATTGCAAAGTTAGAAAAGGCGCTAGGGGCAGATAGTTTGTACGGTTAAATAATTTAATGACATTTATTTGATATTTGTTGTTTAAAATATTTGATGGCTGCTAATATCAACAATTTAATGATGTTGATTTGATATTATAAGCTTAACAATTTAATAACACCGATTTGATATTATAAGCTTAACAATAGTAATTTTATACCATTAGTCAATACCAGTTATTTAACATCACCAATTCAAGAACATTTATTTGATATCACCAACCTATGACTTTATAAATAAAGACCAATCTTGAACTATTTAAAATTTCTGTATATATGCAGTGTTCAATTAATACCCATATTATGATTTATAACAAAATATGAATTTTTAAAAAGTTGTGCTGCTAGCTTTGTCTTAGATTTTAAAAAAAGTTTATGAAAATTTTGCCCACAAAATTTAGTTCTCAAATGGCAAACACAAACAACAATAAAAAGATACACAGAGTTGTCCCAATGAATCACATGCTTAGGCACAGAGGAGACAATGCCACAACTTTGAACAAGAAGCTTAACCAAGAGCTGGCCTACTCTTATAGTTTAATCAAGCTTTCCGAGCAAGAAATAGCCACAAGAGCAAAGGTTTTTAAAACATTCAAGGATGCGATAGAATCCGAGATTGAGTGCTCAGTGGAGTCGTATGGGAGTTTTAGAACAAATCTTATGGTTTATGATTCAGACTTAGACATAACTATTCTTACAAAGGGATTGGACTACAAAAGAGAGGCTGAGGATCCTCTCTCATCCAAGCCGAGCGCCAACAAACTGCTGACGAAGGTCAATGAAATATTAAACGGCAAAAATATCACTACAGGCCCAATTGTTCATATTAAAAACGCCAGATGTCCTATTATAAAGTGCAAAGACAGCTTATTCCAATACAAAATAGACATAAGCGTGGACAAGTACGATGCGATTGATTCTGCCAAGTACGTCATTTCCTGCTTGAGAGAAAGGCCCTACCTCAGAAGCTTTCTTATCCTTATTAAATACTTTTTGAAAAGGAGACAGTTGTCTGAGACTATTCGGGGTGGACTATGCTCGTATGCACAATTTTTGCTGGTTCTTAACTTTATTCAGCTGCATCCGCTAGTCCAAAGCAACCGCATTTCTGTCGAGGATAATCTAGGTGTGCTTTTTATGGATTTTTTCCAGCTTTACGGCTCTGAATTCCCATTTGATAAGTCGGTTATTTCAGTGGAGAATGTGGGATACAAGCCCAATAAAGAAGGTCTGATAAACATAGAGGATCCTGTGAATCCTGGGCACAATGTGGCGTTTGGATGCACATCCTTGCATATGATTAAGGAGATATTCAATTACAGCTACAAGATTATGTCAGCTGCATTCAGAAACAAGGTTGCGACCAATAAGGCTATTGGGGAACTCTGGCTGAGAATAAATGAGAAAGAAATTAGAATAAGAAAGAAGATAAAAAAAGTATAAATAAAATAGCCCATATCTTGCCTGCTTTGACGATCAAAGATTTTGTACAGATTTTGTTTTTAGGTGAAAGCACATCAATAGAAACATTGAAGTTAAAACAAAACATACAATTTGCTCTATACAATGATGTTGTTAAAGTGTATGATATTATTTTATAATGCATTGTGTGTAAATGTGTTTTAATTACAATGCCAATCAGGCAATAATGTTATACAATTTACAGCCAACCAGATTCAGTAAGAAGATCTTGGATTTAGGAAAACACATGTGCAAAACTACTATTAAAGAGACTTTTAATGACGATATTTTGTAATAATGTTAGTCAAGGGTATTTTTGATATTTTTACATAAATCAAGGTTACAAGCTTAATTATAATGTATTTCAAATAGGAGAAGATCCTAACTGCTATCCTGTTCAACGGAAGAACAACAAGCACAAATCCTATATAAATAATATACAGCAATAGCCCAAAGGCTATGTACAATTCTGTTCTTTCTGTGGCATCTTTAAAAAATATCAGCATCGGATGCAGTTTTAAATTTTTGTAGATTAAAGAATGTACTGTGAAATAAAATGGAACTAAAACCAGCGGAAATAGAAAAATACGGCACATCAGCCATACATGGGTGAATCTCTTGCTTATCCGGGTGTTGAGGAACTTATAAATCATGAATCCAACAATGTACAGGTTTAGTAGTTGCAGAGAAATATAAAAGAGCTTGCTCTCGATGAGAACACCATGATTGCAGCCTTTAGTAAAGCTGGTAAAACCAGTAGTGAGTGAAAAATTTGGATCATTGAAGAAAGCCGACAGGAAATATAAAACAGGTGCTAGGTAAAAGGGGAACAGTAAGTCAAAGCAGTATTCGTAAAGCATCAAAAGATTGCTGATGTTTCGACAGAAATAGATATTTACAATACCAATATATTTGAGACAGACCAAAAAGTAGTCAAAAAACAGGTATAATAAGAATATTCCAGCCAAAACAACGGCAGGATCGCAAGCATAGTAGGCAAACTCTTAAGGCCCGATCAGATCTTTGAAATTGCTTGGTAAATTTATATTTTCGTGTATGTCTGAGGAAGTAAATAGACTTAGAAATGTATTAGAAAAAGATTTTGTTCTGTAAAGGCCACAAAAATTCTTGGCAAACAATTTGGTGAAGCCCATAAATGACTCCAAAAGTCCCAAATTTACTCTCATGAGAAGATAAAGTAAAAATTCTATGACATTTTTGCAATCTGCAGCTATTTCAGAGAAAGATGCCGTCATCTAAAGGGATAAAAATTTTTACAAAAATTCTATACAAAAAACAATAAATTTTGTTAAACTTAAAACTCAACATTTAATTGCCACATTTGGAGTAAGCACGCAATTCGCAATGCAAAAACATGGTTGCAGCTACAAATTAGACGGGCTGTTTTTTGAAAACACAAAGCATTTTTCTAAATTATTGGCCTCGTTTTCCCACAAATTATACAAATTCTTGTAAAATTCGTACATTTTGGTAGAAAAGCTCATCTCTCTGATCAAATTCCCCATTTTCTCTCTTTTCAAAGATCCGAAGATCCTCAAAATTGTTTTAAGATACTGATCTAAAATGTCGGGATATGTTCTTCTAATTGAAAAGTGGTGGTCTATGAGAATGAAGTATCCCTTAAAAAGCCTAATTATGGCCTGGGAGTTGCAATATTTTATGGCGCTTCTTCTCAGTTTCTCTTTCAATACTTTTGAGACCTTCTTGTTGTCCAAAACAGCAAGATGGTTCTTCTTAAAGTTGTGCTCAAACTTCAAAGGCTCTCCGCCATTTCTGTGCTCCACACTTCTCAGATATTGCTCTTCCCGCCTCTCTTTCAGTGACTTATACAGCTTTTCATTCATTGACACAAAGCCACTCTTGAATGTTTCTATGCTCGGGTACTTTTCCACAGTTGGAATTGGGTTCTGAGCAAAGAAAACATCTAAAGAGAGGTCGTCTAAGATTTTCAGGGCCATGTCGTACTTGTACAAGCTGTCGTTGTCCTTTGCATTGTAGATCTTTGATTCTTTCATCCAGTTTTAGGGACAGAAAACATTGAGCGACTTCATCAAAAATGCGTCATACGGGAATCGAACCCGTGTCGACAGGATGGCAACCCGCCATTATACCACTAAACCAATGACGCTCAAAAGCCAGCATAAATAAAGTTATGAAATCACATTGCCTCAGTCTCTCTGCGGAAGGTTGCAATCATCATTAAAAAACGACAATAATTCAGAGAAGCTTAAGTATTTATTTACAAGTCTAAAAAAGAATGAAGAAAGTATAAAATGTTTCAATAATAGTCGTTGTGCTCTAAATAGTAGTATTCAAAAACAAAATCGTTCTTCTTCATAAAGTTCCAGGTTGTTTCATAATCAAAGAACAGAAATTCTCCCTTCTCATATGCACTTGTAATTAGCTCTGGCTCGTCCAGCCGTTGGAACCACATTTTGTATTTCAGGTGGTATCTCCATGCATAGTATTTCAGCCTGATGGCCGCATATGCCTGCTGGATGTTGCCTTTGAAATAGTAGAAAATAAAGAAAAGAGTGTCCAAATCGAACTTCTTGTAGAAGTTAGGGTTGTTAAACATGAGATAAGGGTGTTTAGGAAAGAATTCAGGAACAGCAGCCTTCTTTCCCTTTGGATACTCAGGCTCTATTTCCTTAAAGTATGGGGTGTTTATTAGAGAGTTCTCTGTTTCTATTTTCACAAACTCTGGGAAGTTCTTGTTATTTCTTAGATTCTTCTGCTTGCTCAGCTCGTCGCCCGGTATTCCTAGTCTTTCCATGGTTATTTTCTGAATATCAGCTGCAAGCCCTGAGAAGTCGTACAGCGTGCTATATGCGATCTTTGATGCTGTTTCATGCTTCTTGGAGGACAGCTGCTGGCTCACCTTCTTCCACAGCTCCTCGGGAGACATTTCCTCGTGCTTTTTTGGATTCTTCTCCATTGGGCTACAAAATTACAGACAAAAGAATAAAGTTCTAAACTCTAGTCATAGCTAGTTCTGATTGATACAGCCTATGCCAAGATAGGAATATTCCATTAGCACTCACACTATCAGACACTGTTGTAAAACTCAAAGCTACTATACCTTTATTAAAAAGAAGTGTTTATTATGACTATGCAATAAAAAGATATTAATCATGCGCATAAAGTGATAGTCAATCTACTATCTAATTAACCAGAATTCCTCATGTCCTAACAAATATAAATACATGTAAATATAAAAAATATAAAAATATGTAAAATATATCCTATTTCCTGTAAAAATTGTAGAAAGAGCATAGTCTCGACTTAAACAGAAGCATTGATGCAACTATGGTTGGATCGTCCGATTCAAAAATCTTGTTTTGGAGCTTCTTCATCAGATAGGCAATTGCATTGGCCAACTTCTTGGTAGATCCATCGTCCTCCTTGGAAATGTGGAGCTTCTTGCAGAAATACTCCTCTAAAAACTCCATCTCTTCTTTAAGGTTGGACTTGTCTTTCATCTTGCTCTTCGTATTCTTGTAGATTTTATACATTAAATTCCTAAACTCTACGTCAAGGTCACCAAATGACTGGCCCATAAACGGGTTTTCATCAAGAAGAATGCGGTTGTCTTCCACTGTTTTCTCGCTTTTACTCTCACTCATCCGAGACTTCAACTCAAAGAAGTCGTATCTGTTGTCCATCTCCTTCTCCCTAGGATCCATCTCCTTATGCTTCTTGGATGACTTCTTGTACTTCAGTATTTTAATCTTGTCCCTACTGGGAATATCAATTGCTGTTGCATCTGCTGCCTTATTTATGCTTTTGTTTATCTTGATTTTATGCTTAGACTCCTCCTGCCCAGGCATGCTAATTTCTCCTTTTGGCATGGCTATGCTTTGCTTCTCCTCGCTTTCTTTGGTTACAGGAATCTTGGATGTTTTGATCTTCCTGTCCTCTGCCTTAACATCAGAATTGATCTTCGGTGCTTCTACATCATTCTGCACACAGTCTACCTCGCTGGCAAAGAGAGGCTGAGGAACGCTTGCCTGGGGACTGGCAATTGTTACTTCCTTCACAATAATGGGATTCCTTAGAATCTTAATACTCTCATAGTCATGTCTGGGAAAACAAATTTTCAAGTACTCAAACGGGTCGTTGTATCCCTTTTTGGATACCACCTCCTCTAAAGCTTGATAGATTGCCTTTATGCTCCTATACGGCATCCTTCTCCCGCTCCGCATAAAGAATGTCCTGGACAGCTGGTATTCATTTTCTACTCCCACGAGATGGACAGAATAAGCAACATCAAACAAGTCTTGTATTTTCATGGGCTTGTTTATTCCCCTGGCTCATAATATATTTTCAGAAAAATTACTCTCTGATTGACTGCATAAATGGAATAACTATTTTTAATTTATGCGTCCTTTTAATCTCCTGTTTATTTGTCCCTTATGAAGGACCAGACAATATCAGATAAGAAGCCCTCAGAATCGCACTTAAACCGATTCAAAAACGCCTGCTTTGAGATCAACAAACCTAAGCTCAGGGGATTCTTCCATGCAGCAGCATTCGTCTGCACGGCTGTGGTTTTTGTTTTGTTTATTGTCTCTTCAATTGCATTCAAGTTCGATCTTGGGATATTTATCTATATGATCAGCCAGCTACTACAGTTTGGGGTCTCAGCAACCTATCACATTCCAGATTGGAGCCCGAAGATCAAGACTGTTTGGAGATATCTGGACCACAGTTGTATTTTCGTGCTTATCAGCGGCACTCAGACATCTGTTCTTCTCAATGCGCTGCCTTCTGAGAAGCTGTCCTCGGCATTCGGCATGCTTAAGGTTTCCTGGGCACTCTCCATTATAGGCATATTCCGTCTTGTTCTCATTCGGAGAATGTATGACATCTTTGATCTGTTCTGCTACATCGGCCATGGAATGCTGGTCCTGCCATTCTACAAGATTTTGAGCTGCTTTACTGGCTTTGAATTATCATTGATAGTCTTAGGGGGGATCTTCTATATTATTGGCGGGATTGTATATGGCCTAGAGAAACCTAATCCTTTTCCCAGAATGGTTGGATACCATGAGATTTTTCATATTCTAACGTTGCTTGCTAATGCCTGCTTTGGTGTAGTTATATCAAAAGACTATGTAAAATCACTGTTCTTGCCTAAATAAACTGTTATTAAAGCGTATTCTTTGATCTAAAAATAGCTTACTCTTGTATTTGAAAAAAAGCTTATTTTTGTACTGACATTCTTAAAAAAAGCTTATGTTTGTACTGACATTCTTAAAAGTGATAATAGTTATTTAGTTAAAATTTAAGGTTTTTTGTAAGGTTGCTGCAACAAAATTTTGCAGTTACTAAATGTTTTATTCTGTAAAATATTTATTTCAGCAAATATCAAAGACCTTTTTGTCTTAATGTATTTTTTATTTGTCTCATCTTGGTCAAATATTAAAATTCTTAGTCAGAAATAACTAATCACAGTCAAAATTGTAACTGTGATTTATCATTGCCATTTAACAAAATACAAATCTTTTACTACCAATTTCATGATTAAAATTTATTTATTCAGAGTTGATGCTACTAAAAGAAGTTGTACTGCCTTCGGCAAATGATCTGCTCAAAGATGGTGTCCAGCATCCATTTTGTCTTTGAAATTTTAACGCAATCTTGTAATTTTCTCTCAGAAGACAAATACATTCTATGTATTCAGCAACAGTATCTATCCGTGATTCAAACTCTTTGTTATCATTTGAACTTATTGCGATGCTGCCTTCAAACATGTTAACGAGCTCATTTAGTGTATTGTATACATTCAATGAACACTCTTCAATAAAATCATTAATGGCCAGGAGAATGAAGGCATAATCATATCTCCCAATGCATTTGAGTTGCAATCCAAATGTTACTGGTTTTAATTTATTGGTATCATAAATGTCTTGTATTGGGTAAAAGGTTGGCATCTCTGGGCTATTTTTGCTAAAATCTAAGAGTCCTATCTCTTCAATTATTGAATTCTTGATATCAATTAATGTTGGATCTGTCCTATCCTGTTTGTCTATGTATTCTTCAGTTTGATTCAAAGCTTGATTTACAATGGAATGCGTCCTACTAAAAATGAGCCATTCTTTTCTGGCATCTTTGAAAAAGAATTCATCTTTGTCATAGGTGTAACATTTATCGTATACATTAATTCTCAAAAACACTGTATTTTTCAACATTTCCAGTCCAGAAGCATCATCCTTATAAACCGCAACTCGCCCTTCAAAGTCTCTACAGAAACTTGCAACAAAGTCTTCGTATATCGGCCTTTTTTTCTGATCAGGAATCATACAGTAGATCACAAAGCCTGCAAAAACAGCCAAACTTGACAGAATGAAGAATTCATCCGTTTTCAATATAATCTCATCAATAATAACTAGGGAGTTGTAAAAATGACGAAAAAGCCCTATGCTGCGAAATATGATCGAAATAATAACAGCAAAATACGACAAGAGAGCAAGACTGGATATAAAAGAGAAAATTGTGGTGATTGTAATGTTTAAAAGCTTTTTTCTCAGTGAAAGGAGCAGCAAAATAGCAATGGATAGAATAATGGTGCTTCCGGCAACAAAATGGGCTGTTTTTGGCGATAAAATAGTATTTAAAGCATACAAAAGTAAAATTAATATAAATATAGTAAATTTGATGGCTTTGAGTATAGTTTTTGTATAATTAGCAAGAAGCTTATGCTTTTTGATGGTGGAAGCAATGGCATCCTTGGAAAAAAGGACTACAACAACACATGCTGTGAAAACTAGCTCATCGATAGGAACTAATTCAACTGCATCACTAAAAAGCCCTCTTATCAACACAAATAAAATGCTGTTTTTGAAAGGTAACAATAAAAATGTGTAAAATGAGATTGAACCGAAAACTCTGGTCTTGTAACTCTCATTGAATGGGCTAGCTAATTCAAAGTATGATAAAATAAGGCAAATGATAATCGAAACTGTGAGAATCAGAGTGAAAAAAACTGGCTAAATTAAGCACAATGTGTGATTCGTAGGATTTTGGTATATCAGCCCCATTTAGAAATCTCATGTAGCATGCATACTCGATTTCTGATGTGGTGTATTTGCCCACAAATATATTTTTAATCCACTTTTCGTATACTTCAGATTTTATTCTATCGAAATAGGCACCTAACAGCATATCATTCAGTCCCCGTAAACTAGTTCTTAAGAATGTAATGACTCCAAAATCTTGTACTTCTGTGGCCATCTGGCTCATTAGACTTTGCAGCCAATTTTTTATTTAAGCTTTTTTTTGATCAATGAAATGATTTTTATACGATCAAAAGCATCAAAGAAGAATATGTCTGAGCTTAAAAATTATGGTTCTAAACTACATCCTTGCAGTCAAGTTGCTTTTGACTTAGTGCTTCTTTTTTTTCTTCTGTTTTATGATCTGGCTTAGGATTATCATCAAAAACAAAACAAAAAAGGATAAATTAAATCAGAGGCAAAATTTATTCTAGAATGACAAAGATCGAGCTGCGACTATATTTATTGTGGATTTATGTGGTTGTTACTCATGTGAATCTTTATGATAATTAACAAAAGACTCTGATCTAAGTTTTTTGATTGATCAAAGTAGTTTTTAAAAAAAGTAAGTTCATCCTGACTCTAAGACTATGCAAAACTAAATTTTAAGATTTTTTTCAAATTATGAGTTTTCCACAATTTGGCCAGAACTAAGTATCTTGATGACTAATCTAATTTTGGAGATGCAAAAAACGTGTTGTCACTTCATTTAAAGGCTATTTTTACAACATGATTTGTTTGATTAGTACTTGGTACGTTTAAACAAAAGTATGTCTGAAGCATAGCCATCTGGACTCTTTCTTTCTATAGCTTTTTAAAAAAGCAGATAAACCTTGTTTTAGGCTTGACTTACACTTGACAACAACTGATGTTATGCTTGATTTCTTCGAAGCTTTTTTGGTTTGCTTGCAATTTTATTTTTAAAAGCAAAAATAGGATAAAATCAAGTTTCTGGCAGCTGGCTTAGACAACAATGGTGTAGTGCTCTTGTTTTAGAGCCGCTTCTTATTTTTTGCATTTAAAAAATGTCTGCTTGCATAATTAAAGTCTAATTTTTACCAGATAAAAATTTTAAAATATCTTGCTGAATTTAGAAAAACTTCATATAGAGATATAATCTTGGCAAATTTAACCCCAAAATGATTTACAGCGTATACTTAAATATATTTTCTTGTTTCAAGAACTTAAAAGCCTCTGAAGATCAGACTCCTGTTGACCATCCAATATCCAGGCCCAACAAAGATTTTTTCTCTTCCTTACTGGAATGCACCGACGAATATGATTCTTTTAAAAAGAAAAAAATCAATCTAAAAAAGACTTTTGCAGAAAATTTTTGCCTTGATCTAGCAGACAAAAATACAGTTCAAAATCTTCTTTCAACGTTTGATATGATATTTAAATTATCAGAATGTATCTCACTGTTCAACATTGTTGTAAACTGGAAGGTCGCGCAGTATTTTTACAAATATGACAAATGTCTTTATACTGACCGAGTTCTCAATAAAGAGAGGTGCTATCTCGACATTCTTGCCTGGGATGAAGAAGTTCTTTTTAAAATGTTGGCCAATCATTCTCTATTTGGAAGAAAAAGGCAAGTTTTCAAAATTACAATTGAGAAGTTGATTAATATAGGCTATTTGTGTAGGATTTCTATTTATATATACGAAATTCATGACATTGCCAAAAATCATGTTCTTAGATCTGTCAACTCTCTGTCAGCTGATTCAAGTTACAGTCTAAATGTCAGGAGAGCATTGAAGTGCCTAGCTGGCAATGCCCAAATGATTGTTGATTATTTAGAATCAAGGCATAATCTAGGTATATTTCACAGTGAAACAGTAATAAGAAAAATATATGGAAAATGTTTAAACATTAAAGCTGGGTAAGGTCTAAAATTTTTTGTGATTAACCGAAGATAGAAAGTTTTTAAATCATTATTTTTTAACAGTATTTTGCATCAGTCTAAGTGAAGACTTAGAGTTTTTAGCAAAGACGTAGGCTTGTTTAGCAAGATAGTTTCTCAATGAATGTCGCATGTAGAACAAGCAAATTAAAGGCGAAATGTTTGTTTTGTTTCATCAACTTTATTTAGGCCTTGAAATATTATTTGTTATGCCTGATCTTAGTGAGATCACAAGGAATTTCGGCTTTATAACATCAGACATTTTTAGCAGATCGCTCTTTCTTATACAGGAAGAGGAGTATTCAAATATAGCAAAATGCAGTAGTCTAGAGGAGATTGTAATGAGGCTGAATAAATTTTATCCAAACCTGAATGAAGAAATAAAAATGGACATTTTTGAGATTGAAGACAAAATTGTGTCTTTGCTGCAATACGAAGTATCTGAGTTTGATGCTGTGGGATTTTTCCCTGTTCTTTATTTTGTAGAGTTTCATAAGATTGAAAGCCTTTTTCATAGCATGCAAAAAACTTTTTCTCAACAACAAAGCCGAAATGACAAAGAGAAAGATGTAGGCCGTTTTTCTTTGGGGGTTTTTCCTGAAATCTCAAACTTGAAATATTGCAAATCTGTCAAGGACATAGAAAATCTGGTTCTGAAATACAGTGGTCTGGAAAAGTATTTTTTAGATGTTAAAATTCCCAACGAAGTCGAAAATATTGATTTCAAATCACTCTATTTTCATGTGATGAAAAATTTTTATGAGTTCAGCTACGACTTTTGTATTAAAAACAGGCTTGACCACTTTCTGAAGATTATAAAGACAGAGATGGATTATTTTGTTTTAGATATGTGTGTTGACTTGTCACTAAAAAATCGAAGTGGAGAGTATGTTCCAAAGTATTACACTTGCAAAAGTTTGGATAGCTTGAGAAGCAATTTTGAAGCGTCCCTTCCAAGTAGACAGATCTGTACCAGGAACGAACTTAAAGAAGACATTAAAACAATTGAAAATTTGATTTCAAACCAAAGAGAAAAGCAAAATAGGGCGTATAAGGAGTCTTTTAACATATTTGGAGATATCTCGAGCATTTATTCGTATTTTAAGTTAAAGGAGAACGAAATGAAGAAAATTCTGTACATCATAGAAAAAACCCTAAACAAAGATTGACGAATCAAAATTGTTTCCTAAAATTCTCTGTTTATTAAATTTCTACTTGCTAATTAATTTCTAATTGCTTATCTAATTTCTGCTTGCTAATTAATTTAGCAAAAGAAAGACACAGCACAAAAACCTCTTAATGAAGGCTATCAATATTTGAATATTCGTTATCATCGTTGTTCAATATCCCTAGCCCAACACTTGCGCTTTCTCTGATTATTTTAATGTCTGAATTCAAAAAGTTGCTCAAGCATAGTCTGGCTTCTTCTGTCCCAATATTTCCAAGAGCTTCAGCTGCCTCGTGCCTCACAATTGTTGCCTGGCTAGTGTCTTCTAGCACCTTAATTAGAGCATCAACCGAATAAGGATTTTGCATCTGTCCAAAGACATAAGCAATTTCGTGCTTCAAAAGATCAGAATCAGCTTGAAACTCAGAAGCCAACGCATCTACTGCCTCTTTGGTGTTCAAGTCTCTAAAATAGAAGATGGCTTTATATTTCTCTGTGATGTTGCCACTTTTAAGGGCTGCTAGGGCATCTTCAAAGCTGCCCTCAAACGGGAATGCTGGATCCCTGCTCTGATACTTACTAATAAGCAGGTTGTCCTTTGTGCTGTCTTGTCGTGCTTTCAGCAATCTATCAGTTTCCTGTAGCTTTTTTATTGATAAAACGGCAGATTCATAGATAATAGGATTCTTGTCTTGAAGATGTGGCTGTATACTCTCTATTAACGATGTGTCTTCAAAATTTCCCAGTGCTTCTATTGCCTCGTGTCTGACAATGTCATCAACAGAAGTGTCTGCCATTAGTTTCAGAAGAAATGGAACAGAGGCCTTTTGCTTCATTTGTCCCAAAATATATGCCACTTCGTGATCAATGAGAACAGAAGTTCCGGTAATGCATGCTTCAAGGGCGAGAGCAGCCTCTTCTGTATCCAGACATCTTAAGTAAAACAACGATCTAGTTTTCTCAGAAGCTGTTGTTTTAGCCGATTGGACAATGCTGATAGCTTTAGCGATGGAGTTTTCTGCAGTATTTTGGCTGACAAAACTTTGTTCCATTGGGGCTTGAAAAAAATGATAAAAAAATAGTAAATTCATTTCTAAAGATGAATAACTTGCAAAGGTACTCAAGATTACAGGAACCAAAATCTTTTTTCTTTCGTATAAGCAGCACTCCTTAGACACAAAATTTACATAGCAAATCCTTGTTTAGGATGAGAACACAATCAGCCATAGGGCAGAAAGCAGCAAATGAAATAATTCCTTCTGCTTTTGGAAAGCACATACCTAACTAAACCTTGTAATTGAGAGATGTTTTAGCGCAGAATTGTCCTTGCCTTAGCGTGATTCTAAAATAAAAATTTAATAAACAAAAAATTTTATATAAAATATACTGTTTAAAATTACAAGCCATCTTCATGCTTTCAAATTTTGTGAAGAAGACAAAGAAAGCGCGAACTATGAAGGTCTTAAACATTGAGAACATACGCGAAATAATTGAAAGCAAGACACCTTCTGGCAAATTAACGCATGAAACAGGAAAAGTAGTCAATACGAGTGTAAATAAAGAAATAAAGCTACCAACCAACAAAAAAATAACAAAGGATTTGGACGAGAAAATGCATAAAGATAAGAAGTTGCATACTCTTGAAGCTTATAGCTTCATGCCTGATTCTTCCTTTGTTATAGGGAACAACGTAATATTAGAAAGCAGTAAAAGCGATGTTGTGAAAAATAGTTCCATTGTAGGCGGTACCTCTTTTTTAGAGGATTGTGTTCCTTCTGCAACTCCCAGTTTAGACGCAAATGAAGAGAGAAAGATGAAAGTGATGAATTTTTCCAAGCAGCATATCCAATTGGAGTATACCCCCTCAAATGCAGCGTTATACCTCCCAAAGGGCTTTAAAATGATCTCAGAGCTTTACAAAATAATTACTGTGATACACAATTTTAACAAAAAGAGAGGCCTCTCTCTCATTCTGATAAAGCATAAGGATTCTATTGAGAGAATGTTTAAACACAGAGTCGAGGTTACCCATCTAGAACAGCTCAATTACATTGCCAGTGGCACAATAAAGTTTATCCCTCTGCAAATGGTTGACGAAGGCACAGAAGTAGATACCTTCAAAATTGATATTTTGGAGTCGATTGATGTGGATTTCGCCTTATTTAATTGTTTCAATGATGTCTACAAAAGATGGCTGTATATGTTTATTTTAAATGGAGGGCAAGACGACAGAAGCTTCTGCGAGAGCACAGGCTCTGTGAATATTGAGTTTTCGGATAGCAAAAAAACGTCAGAGTTTAAGTTCTATCTGAAAAAGATTCATCCGAGTTTTAGATTAGATGAAGCAAGTGTTCCTGTAAAACCATTCTCTAAGAAACAAAATGACTTGATTCATGATTCTAACATTATAAAAAAGATTGCAAAAGAAAAGGCTGGAACAGTCCTTGATAGGATCAAAGAAAAGGAAAGACTGAGGAGAGAGGCGTTTGTTCAAGAGCAAACAGTAAACAAAGATTATTCCACGAAGCTGGCAAACCTGTTTGAAATCGGGGATAAAACGGCCATTAAACTGGAAGAAGCTGTTTTTAAAATTGGAGGGTTTGATTGTAAATCTCAGATTTTAAGGATTTTAAGTTCAAAATACACCATTAAAAGAATCAATGGAGTTGAATATATTGTTAAGAATTCTTGAGTTTCGTTGTTGCTTTATCTGGAAAAATATGCTTTAGGCTGGTCTGGATTAACGAGGCAAACCTTATACTTTGAAACACTATAAATGGTGTTTTTACATAATAAAATCACTTATTTTATTGTTATTCTTACAATTTGTATAGAATATTTTATTTGTAAAATGAATTGTAAAATCAGGATTATGTCTAGTCTTGTTAAGTGTTATGTATGCCAAAGTTGCTGTTTTAGGATCTAATATAGCATCTATGATTAGGTAACAAAACTTTAAGTAGCAACATAAAATATTTGCTTTACAAAAGCATGTTACCAAAAATTTTTGGCAGGACAACAAAATGTGATGCTCTACTATTCATAAGATGTATCTTTGCTAAGCATCTGGTGATTGCACACAGAAACTTACTGTGCCACATTACATCAATGATCATCAGCACAAAAAAAACTTAAATGCAAATAAAAATATTTTG
>Ga0308169_10000455_pt1 | contig 60907 bp, 67 predicted proteins | sample PhyBR1_2_FD_202139 | JGI IMG/M metagenome (GOLD analysis project Ga0308169, IMG submission 202139) | Phyllosphere microbial communities from UC Gill Tract Community Farm, Albany, California, United States - DLSLSB.R1 | ecosystem: Host-associated > Plants > Phyllosphere > Unclassified | place... | reverse complement strand
CATTTCAATAACGCCGTGGTACAGGTCTCTGGATCGAGTCAATTCAATCTGCCCGACCAGTCCAGCGTCCGGTACGTCACTTCTTGCTCGCAGATTGCTCTAGCCGAGCGGAACTCACGCTGCTCAATCTTACAGATCCGATCTTCGACCTTCTGCAGCAGCCTCTCGATACACAGATCTCCGAATCATCCCGAGGTCAGTCTCGCTTCATCGAAACTGTCGCTCCTCAGCTCATAGCTCACCTCTCCTCTCGCAGCAGCTTCCTTTGCTTGCGAGCAATCGCGAAACCGCTGTGCGACCTTTGCAAACTTCATTCAAGGCGAGCTGAGAAACTGCTTCCAACTTAGCTCGTAGGGAGCAAACGCTGACCGGTGCTTTGACCCTTCTTCAAGATTATTTCCATCCTTCCCTCTCTGCTTCCCTAGACTCTCACCTCTTCTTTCCAGCTTATTCCATTCGTCTCTTCATCTACGTTCAGCTCTATTCTTTCCCAGACTACCTCAGCAACAGCAATCCTCACGGTATCTACTGGTTTCGATGTGCAATCAGCTTTTCGGTTCGTTCTATGTCTCAATCCAATCTCGACGCTTTACAACACGGAAGCGAAAGGGCGCACTCATTCCTGGCATACGATAAAAATAGACATGAAGAGCAGGTTTCCAAAAAAATAAAAGGATCAAAACGAGGAATAGATTCTAAGTTTTCGAGGGGAGAAACCGACTCGCTTCGCCAGTGAGTGACCTCGGACGCAATGGAAGTGGCAACAAAGTCCAAGAGGCTTTGACGGAGTCACGTGGCCGCAATCGACCTGTGAGATGCCGGACCAAATAGGTCGCGAGGGTTTCGATGCTGACTCTGCGGGATCCGGCTCATCCTTCACCTCGCGTTAGCAGCTTGTCTACGTTGATTTCGAGATAGAGCGACTCACTGGTTTCTCCAAGAGGCATTGTTCACCCTTTTTACCGTTCCAAACTCGATCATCTACATCACAAGATTTTTTGTGGTTTGCATTTGCGGGACAGGCAACAGAATGAGGACCTTGCCGCCTGAGGAACCAACCGTTCAATCTCGAATCATTATATTTCGTCTTGGATGGAAAAGCGTACCCTTTGTGGTACGAAGCTGCTTCACAGTCTTCGCAAACCCAGGACTTTTCCCGTTCGTTCGGCTCCTTCCGGATATCTTCAAAGTCATGAACGTTGCGGATGTGTTTAGCTAGAGTCTGTCGGTACCGGTACCTAAAAAGCGATTCAGCTCCAGAGTTCGGCTAAAGACGGGGGAGCTACTACGCACTTGTTTGTCGCTGAGCGTTTGCAGAAAGCAGCGCGGACAGGCAAATCTACTGCGACCTGCCGCGAAGCCAAAACTTGCGGGGGGTGGTTCTGTCATAGCAGGAGCGAAGGAGAGACAGGAGATCAGCATTCATCCCTTGTGTTCCCGACGGACAACTCCGCGGATTTCGAGTGCTCACCACACGGTACATACGGTACTAGGAATGTGCTCCTTCCGAAAGAAGACTGAAACGCCGAACTCCACAAGTCGGCAAGAGCCTTTGCAATCTTTTCCCAACCTTATAGCGATCGAAGAGACTGTGAGAGCATCGTAAAAGCGCGACTCAGCATAGCAGTCTCCTCCAAAACAAGCGCGCTTAACACACACCCACCGGAATAAGTCTTGAACGATACAGGTCCGTCTATTGAATGCTCGAAATCGTACAAACATCTCTTAATCCCAGAATCATCTCCAACCCCTCCTCTCGACCTCCTTCCTAAGTTCCCCAATAGCCCCAACACCAGCTTTACAACACCCACCTCCAACAACCCCATTCCAAATGCTTCCCTCCCTCGCGGCACCCATGGAATCAGCAATGATTTCCGCCCATTTCTCATCAGTCAACCCTAAGGGATGAGACCAAGTTCGAGTTGTCACGTCATAGACTGCTCCTCCATCGGGGTAGAGGACGAAAAATGGAGAGGAAGAGGTGGGAGGAGAAGAGGAAGAAGAGGAGAAGGAGGAGTAAGAGGAAGTGAGGGTTTTCGTGAGGGACAAGGAGTGTAAAGGTGAAGTACAATTGAACCCAATTCCATCTGCCGGTACTAGAGCTTCGGTCGAAGAGTTGGAGAAAGTGGTTTCAATGATTAGGGGAGCTTGTTCTTCGAGTTCTAGGTGGGATAAAGAGGGATCTGGGAATTTTATACGTTCTTGAAGAGTGGATTTGTCGATGAGTGGGAAAACGTAGGCGATGTAGAAAGGAATGGTCGATTGAGTTTCGATTCGGAATTGGGTCATTGCTCTTCGAATCGCCTTCGCTTCGGTTAGGAGTGGGACGGTTTCGAAGGCGAGGAGGGAGAGTTTGGAGAATTCTAGAGGCGAGGTCGAGTGGAAATGACGCAGGCGGAGGAGGTGCCATGCTGAGAGATAATCTGAGGGAGTTGCTTCGGAGGGAGAGGAAGTGAATTCGTTCAAGGGTAAGGGAACCGCAGAGAACGCTGATTCACCAGAGGCGATCTGGGATAGAGAGATTGAAGGAGTGGGACCGAAAGGAGGTGGGTACAGTCCGGCGTATTCTTGACCGGGTTGGAGGGAAGCTCCGAACGGTCCTAAGGAGAGCGCAGTGAAGGAAGCGGGGAGGGAGGTCAGGAGGGGAATGGCAGAGGACATGAGAGAGAGTGAGGAAGATAGAAGTTCGGGGGAGTAGGGACCGGTTGAAGGAAGGAACAAGGGAAGTGAGGATTGATAACTAGAAATTCGAGAGAGAGGGTCCGTCAGGAGACCGGAAGCGAAGTGAGAGAGGGATTAGAAGACGACGTACGTGCAAGTCTCGACAATGTCGGCACCAGCTTGTATCCATTTCGTGTGTAGATCTTGGAGGGTTTCTCTTCCTTGTTTCGTTTTCAATAATTCTGAAGACCATAAATTTGAATCCAATTGTTGTGCTACTGGGTAAGATTGAAGGGTTGTGCCCATTCCTCCGTCTAGAGTAAATCGAACGAGGGGTCAGTTGAATATGAGGAGTGAAGAAAGGAAGAAATAAAGAATACCGAGGATGAGAGTAGGTACGCCTCCATCTTTGGCGGGTGAGAAGAGCGAGGCCATTCAATCAGAGTATAGTGTCTCGGAAAGCAGTCGAGCGAGAGAAAGCAGAAGCTGATAGTACTAGTTGGAAGGAGAGCAAGAGAAGTTGATTCGAATTCTCTCTCTTCTTTAGCCACTCCGACTCACTCCTCCCTCGACACGACCATGTTCTCGTCCTTGTTTGAATCTATCTTCCCTACAGTCTACGCGGATGAGCAACCAGCTTCATCAGGGGACGCGGTTGAGGCTAAATCTGACGTGAACCAAGTCAAACAAGAGAAGGAGAACGAACACACCATCGAGGATCACATTGAGGAAACCGCAGAGGAGGAAGAAGAGGAAGAGGAAGTAGAGGATGTACGTCTCCAACCCCCTCTCACTAGAGTGTTGGCATCCTTTCCTTTGATCAAAATCAGCGAATCCCCGAGTTCGCATCTCTCAAAACACGTTACATAGGACAACGGGATTGTATTGGAGGATTAATGGAGGTAGTTAGGAGTGGACAAAGACCAGATCGAGGCAGCGGAAGCATGTTCCCTCAGTCTGTCGAATTCATCGAAGCAAGCGGTGTCGATCAACTCTCTCACCTCCCTGCTCTGTTGCGATGGGACGGAACACGAGCACAGTCTGACTCCCGATCGCCCCAACCAAACACCTCCTCTTTTCCGCCGACGAACTACATACTGACATTTTCCACTTCCTCCCTTCTCCTCCTTCATTTCTCACTAAAACAGCAAGCGGAAGCTATCCGAGAGGGTACGTTCCTTTCTTCTTCCCTTCCCTCTCCTCTCACGGCCCCACTGACAAGGACTCGAGTGGTTTTTACAGCATGCGGTCAAACCAAAGTGTGTGCGAATTTCAAACACCATTTCGAAGAGTGTGGAGAGAGGCTCGCGGCGGGTAAAACGATCGTCGATGGTGAGACTTGCGTAGAGGAGTTATGTAAGTCACGTCTCTTGCACTCACTCGAAGGAAGGAAGAAGGAAGGGGATACTGATACCTTTTTTCGAATTTGATGGTTGGAAATCGTCTAGTCCACTACATGCATTGCGTTGATGATTGCGTACGTTACTCCTCTATATACCTTTAGCTAACCACATCGGATTCGGGGATTCAACTGATGCTGTCTTTCTCCCTCTCCTCTCTAGGCCGCACCCAAAATCTTCGCTGCTCTCAAGTAAACCAACAATGGAGACAGTCGGAGGATCGCGATAGGAAGTGCGAGAGGAGAAGCTGGGTATATCATGAGGGAGAGAGGGAGAAGAATCAGGGTCGAGTTCTATTTAGATAACGAAGTTGTAGAGGAGGAGGGATTTTAAAGGTTTGAAACGAAAAAAAAACAGTCTGTTACCTTTCCTTCCGGGCGCCTGTTCTGGTTACAGCAAGATAGTCTATCGCTGCTGATGTCGAGGCAGTGCTTGAGGGTGGTCAACTCGACGAGTGTAGCCGCGTCGTTTAATTCGGTGTTTTCGCTTCTCTCCCTCCGGTCCTGAGTTCTGCCAAACCAGAGTCGCTGCGCCTCTTGAATGCCGGACGAGTTCGACTCGAGGCTCGACTGTCGACTGTTGAAGCAGAGTCTAGCGAGATTCGAAAGTGAATTCTGAGTTGCGAGATTTCACTTTTCGACCTTACGCTCCTCCTGCTCACTTGACCCTTCATCTCAAAGGATGTTGACTCATCTCCTTTCTTCACGGTATACTTCGTCTTGCCCACCCTTGATAGTCCTCTCGGATTCACTTCTCCAACCGGGTCTTTCACTCCTTGATCAACTCTTACTCTCTTCATCATCTTCAACCCAAACCATCTATCTATGCATAGACCAACCACCTTCAATCTCTATCCCTCCAGGAATCGATCAAGCTAGATTACAATCAATAGATTTAACAGTGGATGAAGATTTCCCATTTGCTTCAACTTCAACTTGTCCTCATTCGCAGGTCGACCTCTCGAGTCAAGGAGCGCAAGAAAAGGTGGAAGGAATGTTGGAAGAGGCAGTAGCGAATGCGAAAGTGAGAGGGGGAGCGGTACAGGTTGTGATTGATGGAATCAACTCGCTAGGGGATCAACTCGGAGTCAATGGAGTTTGGAGATTGGTCAAGAAAGGATTGAAAGCGATCGAGGGACTACCAAGTGAGTTTTGACACTGTCTTTCACCTTGTTTTTGCTCGTCGGAACCAATTCGCAACTTCCGCTCTCCCTCTCTCTCTCTCTTTTTCGCATCGTTCCTTCTGACACTTTCTCTCGCTGCTATGATCACTCTCCAACCATTCATTAGTCGGTTCAAGGTTCCTCTTATTACATCACGACCATTTCCCTCTACTCCCAACCTCCCCTCCCACTTCCTCGTCTTCACTTCTTTCCTCCCTCCTCTCACCTCTCCTCTCGCCCTGTACGATCCACTTAACCTTGCACCCAACCTCGCACTTTCACACTCTCGCCTTACGATACTCCCTCGTACTCCCGACTCCGAATTCCTTCGACGACCCAGATTTGAGAACTACAGATTTCCTTTCACGTTTGAGAGAACGGGGGTTGGGAGATCCATTGAGAAGACCAGAGAGGAGTGACGAAGATGACGAGAGGGTCTTGATGGATGAATTAGGTGTAGGAGAGGGAAAAGCCGTGTTGGGATGGAATTGTCGAGGCGTCAATATGGGCAAAGTTGCGAGATCGAACGGGGTGGGTTCGGGCGCAGGGGATAGAAAAGTTGTGAGTTGGGGATTCGAGGGCGTGAGGAGAAAAGGGGAGGAGGGTACGGAGGTCGAGGAAGTAGAGTTGGGAAGAGTCTTGGATCCGAGAAAGATGGGGAAAGTTAGAGACGATGCTGTGAGTTTGACGCATCCTCTCATTCATCGCAGGGAATCAGCGACCGATGGGTGGAGCTTTTCGTTCCACAGCTACTATCACCGCCGATACAACAAACTTCGAATTCCGCCTCTACCACCTCGAACCCTTCTTCTTCCTCTACCTCTACCACAGTGCTTCCCTTCTCGCTCTCCCTAACACCCTCACAACTCGCCGCACGCTCACTCGTTCAAAATCCTTACGAAGGATCGAATCAACCAATCTTTGGGGAAGCTGGTTATACGGGTAAGATGGATGATCAGAACCCAGTGAGAGGTGGTGGTGGATTGAAAGTTGAGTACACGGCGGATAGGGGGGATGATTTAGATGAGGAGGAACCGGATGAGGATTTAGAGATCTGAAGAAATTCAACTTGACTACTTCGATAACTTGGATCTTTGCTCGTTCAGATGTTCGGTCTAACCTCGCTCAGGAGCGCTCCGACCACGCCCTTCCACTCCGATACGGCTTGAGAACGATCGATCTTAATTCGGCACACAAGACACCATACCCTCGCAAAAAAAGTTGTTCACTTTGCTCCAGAATTCAATACTCGATTTCCCATTTTCGGACAAAATCCTCAAAGAAACGTGCTGATCGTCTCTCTATACTCTTCGAGTAACCTCGCATTACCCGCTTTGGATTGCTTCGATCTTCGGGACGCATCTCTCGGCTGTAGGAATCGATTCAGAGGGGAGTGATTCGTTCCACTTGCTTCCTTCCTCCTCACCTGAGTGCAGCACGACTCGCTAACAAAAAATCTGCACCACAGCTTCAAGGTATCGTCAAACCGTGAACGCTTTCATCCCTTAAACGCAATTGCTCAATCTCTTCTCGACTTCGCACATCCTCTTTTTCAGCCTCCTCGACTTTCGAAGCCTCCTCAACCTCTTCCACTTTTCATCCCTCGACCCCAAAGATCTCCCTGATCCATCATGCCGACTGAATTAGAACGACTTAGAAGCGATGTGAGGATGTCACAAGAATACTTGATCGTTTTCGTAGCCATCATCATTTGGGACACTGTACGTCTTCCATTCTCTCATACTCCTTTGTTAGATCTCACCGGCTGATGTCGGGTAGGAGTGAGCGAGTAGATCGCGACTTGGCCGGGAGAGTATAGGTATTTATGGAAACAGAGTTGGACTTCTCTCAAAGGTGTCTTCCTCGTCAAGTACGTTTGCCTTCTCTCCGTTTGCCCATCTTTGAGCAGGAAACGATGTGTGCTGATCAAAGTGAGATTGATGCAGTCGGTATTGGAGTATCATTGCTCAAATCGTCACGATGAGTTTAATCCTCGCTGAAGTACCGAGTGGTGAGTCTACCTTTTTGCCGCTGCGGAGATGATCGCAGTGACTGATCAAGAACGTGAGACGTACAGGTGCATGCGAAAAGATCTTCTGGCTCGAAATCTTCAATAGTCTCAGTATGATGCTGTAAGTCTCCTCCCCACTCTCTCCCGTTCCGTCGCGCCGAGCACCTGCTAATGTGATAAGGTTACAGTCTTGCTGGTGTGCTTGTCTGCTATCGAGTCTACAAGACTTATGATGAGAATCGACGAATCCTTTACTTGTGAGATTTGAGCTTTCTTCTTCTATCTCAATGGTGCACTGCTGACACCGATTTTGTGCACAGCTTTGTTGGTCTACTCGTGACCCAGATGCTAATCATGACTGGTGCTGCTAGTCAGTACAGAGGTGAGCTTCGAAACAACGTGATTCGTTCGTATTCCTGGTTCTAGCTGACTTTCACTACTATCGACAGCTTTCGCGTATCCCGCAAATCTCGTCGACTATCTTGGCGCACCTGGATGCAATTTGGGTAACACGAGGATCAACAGGCGTCTCGTTGCCGCTCTCTAGCAAGTCACCTTGACCTCATCTGAACTTGCATCCCAGTTTTCAACTTACGCCTGACTTCCGATCGCAGCTGGACACCTCCCCTCATCTTTCACGCCGCGGCGTTTGCAATGGTTCTCTACCGAGACATCACCATGACTCGCAAAGCCGGAAAATTGACTATGGCGAAACGACTCGCTGACGAAGGAGCTTTCAATTTGTTCGTCATCGTCGCGAGTCTTATTCCGAACATCGCGCTCTTCATTCGTGCGTCTCTTTCCTTTCAAGTGCGCTCTTGAGCGCCTACGTGCGACTGATGGATTCTCGTTTTACCTCGCAGAATCGAACGAGAACCTGATCTACTTGAATGCTCCCGCCTCGCTCACTCTCACATCCCTCATGTGCTCTCGTATGGTACTTGCTCAATTCAACCCGGCAACATCCAACTCTCTTCAAGTTCCTACAACCGCTTTCCGACCCTCAGGAAATCATCCTTCGAACGGTACTGCCGAACCCTATAGTATCACTCTCAACAGTACGATGCAACCCAACACACCCAACACGAAACCTGGGAACGGATCGAACCGGGATCTCGAAGGGAATCGAGGTAACGGAGAAGACGAGGAGGAACTCGAGAATGATGTTGTCGTAGCATCTTATACTCCCGTCTTGGGTAAGGACGATCGACCAGCTACTTCATCTTCGTCAGATGGACAAGAAGAGGAGAAGGACGAAAAGGATGAAGAGAAACCAAACGTAGGATTAGGAATGTCAGTTTGAAGAGAGAGAGGATTCTCGTATTCAGTGTCGTAGCTCTTCTTCTTCTCGTTCTTTCACCAGTGCCCTCGATGGGCTTCTCTTTAGATCTTGTCTCACATACCCTCTCCAGTCGCTTCTGTTTGTTTGTTCGTTCTTCAATACTGTACTTAGTTTCTTCTCTGTAAACTCTCTCCTCATCGATCTCTCTCAGCCGTCACTATCTCCGTCTGAGTGAGAGAGAACTTCTAGATATATTGTTGATACAATGCGGGCCCAAACAGCTCGCGACAATGAAAATACAGCCCAACCTCCTAAAAATGAAAAAAAAAAGACAGAAACACATAAAACGGCTTCCTCCCTCGACTGCCAAACCCCACAAGGACATATGGCTACGATCGTAGTCTCTACTTGGCTCCAACAGCAGATTCGAGTTTGTCTTTCGCTTGTTTCGCTTCGTCTTCGAGTCGGATCTTGGCTTGTTCAGCAGGAGATTTTCGAGACCAACTATAATTCCATCCGCTCGAGTCAGCTCAAGAGAGACGGTACGAGTAGAGAGAGTGAATTCGGGACTTACTCCCACGCTCGGTAGAGACTGGTGATGCCAGTTCCAGCGACGAAGCAGTTGACAGCTGCCAATGAATAGTTGACGGGAGTGATCACGAATGAGTAGCGGACCCAAATCAATCCGGTAGCAGTGAGGGCTACGCACATGGGATCGACGTCAGCTACAGGAAAAGGATCTCGGGGGGGGGGAAGATTGCGAAGTGCGTACCGAGATTTTGAGGAACTGAGATGACTTCAGCTGGTCGGGAAAGATCTTTGAGACCGGCTGCTACGAGACCCCTATCGACAAGTTGAGCGTGAGTGAGTATATGATCACAAGGAGAGGAGTAAGAAAGGTTGTGAGAGAGCGAACCATTTGAACATTGGAGCCCAGAAGAAGACGGTCCTGTTCAGTAGAAACGCGAGCTGATCAGTTACAGAGCTTACTATAGCCTATAAGAGAGTACGAGAGGCTCACTTGGGACCTGTGAAGATGAGAGATGTAGAGTTGAGATGAGTTGTTGAGCCCTCGAAGAATAGAACGACGAGAGCTTACCTGCTGGTGAGTTGAGGAATTTTTGGAACTTTGAAGATGTGACAGCAGAAGCGGGAGCGGCCATGATTGCTTGGGAGGTGTGTGGTGAGGTTGAGGAAAGTTGAGAGATATCGATGAGTGAAGGGAGACCAAGTCGTAGTCAGCGGGATTTGTGCAGCTTCCCCTGGAGTTGAAAATGCTGGACGGAAGGAAGCAGTTAATTTGGATTTGAATGTTTGATTCAATGACGCAGAACTCGCAGTTTCTGGCCAACCTCCCCTGCTCCCTCCCTCTTCCTCCTCACCCTTTCACTTTAACTAGAGCTCGCTTAAAATGAGCTCATACGCACCTGAACCTTCTCCTGCACCTACTCTAGCTGGTGTACCAGGTTATTTCCCTCCAACTCCCGATCTCACTTCTTCCTCCTCGGCCCACCCCGATCCATTCTCTTCAACTTCAACTGCAACTGAAGATGACACTATCCAACACAGAGTGAATAACGCTGCTGGAGTATTGATGGGAGCTGCAGCTGGATTAGTAGCAGGAGGGATAAGCGGAGCCGCGACGTTGGCTGGAATCGTCGGACTAGGCGAATTGGAGAACGATGGACTCAAATCCAAATTAGCTCAAGATGAAGCGACTACTCCTACCGAAGAGAAGAAGGAACCTTTCGATACTCAAGGAGAGAAATCGCAATCTGCTCTCGAAGAATCTCCCGCTCAAGAACTCGTCAATTCGGAAGGTGAAGATGGATCGAAATTGACGGGAGCTGGTGCTATGGGAGGAGCTTTACTTGCTGGTGGAGCTGGTGCGAAATTGGCAGAGAATGAAGTATCCGAACCAGTCAACGAAGATCATTCTCTCACTCCCACTGCGACTCGAGATGAAACCGAAACATCTCGTTCAGTACGTCATTCTCTTTTCCAGTTTACGGAGGCAGGCAGTAGACTCATGACGACGATCCACACTCTCTTCTCACAGGTTGAACCCTCTGCTCCCGATTTTGGAACTCCTGCGATCGAAAAGGAGCAAGCAGCTCTCGCCGATTCCCCTGCTCAACGTCTCCTCGGAAGTCGATCCGATTCAACCATCGGCGCAGAGAACGTCCTCTTGGCTGCAGGAGCAGGAGCCGTTGTACCTGAACGTGAACTCGAAGAACCTGATCTCGAAGCACCGAAAGAGATTCCAGGTGGAGCCATGATGTCGCCTTCCGAGAGTACCAGCGAGCCTCTCGAACGTCAGGTGAGTCCAGCTTGCTGCTTTCGAGTTGTCCCCTCGTTATCGAATTCGATACTGACTTCATTCGTTTCATAGATCTCTTCCGTACCCAATCCTGCTCCCGAAACTCCTCGTCCCGGTATGAACACCCAAGAGTCATCGACAAGCTTCACCGCCGCCGTCTTGGCTGCTTCGAGGGGTATCGACACTCCCACGAGAGAAGACGTTCCTCTTTCGATGAGCGGATCTACCGGAGTTGTGAGTCGACATCCCCTCTTCAGTACCGCGGCACAGTAGGGACTGACGTAGCTTCTTTCTGACTCACAGCATCCTCTCGTCAAAGCTTCGGATCAATTCTCGAACGATGATCCGATCAAGTCGACGATTCCTGAAGAAGGATCTTCTCCTACTTCAACCAGCACTCCTCGTACTCACCCGAACGTACGTTCCTTCTCTTGTTCTGAGCATCTGACAAGGATAGCTCTGACTGAACTTGCTTCTTTAGATTCTTCCCGTCTTCAATCCCGCTGGGTTCATCAATCGTAGAGGAGGCGACGAGGTGAGCCAACTTTTCTCGAAGGGTACCCATGTATAGAGATTGACGTCTTGTGACCTATAGTTGCCTCGAGCTGAAGAAGCATTGCAAGCTGAGCGAGCTGAACAAGCCGCGACAGGAGAAGTAGTTCACAACCCTCCTCCTCAGGTATGTTGCTCGAGTTTCCCTATTTCAACATTCAGTACTAATCTCGCATAATCTGTATAGACCCTTATCGCTCCCGTTACCGAAACTCCTGAAACCGTCTCGCAGCCTGAAGATTTCGAACCTTACACTCCTCCCATCGTCCCGCAACAAGAGCAAGATTTCACCACTCAAGACAAAGGGAAAGGTCGAGAGGTCGAAATGATCGGTGCAGGAGTTGGAGCAGGAGCAGGAACCGCTTTCATTGCTCACGAACTTCAAGACAGTCGCGACTCTTCTGAACGTCCTTCGTCTCAACCTGGTTCAGTCTTCCGAGAGGTCTTCACCCCTCAACCTCAAGCTGTCGAATACAACCCTCTCGCGATTGAGAATCAACGAGCAATCCCTCCTCAACAAGCTCAAGGAGATCCAGTTCTCGTACTCCCCGTCGTCGACAAGGGCAAAGGACGTGCCATCGATCCGGAAGATCTTCAGAACGTTCCTTCCACTACGGCAGAACAAGCTGGTTTCGCTCCTGGTGCCGAGAGGACCGTCGCTTCGGAGGAATTCGCTCACCTCAGTCAACCTGCTCCTCAAGCTGAAATCGCAGCTCAACGAGAAGTTCCTCAAACTACCGCTGTACCCCTTCAATCGGAACCCAAGGAGAAGAATGTCTCTAACGTTGCGGTTCCCGCCATCGCTGGACTAGCGTACGTTTCTCACGTTCTATCGGATGTCGAGCGAGCACTGATAGATTTCGTCTGTATCATAGTGTCGGAGCCGCTGCGCCTCTCGCTGTGAACAACAACACGACTTCGGCTCACCTCTCGCAGAATCCGATGGCTCCCCTTCAGCAACCTCCTGCCGCCGTTCGAGAGACTGTTCCCGTCAAGCAGCAAACCGTTCAGCAAACCGTTCCCGCGGTTCAACAAGTTCCGATTGCTCGTCAAGCTGCTCCAGTCGTTCAACAAGCTCAACCTATCGCGCAACAAGCTCAACCTTCCCGAGTCTACGCTACTCAGCCTACCCCAGTTCAGACTCAATCTGTCGCTCCCGTTCAACCTACTCTCGTCGCGAATCACAGTCCTACTTCTCCTCAGGGTCACGGAGGACTCGCCGAAGGAGTAGAACGTTCTCCTCACATGAAGATCCAGACTCATCACGACGACTCGGGACACAAGAAGTTGCACCGAAAGAGTTTGGCTGCTGATAGGAAACCTTTGGCTGGAATTGGAGCTACGAAGGCTTCGAAACCTGATAGGTCGATCGAGAATGAGGGAAGGAGGGAGAGAATGATGGATGGAATCAGTGGTGTACCTGGTAAGTCTCTTTCTTTCGTTGTCTGTATTTAATGGGAATTGATCTTCTCGTTCTCGCTAGACCCTACTCGTCAACAACCCATCATTGTACAACAACCCATGCCTGTTCAACAACAACAAGGTATCCCCGTTCAACTCCAGCAGCAACATCAACAAGGTGTTCCCGTTCAAGTTCAGCAGCGTCAACCTCAATCGGCGGTTCACTACCAACAACAACCTTCTCCCATCGCTCGTGGACCCGCTGGATCGAACATCAGTGCTGTCCCCGTTCAAGCTGGACCTCACCAGGTTGCAGGAGTTACATCAACGGGAATCGCTACTCCTCCCCCCGTCGGTTCCGGGCTTCACGGTCAACCTCAGCAACGTCAACCTCAACAAGTCATGACGACTTCGAACCCTTCCTCCCCTGTCTCTCCTACTGCTTCTTCGCCGGCTCACAACGAAACCGTTCATCGCAAACTTTCGAAATCTCGTCCTCGCTCCAAGAGTAACGCTTCGAACGGAAACACCTCGGATCGCGAGAAGAGCGGATTCCTGAACAAGGTGTTCGGAAGGCACTCGAGGGGAGGAAGTGGAAGTAATGACGGTGGAAGTAACAGAGGTAGCGTCGAATTACAGCGACCCGCTCAGTAAAATGTTCGAATCCATCTTCAAGCTATCCTTCGTATGTGTTTTGTTCTGTCTCTCTCTCTCTCATTATCCCATATACATCCCATGTTACTCTACACGCTTCATGTTGCCTCTCTTTTAGTTGTTGATATCCCGATTTCCTCTCCCTCTCCCAAATCTCTTTACTTCTCCCTCTCGAGAATCATAAAACTACTTGCTGTCAAAGTTCTGTTCCTCTCCATAGCTCTCGTCTTCCCGCTTTGTGTGATAGTGCAAATACATGAATTTCGTTCTTAATCGACACAACAAGTTTCGCAATCGTTCGAGAGATCATCAGAAAAAGCTGAATCCTGAATTCGCTCCATTCCCGTTCATCCCAAAGTTCATTCCGTCTCCACCGAGTGTGTTCCAGTCGAAACCGTGATCGAGGCTGAACAAACTATCTGCTCCCTCTAAACCTTCTGGCGAAACTCCACTCAGCAAAGCAGCGAAAGGATCTGCTTGAGACGAAGTAAAGTTGTTGATTCTCGGTGATCCCATAGGAGTAGGTTGATAGGAGGTGGAGAGAGAAAGGTCGAAATTGGCAGCAGGATTTGAGGAATCGGAAGTTTGTTGCGAAGGAAGGGGGAAAGTAGGAGGTTGAGGAGGTAAGATGGTGTTACGAGAGTTTGGTATCGTCGGAGGGAAAGGTTGAGGTGTAGATCCATTTGAGAGTGTGTGCGATGGAGTCAAGCGAGGACTGGAAGGTGCAGAAGTAACCGATCTTCTACCACTGACGGCGGCATCCCAAACTTTGCGAAGGAATGCAGCTTGTTTGATCGCTGGATGCGTGGGACTTGGTGAGATAGCTTCGAGGAGATCGGCACCGAATAGGAAGAGTCGACAGAGTTTGTCGGTGGGAAGCATCGGAGAGGGTACGAGAGTTGGCGATTCTGCTGCGATGACAGTGAGATCGGATCGAAGAAGTCCTTCGTTGGCGAGCTTGGCGAGGAAGATGAGAGGATAGCTGAACATCTGAGAATCGGAAAGCGGGAGAAGGGTTAGGATATCGCAAAACGCGAAGCAGTGCAATCGGAACTTACAACGCAAGTCAAACTATCACTAGCCATCTTGAGTGATTCGACGACAGCTGGGTCCGGTTGTAGTGCCTGTCCTCCTCCGTTCCACAGCGTGTCTGGAACTCGCTTCCCTAATCTCCATTTCTTGCCCTCGGTCGAAACCGCCAACATCATTTCCTCCGCCATCTTCGCCGCTCTCGCTATACTCTCCCTCTCTTCCGCCGACAGTACGGGTCCTTTCCCGCCTACTCCAGCTTCGTAACCTGCCGCTGCCCTCGCTCTTCGATCCTCCTTCCAACGATTGAACGCGAAACCTCGCACCGTCAACCGCGAGAAGGATGCGTAAGGGTAGAACACCGACCATGCTAGAGGATCCTTTGCGCCTTCTGCCGATAGTAGAGGTTCCCAGTATTCCGACCAAGCGTCCATCTCCTCCTCGTACTTCATCAGGTCCGCTTCTTCCAGGATACCGTTCTCGTTGCGAGAGCTGAGCAAAGTCGAAAGGGTCGCCACGAGCTCAACACTCGCCGCTAGTCGTACGTCGGAAGCTTGCTGTTTGAGTGCTGCGAATAATCGAGTAGTCCTGCAGGCGTCTTGAGGGTTGAAGTTGGCGCTTTTCCCCGATTGAAGAGCTCCATGCGATTCGTGAAAGACACAGCCGAGATAGAGACGTTCACGAGCGATGATCTCGTCTGGTATCGGCGCATTGTGTTGATTTGCGAATGCTTGAGCGAAGCTGTGAAAGCGAAAAACGAGTTCAGCGACGGGAGACTGCAGACAGAGTGAGACGCGCAAGACTCACGTTGTAGCGATAGAGGGTAGACCAATGAAAGCCGAAACTCGAGAGACGAGTAGTCGAAGTAGCCAACTTGCTCGAACGTTCATCTTGCTTGCCGATTCGAGGAGAACTGGATTTGCGATTCCTTTCGCAGAGAGAGCGTTGTACTGAACTGGTTTGTAGAGGAGAAGGAGATGTATCGCTCGGACAAAGTCGAAGGAGAGGGTATCAGGTTGAGGTGAAAGGATCTGAGGTGCGAGGATGGCATCGAGAATTGAGGAAATGTTTCGATAAAGGAGCAAGTTGTCGGGAGTACGAGGTCGATAGTAAACGGTGATGAGAAGTATGGCGTGGAAGAGGAGAGGTGAACGTTCGCGAACGACGAGAGGTTGTCGATCAAGAGTGGTCGAAAGCAAGCAAGTCCAAGGTTGAATTTGGTCGAAATACAGTCTGAATTCGGCTTCACATTCTTCGACTCCCATCATTGATCTCGATATAACATCTGCTCTCGAAGGATCAAAGTCGGTGGTCGCTATCGGTCTTGAGGGTCCAGACAGATCGACTAATCCTTCGATAGCCATCGCTTCGCCAGCTGCCTCGACTGCGTTTGATCCTTCGTGATGTAATTCTTGCTCTTGGCCGGGCATAGGCGAGATGTCGGATCCAGTCTGACTGTGACGTTGAGCGGAAAGAGGAGGAGGAGCGGCTGGAGGAGCTGGTGGAAACGAAATTGACGGTGGGAATTGAGCGCGAGAGAGTGCTCCTTCGAGTGATTCCAATCTTTCGTTCATCATTCTCAACCTATCACTCGGTTCCGTCAGTTCAGACATTGATCTCGGCGGCAGTAAAGAGTGGACTGACTGTTCGGCGACATTCGAATCGACTGTCGAACTTGAGGCTGCTGGTGTCGAAGCTCGCGTCGTCCTCGCGGTCGCTGGTCCGCTAGCTGCTCTCGAAGTAGTCGATTTGGACGGCGTAGGTCCAGCAGCCGAAGGGAAGACGCATTCAGTACCCCAACTAGCGAAATCTCAATGTCAGCGGGGAATGACTTGAGAAGATTTTGAAAGTGAGGTACGCACGTTGTACATCGATGACAAGGGCCTGGTGGACCGTCACAACGTCTGCAGTGTCGCTGAGAATCAGATTACACCGCCCAAATATATCGAACTCTGAGAAGAGAGACTGACTGTTTCGCCTTGTGACATGCTGCACATGCCGCTCTAGATCTTGCTAGTCTAGCAGGTTTACCCGTCTCGCGTTCCTTCCCTTTCCTGCCCTTCCTAGTGTTGTTGTTGTTCTCTCCCTCTGTGTTTCCCTCTGTATTTTCCTCGTCACTCATCTCTGTTTGCGCGGTTCTTCAAGGGTCGTAGTGGGTGACTATGGAGCTCTTCTGACGAGCTCGAGGCAGTATCGGCTGAAGTGAAATTTGGTGGAAGATTGAAAGTTCTTCCGTCGCAAAACTTGCATTGAAAAATCGCAAGTCCAAGAAATGAAAATTCCTAAAATTCTCAGCGACACTCGCTTCAAGAGCTCTCGAGGGAGTGGGCTCGTGAGAGAATCAGAAGGACACCTATTTACAGTATCAAGACCCAATCGTACAAACGAATCCATTTCGTAAAATTCACAAGCTCAAGATACACTGATCACGCCTTCTTCTCAGCCTTCTTCCTCTTCTCCTGCTCAGCAAAGTAATCGATCCCTCGCTCACCATCCGAACGAATGGCAACCTGACCGTAATCTCGCTTCTCGAAACCATTTTTTCCCATTCCCGAAGGAAGAATGTCCCGGTCGAAGATCTGGGTCGGGATTGACAGAGTGACGCAAGCATTGGGAACATCGACGAGAGCGGCGACGTGGGACTCCGTAGGCTGTCAACGAGGAACTTTCAGCTTTTCTCGCAAGACGAAAAAAAGACGTTGACTCACGGCAGCACTGAGGAGGATGTAAGCTTGCTCGAGCGTGTACCCAAGGTTTGTGAGGTAGTTCAACGTATTGAGAGCAGCTTGTTTGAATGCTGTAGTCGCGCACATGCTCTTTTGTTCTCCGTTTCCGTGCACGTCGACCGAAATCCCTTGAAAAGTGAGTTGTTGGGTGTAGAGGGGGTCGACGGGAGAGGGCTGAATGTGTGGAGGCGACTTGATCAGCAGATGAGACTGAACCCCGAACAGAACAAAACTTACGAGGAAAATTGGGTTAGTGAGCTTGAGCTTTTCGACTCCTCCTTTGAGCACCGTACAGCGGAGAGTGACGATACCAGACATCTCGATGGCCCCGCAGAAGCTCATCTCCGAGTCTCCTTGTGAGAAGTGCAAGTCCCCACAAGATACGTTTGCTCCTTTGACGTAGACAGGAAGCCAGGCAGTCGATCCCCTGCTAAGGTTCTTGATGTCTGCGTTGCCACCATGCTCTCTGGACGGTATAGTCCTGTCCATGAGGAAGGGTGATGAGGAAGGGTGATGAGGAACGGTGAGCCATCGTTGAGAAAGAAGACAGAGAGAGTATTTACCTCGCACCCTCTCGTGCGATCTTTTCCAGTACGTCAGGTTCAAGATCTTGGCCGACGTAGGTACCCTTAGGCTCAGGAGGAAGTGCGACAGCTGGGGAGGCGCCAGGGTGAGCGTCGATGAGAGCTTGCTCGCGACGGTTCCATTCGTCGAGAAGTTCTTGCGAAGGAGCAGTTCCGATGATACCCTGTTCCTCTATGGAGTCAGCATAGCATGTAGACGCAGAGATCGAGCTACATACAGGGTGAGGGATTCCTGCGAAGCGAACTCCGGGGACGTGACGAGAAGAAGCGTAAACTCCCTCGAGGGACCAAATCGCTTTCGCAGCTTTCGTCTTGAACTCGGTAGCGAAGAGTCCTCCATCCTTCTCCTCAAAGATGCCGGTGTAGCCCCAGGAAACGTGAGGGAAGCTATTGCGGGAGAGAGAATGTCAGAAATGAAAATCTCGAAAATTTGACGGAAAGAGACTGACTAGTTGACATCAAGGATCTCGACCTTGAGCGCATCTCCAGGCTCAGCTCCTTCGACTGCTACAGGTCCCGTGAGGTAGTGGATTTGAGTCAAGTCAACATTTCGAATATCGTCGGAATCGTCGGTATTCTGTCATGCTCGTCTATAGATCAGCTCCCTGAAATACCCTCGACGCCTGAGAGAGAATCGAAACCTTAATCTGCGACCCAGTCCATTCCAAGCAATCGAGCTTAAAGATCTCTCCCTGCCTGCAGAAGGAGAAAGCGAACAAAATTAGCGAAGAAGAAACAGAATAAATCTGAGCTTTCACTCACTTGACAGTCGCTGCTGGAGGTATCAATGGATGCCATCGATTCATGAGCCCCTTCTGTCCAATCGCAGGCTTGAGAGGATCGATTGAAATCAGGGTCGGATGCGGGGCATCGTAGTTTGTAGCCATCGTGGTCGTTTTTCGTGGCTTGTTGCTTTTTCTGAGTGCGTCTGTTACGTCCGAAGCTTGTCGTGAAGGCGAGATCCGGTTCGAAAGGAGGGGACTAGCAGGCAAGGAAGAGGAGAAGTAACGGATTCCGAAGCAGCGAGGGATACTGGATACCGTCGGAAGTTTCCAACGGCTTCCGAAGCATATCTAGGCACCAAGAGGGGAAGGAAGCGGTGTGATTTGAAAGGAAGAAAAAAAGAAATTCGAAACTTTGATAAGCATCTCCTCGCCTCGTCACACCTCCTGTCCACCTGAAGCTCTAGCAGTACCTACCTGAAGATCTAGCTCACACTTGTCGACCGAGAACACCCGCATCAAACGAGCTCTTTGTCGAAGAAACCAAGTTCAAGATGAAGACACATTTCCCGACTTCGCGCCCTTGCGGACTTGCATAGGAGTACCAAACTCGGCCGTGATGGATTGGAATAGCTATTGAGCGTTTCAGATAAGGTCAGTCCGTTCTGGTCATCTAGATTCGTCGCTGCTTCGCGCAGAGGATACATTCAAGTCGGGAGGATGAACGGTATCAGCTGCTCTGCAGGGTTCACCGAACCTCGATGATCTATGGCTGCTGAGGGTCCCGAATGATGCAGCGAAAGGAAGCGCAATCTCGCGACAGAACGAAAGTTTGCGAAGAAAACACTTCCACTCCACAGCTTCGCGCTTAAAGTGGGCTCTCACTCTCGCTTCGGACTATTTGTAACAAATTCTCTTATCGGATGATAGGCCCATCTCGGAGACAGCGGAAGACAGCCTTATCTTTGACTCGCTTCACTCTGCGGCTCCTCCTTCCTCTTTTTCACGCTCCTCAATCCTCAATTCGCTCTAACCTCTTCCAAACCCTCAACAAGCATGTCTAGTACAGCTGTACTCTCGCCGGGTGTCGGTTACGGTATCGTGTGAGTCTCCTTTTCAATCGAAGAGTCGCGATACGATCCTGACTTTCCTTGTTTCCTCCTCAGAGTCGGCATCTCTCTCGGATTCGCCGTTCTGATGATCGGTCTCACTAAGCTACAAACAAGATACACAAAGTTCAAAACCTCGTCGTTGGCTGAGTTCGCCTCTGCCTCGCATTCGGTTAAGCGTGAGTCCCGCTCCTTTCTCTTCTTCTCCCGTTCTCAACGTAGTACTGACTTTCCGGACTCCCTCTCTCTAGCTGGATTGATCGCGTGAGCTGTCGAGTCGTTGATCGAACGAGAGGACTCGTCGCTAACTTCGGATCTGTTGTTTGGCAGTTGCGCAATTGTCTCTTCATGGACTTGGGCTGCTACTCTTCTCACAAGTAGCGCTCAATCTTATCGTATTGGCTACGGCGGAGGTTGGTTTTACGGGTGAGCGCTTTCTTCCGCCCCTTTTGCTTCGCTCCTTTTCTCTCCGTCTTTCGTCGCTTCCTCCGATTTTGGCTGAGCATTACCTTTCTATCCACAGTGCCGGAGCCACAGTACAAATCTTCCTCTTCTCGATGAACTCGGCCAAGATCAAGCTGAACGCACCGAGAGCGCACACTTTCCTCGAAGTCATCCGAGTTCGTTGGGGGAAAACCGCGCACATCGTCTTCCTCTGCTTCTCCCTCGTCACAAGTCTCCTCGTATCAGCTATGCTCGTCACTGGAGGTAGTGCGACTGTTACAGATCTCACCGGCGCCTCGACTCGTAAGTTCGATACCGTTTGACCGCTTATTGCGCAAACCGCTGATGTGATCCTTTCCTGCCCGACAGAGGCTATCTGTGTTCTTATGCCAATGGGAGTTGCGGCGTATGTATTAGTTGGAGGTCTCCGTGAGTTTGAGCTTCCCTTTTTACTGAGTCTCTCGCCTAACCTCGTCTTTATCGTTCTCGCTTGCAGGTTCCTCGCTACTCGCTGACTTTGCACACACTGCCGTGCTCTTCGCGATCTTGATTTACTTCATGGTCTACGTGTTCGCTACCTCTCCGAAAATTGGATCTATTTCGACGATGTTCGAAAAACTGCAACAAGCTGGACGAGACTACCCGATCGAAGGCAACCTCGACGGGTCCTATCTCACCTTCCGCTCGAAGTCAGGTTTGATCTTCATGGGTGTGTTCCATTCTCGCCCCTTCTCTCCGGACTCGCGCTGATATAGCTTCATTTCGTTTCAGTCATCAATCTCTGCACAAACTTGGGTACGCTTCCTTTACTCGTTCTTCCCTGCTTCCTTATGCCGTCATATTGCTCCGTTGCTCCTGAATGCTGACTGGCTTTTTGACTGCGCAGGCACCGTCTTCAACGATCAAGCTTACTGGCAACGAGCCATCGCCTCTCAACCTTCAACCGCCGTAAAAGGTTACATGCTCGGAGGATCAGCTTGGCTCTCAGTTCCGTTAGGTTTCGCGACCTCGATGGGTTTAGCAGCAGCAGTCCTACGAGATGATCCTCTTTTCCCGACTCTCTCGGCTGCTCAAGTCAGTGCTGGACTCCCTGCCGCTGCAGCTGCTCAAACTCTTCTCGGCTCGTCGGGGGCTATTATCCTCTTAATGTGAGCTTCCTCTCCGTCTTCTTCCCCAAATTCGAGAACTACCTTTTCCCGAACGACAGCCTCCTTTTCCTCGCTGTCACGTCTGCAACTGCCGCCGAACTCTGCGCCGTATCTACTGTCGCAACCTACGATATCTTCCTTCCCTACATCAAGCCGAACGCGACCGACAAGCAAACCCTCTTTTTCGATCATTGCGCTATCGTCGCCTACGGAGCCATCATGGCAGTCCTCGGTATCGCCCTGTTCTACGCTGGAATTAGCTTGGGATTTTTATATAACTGTACGGGGGTGCTCGTAGCCTCAGCAGTTCTCCCGAGTGGGTTCTGATTGAGTTAGTTTTTATCCTCGAAAATCTCGCTGACTACTCGACTCTTCGTTACAGTCGCACTCGCAATCATGTCTAAGAAGGCAAACAAGTGGGCTTGTATCACTGGTGAGAGTTCTTTCGCTTCGCATCTGCGAGCGAAAACTCAGACGGTTCTTTCTTTCGCCAGCCGCTCTCTCAGGATGTTTCCTCGGAGTTACTGGTTGGCTCGTCTCGACTTCCGTACTCAACAATGGATCTGTCACCGTTGAAACAGCGCAACAAGACTACCCCATGCTCATCGGAAACGTCATTTCCCTCGGATTGTCAATCATCATCTCCCTCACCGGCACCTACATTTGGCCCGAGAACTACTCCTTCGACGAGACTCGAGCTCTACACGCTCACACTGAAGCGAGTGAGGAGATCGATCCTCAACCTCACGCCGAAGTTGACGAGAAGGAGAAGAGTACGGTTACTCCCAATATCGAATCGGAGGCATCGAGTTTGGTCGAAGCTCGAGGAGGTGAGACGGAGGCTTCAATCACTAGAACCTTCAACTTGGCTCGTTGGATCAGTATTCCGATGTTTGTCATCCTACTCGTGCGTTCCCCTACCTCTCTTCCCTCTTGTAATGTCCAACTAATCTCGATCTCCCCAGATCCTCATTCCGATTCCCCTCGCAACTGCAGGAGGAGGTTACATCACATCCTTAGCAGGCTTCCAAGCATACGTGATAGTCTGTTTCATTTGGATCTTCTGTACGTTCGTTTCTTATTTACCGTCTATATCCGAAAACTGATCAAGCTCTCTTCTCAGATGGTGCGGCTGCTGTCGTTTTGTACCCGATCTGGGAGTACCGAGAAGCATTGAGGGACCTCTCTCGAAACATTTGGGATGATTGCAGAGGGAAGAAGATCTCGCAACCCGCTTGATTTCGAAGTTGATTCGTTTGGTTTCGTCTCGGTTCTCGTCGGAAAGTGTCAATATTGGTTCTTGTTTAGAGTATAGAGGGTTCCCAGTCAGCCTTGTTGCAAGTTTTCGTTTTTTCTGACGAGATTTGAGAGAGAGAACAATCGACTCTCGCTTCCCCCTCTCGAGCTCGCTTTCTCGCATTCGTCGGACTCTCGAGGACCAGGGGTTTCCGAAAAGATGAGATTTTGCGATTAAAGTACAGAACAAAGATGAGGAGAGACTCAGAACGAGAGAAACGAAATCACGAGAGTCAAAAAAAAAGGAGGGGATCCACGAAAGAGACGAGAACAAGTTCTAGAGAGATCGCAGTCGCAAAACCAAACCTCAAACCCTCCTTCCCCCTCCCTCGAGCGTCACGGTTTCCGTTGATTCTCCAAACCCACCACGTCTCCTTTCCTGAGCCTGATCATGTTCATGTTGTCTCTCCTCAAACTCCTCAACCGTCTCTCCTTCCCTCCTCACCAAGATTGTATGTTGATGTTGTACCTCTTCCTCAAACGGATTCCTCTGCGCTCCATTCGAACCAGTTTGATCTTTATCGTCTGTGGGAGGTTTGAAACCATAAGGGTTATCGTAAGTGGGTACAGAGTCGCCGTGAGGGTAGGTCGGGGGAGCGTATGGTTGAGAAGAGTAGGGATAAGGAGGTGCGCCGGCTGAAGGATAGGGTTGGAGAGGGACTCCATAGGGAGCGTAAGCGGCAGAGGGGGCGATGTTGGGTGCGTGAGTTCGAAGGATTTGAGGGTTCTTGAGTTGATGCAAGTACTATTCGAACGATCTTTGTGTGAGTTCGACCGAGATCCGACGATTTGAGAGGAAAAGGTGCAGTATCGTACACTCGCAGCGAGGGAAGCAAAGAAGAATGAAATGAACAATGAAAAGATCAACAAAGCGATGTCGAGGTAAGTTGCGTTCCTCCAAGAATCTTGACAGTACGAAATGACTTCTGCGGTAGTGGCAGTTCCCTTCGAAACTTCCGTCACATAGGAATCTTGACATGCTTTGAGGATTGCGCTCTTTTGAGTGTAGTGTACTACGAGTCGCATCACTTCTGCTGCAGTGACGATGATTGCGACTGAAGCGGCCCCGTAAAAGTAGGACCGAACGAGTTTGATCGAGGATTTCCATGCCGCGACTACTCCGAATAGCTCGATAGCGCTGCAGAAGAAGTAGAGGATTGCGAGAACGAGGTAGACGGTCGAGAGAGAGGCGGGCAGGAATCCATCGTAACCGTTTCTTCTCCTGAGGACGGCGGCTCCTGAAATTCGAACAGACTGATGAGCGATTGATGAGGAACCGGGAAGGAATGGAGACTTACCAGCAATGACTCCATAGACTGTCGACAAGTCGACAACGTTGTGTCAGTAAGGTAGAGCTCTCAAACCAAGTTGCGATGCATAGCCTCCTCTTCGACGAAATGGCTCGCACTCTTCTCGCTTGGAATCTTTGGAGCTGGTGGCTTGCAAATATGTAGCTGCATCACAGTTCCTAACAGCCTCCATTTCCCCCCGTTGCGCAGTAGTCGAGATTTGGAATGGAATGGGAAATGACGGAATTCCCGATTGAACAACAAAAGAGTGAAAGCTTACCAGCACTGAAGGAAGCGACTAGGATGACAGCAGGTCTGAGATCCCGATTGGCTGCTCTAGTTGGAATGAATCTTGCGTAAGATGGCGGAGGGGCTTGAGATGAACTTGGAGGCTCGCGTTGCCTATAGAAACAACCTCTGTTCAATAGAACATTACTCGGGGATAGGGAGATCAGTCTGTACTCACATCGTCAGTGAATCGCTCTGATCAAGTTGAACGTGAAGTAGAGGGGAGATGATTAAAAGTGAAACTCGTTTCTTGTCTCTCTACACTTCACAACTCGCTCAGATTAATTAAGATGGACAATGTATCGTTACCGAGACTAGTCGCCAACATTATCTGGATCTCAATCAGTGCAGTCAGTCTTCCCTTCTCCTTTCCTCTTCCCTCCTCTTTCTCCCCACATTGATCCCCCTTCTCTCCGTAGTTTCATTATGGTTACCACATCTCCTCCCTCAACGCAGCAGCAGACTCGATCATCTGCAACGACAGAGATGCGACGAAAGGATGGGCAGGACCCAGTTGTATCGAAATGTCGACTTTTCAATTCGGAGTAGTCACTTCGGCGTATACTGTTGGAGGTTTGATTGCTAGTTTGAACGCGGGAGATAAGATTGGGAAGTGGGGTCAGAAGAAGACGGCAGAGAGAGCGGCTTGGGCTACTTTGATCGTCAGTTTTCATTCTTCCTCTTTTTTTGCTGTTTCGTCTCGCTCGCAAACTGATACTCGTTCATTTCGTAGGGTGCAGCACTAGTCACTATTGCTCAGTCGTCGTGGGTATTGATCTTGGGTCGAATCATCATTGGTTTGGGTACGCTCTGGGCGATTTTGCTCGTTCGTGCGAAAAACAACAGCTGAAATACTTCTCATTGTAGCTTGCGGGATCGCTACCGTCCTCGTACCGCTCTATCTACAGAGCGTCTCACCTCCGGCTATAGCAGGGAATATCGGTCAGTCTGCTCTTCCTCATTGCCTTTTCGACGTAGCGAGTCATTCTGACCTTGGGGTATCGATTCTCTACTCTAGGCATTCTCTGTCAGGTTGCGATCAACGTAGGGATCCTTACAGCTCAAGGTATTTCGATCCCGTTCTCCTCACCTGGAACCGGAGATTGGAGAAAGATTAGTTTCATTTCAGTTTTCACTGCTGCTTTTCAGGTGCGCTCTACTCTCGCTCCCTGATCACCGAGAGCTTTCCAAACTAACCAAGTGTCTCGCGTAATAGATCGGCACGAGCTGGCTAGTCTCTTCTCCACCACCACCAAGTTCTTCCCAAATCTACGACGTCCCTTCCTCCTCAGCAGAAGACGAGGAACGAGCACCCTTCATCACCACCTCCGTCTCAACTACCGATTCTCCCGCATCGCGAATCCCGAATAAGGTACCACCTTTGAGCGTTAAGGAAGTGATTCAATCGAAGGACGAAACGATCAAGAGACCTTTGAAAGCGCTCGTCGCAATCATGTTGTTTCAACAATTCAGCGGGATCAACGCAGTCATGTTCTACTCTGTCACGTTCGTCCCAACCTCTCCCTGAACCCTCGCTCTCCTGAAACTGACCTTTCTCGCTCACTTCGACAGCATTTTGACAGCGGTCAATCCCGCCTCTGCAAAGAAAACAGCCCTCTTCGTAACCCTCATCAACCTCCTCATGACGCTCCCCGCAATCTTCCTCATCGATAAACTAGGCCGCCGTACCCTACTCCTCTCGTCTCTCGCAACCATGTCAATTTCGTCAATCGTGTTGGGTTACTCAATCAATAACGAGATGTACGTCGTCGCTAGTGTGGGAATCATGGCGTTTGTGGTGAGCTTCGCGACTGGGTTGGGCCCTGTTCCGTTTGTGCTCTTGGGAGAGTTGCCGAAAGAAGAAGTGAGCTCAACTATTATCTTGTTCTTCTTATAATGCTCTTATTCTGTCACTGCCGAAACTCACTAATGGGTTGTACGATGTTGTGTGAGAGCAGGCTAAATCCGCTACAGCTTCAATAGCGGTCGTAAGCTTCCCGTTTTTGCTTTCCTCTCATCTCTCTCCCTTCTCGCGTGACTCGCTCCCTCCTCTCGAGCACGACTGACTCTGACTCTCACTATATAGGGTACCAATTGGATCTCGAATCTGTTGATCGGAGTCTTCTTCCTTCCCCTCCGCAATCTCCTCGCATCCCTCACGAGTTCCTCCTCTTCTTCCTCTCCCACAAGTTCTGGTTCGGGTACTGTCTTCTACGTCTTCGCTGTCGTTTCAGCAATTGGTTGTAACGTTGTCGGCCGTCTACTGCGATGAATGTGTCGTTCTATACCCTCTCTCTGCGTTACCCCTTTCGTAAATTTTAGGTTTTTTCCAACTGTTGTGTCTCTCCTCCTTACTTTTCATTATGTATGCATGACTGAGACCCTACCATCTCTATTGAAAAGTTACCCTTTCTGTCAGTCTCTTTACAAACGAGGAAAGTCGCAACTCCACAAGCGAAGGAAGGGGTCGTCTCTCCCATCGGCCCGTTATGATCCACCTCTCTTACTCCTCGAGGTTTTCGTCGTTTCGTAAAGGTCCCCGATCAATTGAGATCTTCGTTTCATTTGATTGCGGTGGAGCAAAAAACAAGGTTACAAGGTTTTTGGGTTTGTCTGCGAAACTTAGAATTCGAATTTTTGGAGACCCGAACACCGTCCAACCCCTTCTCCCCTCCCTTTTCCATCAGCAACTTGTTTAGCTCTGGAGTAAAGGTGAATGGCTACTGTAGTAGCGAGTCAAGGTGTACACCTATCAACAGACTCTCTCCGTTCCACCTCGACTCAGTCAACTCCGTCTCAGAGGTACAGTCTCCCCCTCATCTCTCCTCACTCGCTTGACCTAGCTGATCAATAGCTCGCAAGGTGTATAGTAATCTCTACCGTCTAGACGTACGACAGTGAGTCTCAAAGTTCGAGTTAACCCTCCTCTCTCAAGTCTCTCTCTCCTCAAGGACTTCTTTTCGGAGTTCCACCTTTCGCAGCGGATTCTACGCTAGTCTCAACCGTTCAACTCTATTAGCAGTATGGAATAAGCCGATGAAAGGATTGTCATGGGGAGGGCAAACGGAAAGCATTTAGTTTATCGGGCGATAGGGGAGCGAAGGAGAATTAGATTCAAGTGAAAGAGCTAGCATTCGCAGGAAATTTGGATCCACACCTACGACCTTTAGGACCAGTCGGTATACTGACGTTAATCGATTGATATCGCGGACAGGCAACCCCGTCAAGCGAGATTAGCGAGTTTAGGAGGAGAGAAATCCGTCGAACGAAGAACTGTCGATCCACCACCTATCATTCGACTACGATTTCTTCGACCATCTGCACGACGACAACCATCCCATCTACTCAACGACGACGATTTCACCTCCCCCACTCTCACACACCGACATTTCATGTTCGCATCTCTCGTTCCCGAAAACAGCGAAGAAGAATTGTACGAACTCGCAGGGAAGAACAAACATGTTGCTGGGAACGTCGTGTCGAGCTTGTTCCATTTGAGGGATCAAAGTTGTTTCGTATTTCCCGATTTGAGCGTTAGGACAGAGGGAAGGTGGAGGTTTAAAATGAGCATGTATGAAATCGTCGAGTGAGTTCTCAACTTTCCTTCGCTCGGAGCTCGACACTCTAGCAGTATACTGATGTCGAAGAATGAGCAGGGATGGATTCGTCTTCTGTGACTCTGTCTTGACAGACGTTTTTCAAGTTTACAGCGGAAAACGATCTTCAGGAATGAGCAGTACGTCCTTCGTTCACTTGTCACCCCATCGATGATGACTTACCCGTCTCCATCTCGCACAGAATCGAAAGAGCTCTCACAATCGTTCGCACCGCAAGGGCTGAAACTGCGGCTTCGAAAACCAGGAGCAAGGTACGTGAAACTTGCGCTCAATAACTTCCTCGATCGCTACTGACTTCCCTTACGAAACAAGTAGAGATGGTGAAGAAATTGAAGACCGTCAGACAGTGCTGCCGCCTCGAAAGAAATCGAAGCCGACTCCTCGATCACGACCTAGTCTCTCCGGCGCGAGCTGGCCAACGACTTCTCGCTCCCACCACTCGACACCAGTTGTCAATCGACGCTCTTCTGGTCCTCCAGACCTCTCTCACGATCTCCCTCTCGTTACTCCCGCCGGATGCACTTCGGTTCCTCAACAAAAGCGACCTTGGACTTCTTGGAATGCATCACCACCTTCGAAAATTGCACCACCGTACCCTTCATCGAACGGCTACCCGAGTCACGAATCGTACTCTCACAGCGCTCGAGCAGGAGTGATTCGATCGTTCTCACAAGATTTTCGAAGACTTCCTCAACTAGACGAACGCGATACCGCGCCAGTAGCTAGCTACTCTCGCCCTTCCTCTTCTCACCATCAATACCACTCCCAACAAATGCCCCCTCCACCTTCACGTCATTCTCCTCCGAACCCTTCGAGCTCCGCTACCTTCCCGACCACGATCGAAACTTCTTCAAGATTCCCTCGGTACCCTAGCCCACCCACCGTCCTCGCTCCAATCCGCTCGAATCTACCTCAACCAATCAACAGAACCCCTTCCCTCGAGTGGTCAGATCCATTCCGTCGTTCGGAGAGTTCGAAATCGAGCACCAAAACTACCGAGCCAGACGAAGGAATCCGACGAAGTATCGAAGAGAAGCAGACGAAGAAGAGGTCGAAAGGATCTGGTGGAAGTTTGGCAATGTTGTTAGGGGAAGGAGGGGGAGATCCGAAAGAAGAGGTAGATATTAGTTTCTTCTGAAGAAACACACCTAACTCTGTTTTTTTGTACGAACTAATCACGAATCCTAACGCACACACACACATACGACGGTCCCCTTTGTTCTTTGTCTCTTCTCTTCGCAATGGTTCTCTCTCCCTTCTTTTGACGCACCAAAATTCGTAATCTCTCTCTCTTTTGTCGAATCGCAACTTTGCATTTTCACTTTGCTCTCATTCTTTTCCCTCTCCCAACTCTTGGACGTGCGAGGAAGAGAGAATTGTGAACAGCACTGAAGTTACAGCTAAACAGTAAAAGCTGGAGTCTAGACTAGGAGAGGAGAGATGGAGGATGAACGTCAATAAAATGGCTGAGAGGTAAAGCTGATGATGAGACTGAAGACCAGAGTCATAGGGGATAGTATACAATTAGATTAGGGATGGGACTACTGTGAAACGGCGTAGGGTACTGATGAAAACGATGTGGGAAAACAAGCGATTGAGATGGAGGAAAGCGGTTAGAAGAGAAATATCGTTTATGGGTAGACCGCCTGATCGAAGGGAGAACGAGTCAGCTCTGTGAGAGGGTCAATAGAGGATGTAGGTCGAGAACTTACATCGATCTCCGACTTGTATTTCTTGACGATGACCTTTCGGTTGATCTTCTGGGCTGTAAGTCATCAAGTTTGATCGAGTTAGCTCAGGAAGATCAATACAAATGAGCACGTTGCAACTTACCAGCTGTGAGCATCTCGTTCTGAGGAGTCCATTCCTCATCGCTCAATACAACACATTGGAGAACCTCGATCGACTTGAAACCAGCTTTCTTTCCGGTAGCGTTGATATCCTTGAGGATAGCTTCTCGCATCTGTTCGTTCTGACACAGCGAGTGGAACTCGGTCGAGGAGATGCCGAGTTCAGAAGCTTTCGCTTTGATGTTGGCCTCGTGAGGGAAGACGACCTGTCAACCGCAGAGAAAGGTCAGCAATTCTGGCTATGGTCGGGAGTAAGGGCATACGACTCACAGCCATAGGTCTATTGGCATCGGAAGTAGCGTGAACCATCAAGTTGGCAACCAAGTTTGAACCCTTGTAAACGGATCTGCACGATTATTCGCAAAAACGAGTAATTAGTTTCGGACGACCACAACAACCTCGAGAAGGGCACTCACTCAAGTCGTTCCAAAGCCAGGTACTCTCCATGCGCAAGCTAGAGAGAAGGAGACAGGTTCAGCGAAAACAGGTTTGCCGAGGGGAAAAACGAAATTGACTTACCTTGACCAAATTCTTTACTCGATCGACGATTGACAGAGTACCGTTCTACAAGACGAAGAGACGACTACGAGATCAGCACAGGTCAGAGCGCGGTTCAGCCGAATATGAATTTACCTTGTTCCATTGCGCGACATCACCAGTCTTGAACCATCCATCATCAGTCCATGCCTCCTTCGTGAGCTGCTCTTGCTTGTCTGCGGGTAGAGGGGAGATAGTGAGTACGGTAGATACGCTTAGAAGTGAAGTTAATGTGCTTACAATAACCAGCACAGACTGAAGGTCCTCGAATCCAGAGCTCTCCCTGAGGAGGGTTGTTCGTCGACTTGTAGCCAGCTTCAGGCACTGTGAGTTCGGAGAAGCACGAATAAGCTGATGGGATCTGGCGACGGAGGTAAAGAGAGAGAGACTCACCATCGACAAGCTTGAGTTCAGCAGAGGGTACAGGGCAGCCGACGGTACCGTAATCAAAGATCGAAGGGGGAAGAAGACACGCCATTGCCGTACTTTCAGTCATTCCGTATCTGTACGATTCGAGAACAACGATGTAAGCTCGAGCTCAGTGACAGGGAACGAGAAAAAGAGCGTACCCTTGAATGATGGTGACGAGTGCGTTGGTGAGGAATTCGTGAGTTGCCAAACTGATAGGAGCCCCTCCGTTCAAAGCATACTTGAGTCTTCCTCCCGTAGCAGTCTTGACGTTCTTGAACACGACTGAATCGGCAAGGTTCCCCAAGAAACTTCCTTGACCTCCCATCTTCTTCGCTGCCATTGCGAGGTTGAACACCTTCGATTTGAGCGCTCCTCCAGCTGCGACTTTCGAAACGATTCCTTTTCGGATCGTCTCCCAGATTGCGGGTACACCGACCATGATCGTAGGCTTGAGAGCGTTGAGATCTCCTTGACAGTTTCGGACTGAAGCATCGGTGAGGGTCTTGACTATACGGACGAAATAAGATCTTCAAGTCAGCGAACCACGAGAACTGAAAACGCGACTGCTCGGAGAGAACGAGCGGAGGAATGGAGGAAAGCGAAGAAACGTACCAGTTCCGTAACCAATCTTTGCTCCAACGAACATGAAACACATTTCGACAGCAAACTCCATGATGTGAGCGAGAGGCTGCAAAGGATTGCCATTCTGGATCAGCATCTGGACCAGCTTTCCTAACGATCAGAGAGACGGGTAACTTACCAAGAAAGCGATGTAGGTTTCGCCGTGTTGAACGACATTTCCGAGCACGACTTGAACAGCACCAAGGCAAGCGACGACGTTTGCGTTCGTAATAACGACACCCTTGGGAGGTCCAGTCGAACCTATGAGATCGTCGATCTCCGTCAGCGGGACAATCTTTCTCAAAGGAAAACCGGGAAACGCTTTACCTGAAGTGTACATGATAGCAAGAGTATCTTGAGGTTGAGGAGGATTGGGAGCTACAGGGTTCTCCTTTCCACTCTTGAGGAAATCGTCGAAAGCGAGAACTTGAATTCCTTCGTTTGCTGCACGAATCTTGTCCAAAGCTCCAGCTGGAATATCTGAATCTTTTCCATCGTAGACGACAAACTTGAGGGATGGAGTGGAAGAGACAACGGAAGCGAGGGTACCAAGGAGGTTGGCGTTGGTGTAGACTCCTCGAGATTCGGGCTCGTTGATCGAGTGACGAAGTCCTTCCTCTCCGAGAGAATCGTAAGCGGTTGCGAAGGTGATACCTTGAGCGGCGCAGGCTATACGAGAGGAACACGTAAGCATTTAGGTCAGGCTACAAGAGAGAGAGGGGGAGAAAGTTTACTTACCATTCGCCATAACTTGCCATCTAGGTGCAGTCGAAGCGTACAAATTGAAGACGGTATCCCTCGAGCATCCAGCCTTGATCAAACCACCTTGCGCGTCCTTGACGAGGGCGGCGAACTGATCATAAGTCCACCATTTGTACTCTCCCAAAGTGAAGAAATTCCAAGTCTTCTTCTCCTTCTGTTCCTTCCCACCTACGACTTTGGTGATTTCCTTTTCTTCTTTGACAGTATCAATGATATCCCTGTAACCGAAGCCCTCCATCGATCCGTACTTCTTTGTGACATAAGGTAAAACATCGGCAACTACTTTAATATCTTTGTGAGGAGTCGTAACGAGTTCGTCCGGTGATAGATTGCATCTACGAATACGTCCTTCACCTTGAGTAGCTTCGGATCCAATCTAAGAGTTGAGACGAGGGAGAGAGGACGAGGGTGGGGAATTCAAAAGAGTTAATCAGTTCAAACTCTTTGCTTGTTGTTGACTGAGTCGAGGGTTTACTTACTTCGACTGATCCAGGTTTAGGTGGCATTGTATACTGAGTTTCGATTGAAGTGAGCTGTTGTCGTGTGAAGGAAGAGGAAGTGAAATTCGCTCACCTCGACTCCCTCAGCGATTTCGTGCCTGTGAAAGACTCGATCGCATTTTGACTTCAAAGGCTTGGGCATCCATTTCTTTTCTCTTCCGCTTGCTTGTCCCGTCTTTCTCTGTCCAGCACGTCTCTGTCGCTTCCGCCGTACGAAACTGCCCTCGTGATTTAGTTGGATTTCTCAAAGTTTGCGAGATAACCTTTTGCTTCCTACAGGAAGCTGTAACGTCTCCAGGAGATCGCGAACGCTACTAGATCATCTGAAGCGTCGATAAATGACGGTTACGGCGAAGTCCGAAGCGCTGGAGAAGCAGTAGAGGTCAGAAAGTCTTTGCGGAACTTTCGAAACTTTGCCTCGAGGGCGCAACAGCTCTCGGCGATAGCTCCGCTCGCACAAATAAGCGTGGAAACGTCCACTGTTGTCTAATGAAACCTCTCCGAGAAGCTACGAAGGTTTTCGGCTCAGCCGCGAAGAGCTTGCAAGCGAGTAAATTTTCGAAAATCGACCTTTCCCTCCTTTCCCTCAGATTACACCACTCTCTTCGCTCGATCGACCTGATCAATACACTTAGATACTCATATTCATCACTCACGAACCTCCAGAAGCTACTCGACTGGTCCTTCAATCGAGTTGTCCCCTCACTCAACAATCCCTCTCAACTACCTCAAACAACAAGATGAGCGAGTACCCTTTACCCATAATTGATCTGGATGCGTTCCGTAGCGATCCCGCATCTTCAGAAGGTACTCAAGCTGCTCAACAAGTATGCCCTCTTTCCCCTCTTTCTTATCTTCCACCTCGTGACTGACGCTCTCTGTCCCCGCTCCTCTCCTTGCCTGAAGACCGCTCGAGCTCTGATTGAGTATGGCGCGCTGATCGTGCGGGATTCAAGGGTTCACGAAGAAGCGAATCAGCGTTTCTTGGATTTATGCGAGGATTACTTTGCGCAAGATGAGGAGGAATTGAAGAAGGATCTGAGACCGGAGGTACATTATCAAGTTGGAGTCACGCTAGAGAATACCGAAAAAGTGAGTTTTCCCAAATTTCGCCAAACAATTAAATCTCGCAACGTCTCAACCTGACTCAATCCCGTGAGGACAGCCCAAATGTCACTCCCATGATGCTTGCCAAGCAGTGATAGCTGCTCTCGATCCATCAGAACGTCCCCTCGATCTAGCAGGAGGAAAAGCTGATCCGAAATGTCGATTCTTTCATCGAATGGGTCGCTCTCCACCTTCGACCTCGTTCCCTTCTCTCAATATAACCAATGTCGTACCCTCGGCAATTCCCGATTGGACTGAGAGAATGGAGGATTGGGGCGTTCAGATCAAGAGAGCTGTCGAGGGAGTGAGTGAGATGTTGGCTGTTGGATTGGGCTTGGAAAGGGATGTTTTGACGAGAGCGGCAGAATTCGGCAGTCACTTGTTAGCACCGACTGCGACGGATCTTAAGAAGTATGGGAAAGAGGGAGAGAGTGAGGCTGCGTCTCTACATCTCTTTACGAATTGAGGCTGATGTGCGCTTTCGAATTCGTTCGCAGTCTTCGCTGGCTTCCACACAGGTGCGAGACTCTCCGATCAGTGACTTGCTCTCGAGGCTGACGTAATCTGCTCCATAGACCTCAACTTCCTCACGATTCATGGGCGTTCAAGGTACCCAGGACTCAACATCTGGGCACGGAATTCAGGAAAGCGGATCGAAGTCAAGCTACCTCCTGGATGTCTGTTGGTTCAAGCCGGCAAACAGCTCGAGCACCTGACAGGAGGACTCATTCTTGCGGGTTATCACGAAGTGATCTGTTCCTCCGCAACTGTCGCAGCTCTTGAACGACGTCGATCCGATCCCTCAACCGCTTCTCGACCTGAGATCAGGATTTCCTCTACCTTCTTCTATCACTTATCAAACGATTATCCTCTCGAACCTCGAGCATTCTTGGACAAGGTGAAAGGGAGTGAGGTGGTGAAAGAGGAGAAAGGGAAAGCGAGTGTTGGTGAAGCGGGAGAAGCTGAATGGGACGTGAATGTGCGGGAAGGGAAGTACGAAGAGGGAATGATGGTCGGTACTCTGATTCAGGTGCGTTCTCTGCTGCTCACTAAAAATGACTTTCGACTCATCGTTTTCGTTTGTCGAATGTAGAACGAACTGAAAGAGATTTCTCTTCACGCTTAACGTCGGCGACAAGCATTGTGATTCACTTGAGATGCTGTGTCGTCGTCTCTCGTCTACGGGCTAGCGCAGGTCGCCTTGTAACACTCGAATAATTTGTATCGCAACCGATTTTCCATTCTTCGCCTGAGTTTTCCCGGCTCTGTGGACCTCGCGAGATGACACTTTACAGATAGCATGAACGTGACGAGCGCCATGGAAAGAAGTCGTCCCCCACACTTGCGAAATCTGAAACTTTGGAAAAAGTTTTGAGGAGAGAGAAATTCTTGAGATTCATCCCATCCATCCCACCTCTACCAAACCCTTCGAGATGAGCACCATTGACTCTTACCAAACTCCGTAAGCTCTCACTGTCATTCCTGCAGCTCTACCGAGTCAAACAGCTAACTTTTTCGCTGCTGCTTTATCTCAACTTCAATCTACATCTCTCGACTCTCTCACCCCTCCTGCTTGGTCGATGTTATTATAGTCTATCTTCCCGATATGCCTCGAAAGAGATGAGCAAGCTCTTCTCTGCCTCTGTGAGTTTCAATCTCCTGCTTTCCCTTGATCTCTCTTTCCCGCTTTATCCCGCCTGCATTGCATCATATCGCTTACCGCTTCCTTGATCTACCATCATAGACTCGATTCGGTACATGGCGTAAACTTTGGCTCAACTTGGCTACTGCCGAAAAGCAATTGGGATTGAACATTTCAGATGAGGCTCTCGAACAGATGAAGGCCAACCTCGTAAGCACTTCTCCACTGCTCTCATACACGGGGGATATAGCATGCAGAGAACGACGAGCGAAAGAATTGACGAAACCTTGATTTTCCCGCTCTGTTTCGCAGGATCTCGACGATGCCCAAATGGAGGAAGCTGCTCTTGAAGAGAAGAAGCGCCGACACGATGTCATGGCTCACGTTCACGTATTCGGACTTCACGCCCCTGCCGCTGCTGGTATCATCCATCTCGGTGCTACTTCTTGCTATGTTACCGACAACGCCGATCTCATCTTCCTTCGAGACGCTTGCGATATCGTTCTCCCCAAACTCGCCGTCGTTATCGAACGTCTCGGCAAGTTCGCCGACCAATACAAGGATCTCCCTACTCTCGGATGGACTCACTTCCAACCCGCTCAACTCACTACCGTCGGAAAACGAGCTACTCTTTGGATCCAAGTAAGGCTACTTTACTTCTATTTACCGTTTGAGTCATGCTTACCCGATCTCTTTGCACAGGAACTCCTTTGGGATCTTCGAAACATTCAACGTGCTCGCGACGATATCGGATTCCGTGGTGTCAAGGGTACTACCGGTACTCAAGCTTCCTTCCTCGCCCTCTTCGAACAAGATCACGACAAGGTACGTCAATCCCCTCATATTTGGTTGGACGAGAAGCTGAACCTCGCTTTATCAGGTCGAGGAACTCGATGAACTCGTTACGAAACTTTCCGGATTCAAGACTGCCTACCCCGTAACTGGACAAACCTACTCTCGCAAGGTCGACATTGACGTTCTCGGTCCTCTCGCGTCCCTCGGAGCCACCGCCCACAAAATCGCTACCGATATTCGTCTCCTCGCGAACCTGAAAGAAGTCGAGGAACCTTTCGAGAAGGATCAGATTGGTTCGAGTGCGATGGCTTACAAGAGGAACCCTATGCGATGTGAACGTGTTTGCTCATTGGCGAGACATTTGATGGCGATTCAACAAAACGCTTTGATGACCGCGAGTGTTCAATGGTTCGAGCGAACTCTCGATGACTCGTTAGCAACCCTTCTCTTCTATTCCCCTTTCAATGTGAGTACTGACTGTGTGTCCCTCCAATAGCGCTAACCGTCGTATCACTATTCCCGAAGCTTTCCTCACTACCGACATCATCCTCACCACCCTTCAAAACGTTAGTATTTCCTCGTCTTTCGCGATCCGCATTCGCTGACACGATTCGTTCGGTTTGAAATAGGTCACTGAGGGTCTCGTCGTTTACCCTGCGATCATCGCTCGCCGAGTCCGACAAGAACTCCCTTTCATGGCTACCGAGGTTCGTCTCTTCTCTTTCCTCTTTCTTCCCGGATATGACTGAAGCTTTTCCCGATCACAGAACATCATCATGGCGATCGTCAAGAAGGGTGGAGACCGACAAGTCTGCCACGAGAAGATCCGAGTGCTCTCTCACGAAGCCGGAGCCGTCGTCAAACAACAAGGGGGAGAGAACGATTTGATCGACCGAGTGCGAGCCGACAAGTTCTTCGAACCCATCTGGAACGATCTCGATGAACTACTCAACCCCAGCACTTTCGTAGGAAGGGCTCCTCAACAAACGACGAAATTCCTAGAGAAATGGGTCAAGCCTGCGATCGAACCTTACAAGAGTCAAGTTCAGAACGCTGGTAACGCCGAGTTGAGTGTTTGAGATGTGTTGGGTTCGTTCCCCAAAAGTAGTCTGTAGCCATTCTCTCTTTTCCTTGCCTAATCAGTGTAATCTTTTCAACAAGATCCATCCGCTTTCTTTGCGAACGAATCCAACGAGCGAGAGAAACGACAAGTGATTTTGCGAACAGACTGAAACTAAAACTGATTCTATGTTATGTACAAACGACGAGAGCTCAAGCTATTTCCTTCTTGCTCTATCCCTACTATCAAGCAAGTGACTTCCTCATCCTCTCTGTTCAAGCAGCGTTCATTTGAGCACTCTGCAATCGGGCAAATCAGAGTCAGCAATGTCCAGCGAATATGAAAGAAGCGAAGATAGCTCACAAGCTCTCCCTGTTTGATGAGTGCTTTCGGAGCATCGAGTACTCCCATCTTGACCTCGAGAAGTTGACACCTGTCGGCTTTCCTGAACTCTTCATCCTTGAGGATGTCCTCGAGTTGTCCGCGCGTTTCGGCTTTGAGCGAGCGTTTGGGAATCTTGCCAGAAGCATCGAAGAAGTCGAGGAGTCCTTGCCAGTTCCAGGACGAGATGTCGTTGTATTTGGCAGTCTTGCCGTGAATGAGACGTTCGATAGTGTATCCATCGTTGTTGAGAATGACGAGAATAGGTTTCAATCCATTTCTGAGCCTGTTCATTCGAGGAAGAGTGGCTATTAGCTTAAGACAGGACACAGTTGCGAGATGAGTGTGCTCACATGGTAGAGATGTCTTGTACAGTGAGTTGGATTGAGCCATCACCGATGAAGAGAATAACTCGACGAGGTTTCGAAGATTCTTTCGCTGCCATCAAACATCCGAGAGTAGCACCTCCAGCGTATCCGATTGAACCCCACAAGACCTACACGCCTCTGAGTATCAGCTCTGAACAGGTTCATGAGAAGTGGAGAGAGAGGAGACTGACCTGCGAAACGACTGTGCAGCCTTTGGGCAACTTCGTTTGCATGATTCCGAATGAAGAAGTTCCAGTCTCTGCGACGATGATGTCGTCCTCCTGAAGGAACTCTCCCATCATAGGCCAGAAAGCATCGTGTCTATTTTCGAGCGAAAGTGTCAGAGTCTAGTCGGAACCGCTGACGATAGAAAGTAAAGTCTGAACTCACTTGACCATCTCGTCCTTCGAGCCCTCCGGGATCTTGACATCAAGTCCGCCATCATGAGGTGCATGACTGCTCTTTTGTTTGGGTTTGAGGGTCGAAGCGAGAGCGGGAAGAAGGGTGTGGAAAGAAACGCTTTCGTAGTTTCCGTATTGGACTTGCGTGTGGTCAGAGTGGCTGTGAGGGTGAGCGATAGAGTGTCAGCGAGAGGAACGGAGGTAACTTGGTCGAGATAGGGGAAGGAAGGGACGGAAAAACGGAAAAACGGAGGGGAAGTCGTGTCGACGTACAGCTCGATCGTTTGTTCGGTCTTGAACGGGTAAGAAAAAGATCCTGAATTGAAGTCTGACTGCAAAGACCCTACCTGTAGACTCGAGGGATGTTTACGAATGAGAAAGGGTGCGAATCCCGAAGAAAGCATCGAGAAAAACGGACCATGATGACGAGATCAGTCTTTTCCGCTGCTTCCTTGACCGACTCTTCCGTTACTTCGCCGACATACACTCCACCGAAGCCATTCTCGGGATCCTCATCGATAGCGTTGCGACCCATAGGAGCTGAAATCGAAAGGGAAAAAAGAGTCAGTGAAATTCGCGATCGTCTCCCTGAACAGCTCATTCTCGAGCGAGCGTGCGAGGGAGGAATATTTGACTCACTGGTGTAGAATCTGCAACCAGTCGCTTGAACGAGATCGCGAGCGAGATGACCTACTCCATAACGAATAGCGCAAGCATCGATTAGGATGATAGGCTCCTTCGCATTGTCGTAGAGACGAGTGATCTCCTTGACGACGAAGTCTGTCCTTTCTTGAACTTCGTCTGCGACTCGCTTGCCAGTCGGAAGGATGTCGGTCTCTTCGTAGCCGACTTGGTGAGGGATAATGGGAGTTTTGAGTCGTGAAGCGTCGACGGGAGCATAGACGAGATCGGTAGGGAGGGTGAGGTAAGCGGGACGAGCGGTTTCGAGAGCTGCGAGGAGGATTCGGTCGATTTCTTGAGCCGCATTGTCTCCAGATGAGAGGAACGCTTGGGCGCAAGAGATTCCTTTGCTGGCCTCCTCGAAGACGTTGAATTTGCCATCTCCAAGAGTGTGGTGAAGGAGAGCGTGATTTTTCTGCAGCTTGGTCGAGGGCACGCCGACGATGTGAATAACAGGGACCCGTTCAGAGTAAGCTCCAGCGACGCCGTTGACGGCACTCAACTCTCCAACTCCGAAGGTAGTAAGTAAAGCAGCGAGACCTTTGACTCCGCCTTGAGTCTTGTTCTCATCGTCGTTTCCGTTCTTTTCTCCGGGAGTTGAATTCGATTGACGACCTTCGTTGACGCGATTCAACTGACTTTGCTTGACGCGAGCGTATCCATCGGCAGCATAAGCGGCGTTGAGCTGAGCAGAGAGGGCGGAAGTCAGGTCAGCTCAGGTCAATGCGACTGCAGCTCCTTTTTGCGAGAATTGCGAGAATTGCGAGAATTTCGAGATTTTGAATCAGAAGAACTCACCTCGTTACAACATCCGAGCCATTCAATCTCCTTGTGCTTTTCTACTTCATCGAGGAACACGAGATTGAACTATGGAGACTCGAGAGGGTCAGTTTCCCCCTTCCAGAAATGATTCAACCTCGATTCTCGAGAACTCACATCTCCTGGAACACCAAACATAGGCCTGACACCTAATTGAGCCAATCGATCCAACAAGTAAACCGAGAGGTAGGTTTGTCCATCTTGAAGTTCACCTGGGGAAGACCTGTTCAGAGCGATTCGAAAAGGTTCAGTGATCTCAAAGTAACAGCAACAGCGTGATAGCCGGGATGGCTTACATGGTGGTGATATAGCTCCGAGAAGAACGCGAGGGTGCGAGGTGAAAGAGCTCGAGGCAGTGGCCGAAATAGAAATAGAAACTCGGGGAAGGTGGTCATTGATTTTTGAGAATCTCGCTGCTCACCAACCGCTTCGCAACCCGTCCTCAGTATCCTCCACTCTCCCACAGTATCTCTCCCGCATTTGTACCTACGTTCATCGAAGTAGCATCGCGGAAAAGGTGAGACTCTTGGTCCACGGACTTTCTCGGACGCAAGGACCTCTTTTTTCGATTCCCTTTCCCGTTCTCTCTCTCTCTCTCTCTCTTCACTCCAAGTCAGGGCAAGATGGCAGACGCTGCTAAAGATGACAAGCCACCTCCCAAGTTATCGAAAGAGCAGATCAAGCTCATCTTGACGTCTCCGATCCAGTAAAGTCCCATCTCGTTTCGCTTTGTGACGACCTTTGCTGATGATCTAGCACTTTCTGCAGTCGCAAGATTCGACTTCAAGTGTACGGTATCCTCGGGGTCAGCATCCTAGGATCACTCGTCTCCCTCGTTGGAATCACCTCGGGAGCAATCCTCGCAAAGCGAATGATTGAAGACCATCGATGGCTCATCTTCCACTACGTTATGGCTGCCGTCTTCATCCTCCTCTGGGTCGCTTATTGTATCACGTACTTTGTGCACCTCAAGTTGATGGCATGGCCAGATCAACTGAGTACGTTCGAAGCTCGTCGACGGATCGTTTTCTGTTTTGACCTGAGCGAGTGTGCTGACTCTTCTTCTTTTTCGACGCAGAAATTGACGGAGGATGGATCGGAGTGCGTCGAATCGTCATTACCTTGGTCCCTCTCTAACGCTTGACTGACTGTCTTTTCTTTCCTGTTCTCCCACAGTTCGCCGTCGTTTTCTCGTCTTGCTTCTTATTCTACCTCTTCTACAAACTTCGATCATACGCAACTCTCGAAGAACTAGGAGAGAACTGGTTAGCTCGTTCAAGTCTATGTCGCTCGCAACAAACGAAGCTCATTTTTTCGTTTCCTTCGATGACAGCACGTTCTCTTGCGAGACAGATCTCAGCTTCATCCGACTCAGTCCGTTAATCGTAAGGACTGTCCCTCAACCTTGACCCCCCTTAAAGCTCGCACGGAACTAACGTTTTGACGTGGTCCAGATGGGTATCGCAAATATCGTTCTCCTCGGAATCCAGATCTGCCTCTTGCAGCTACTGTACAAGAACCCGATCATCAATCCACCACTCGACGAACACGGTATGCCGGTCCCGATCAACCCTCTCAACGGCAATTGCATGCCTCTCGGCAAAGACGGAAAACCCATTCTACCTCCCGAACTTCGACCTCGGAAGGATCAGGCTAAGGCGACATCCTCGAAGCCAGACCCAGCGGATGACACAAACTTGTCGGATGCTTCTACTTTGTCACCTTCCGAGGATAGCGATGCGGAGGAAAGAACTCTGATCGACGAAGACGGAATCGCAAAGGACAAGTCGGCGAGGAAGGAGAAAGAGTTGAGTAGGAGACGAGGAAGTAGAAGGAGCGGCGGTAGGAGAGAACGATCGACGCGAAGAGATGGAAGAGGATACGATGCAGTTTAGCTTGAGAATTTTCAAAACTTGTCCTCTCTTGATTAGCGCGGATCGACAGTAGCGAAGATCACGGCAAAGTAACTCGATTTCTAGATATATGAAGATCAGGAGAGATGCGTAATGAGTACAATAACGAGGGGTAACAACTTTAATTCGAGAGAATAAGAAGAGAAGAGAGAGAACAACCGACAACAAACAACCCAACGAATAACCCTGTTTACAGTTTGGGAGCGAGGAGTTTTGGTATCGAGAGGTGGTGAGGATATGTACATGTGAAGAGGAGGGAGGAAGAGTCGAAAGATGGGATCTATCGGAGGAGAATCGAGGGAGGAAAAGAGAGAGTTGGCCAGCGCTCGACTTGTATCGACGTTCATGAGATCGTGTATGTTTGTGAATCATCGTCGAGGTGATGGGCCGAAGAGGGGGAAATGACGTTCGAGGGGAAGAATGCGAATTTTCGAGGGAGGACGAGGGATCGCTGATGGAAGTGCGATGTGTCGAAACCGAAGGGATTCTGAGACGAGTTCGTCGTATATGACGAGACTATGTTGTATTGTTATAGTATAGTTGTATAGTGAAGTGCGGAGAGGACGTTCAAGTTCTGCAGGAAAAGGGAAAAGAGCGGGTCAGTGAGGAATTTCTTGCGAAAGGTCATGCGAAAAAGCATGACTCACTTTGGACCTCCTCCTCCACCCGTTGCTGCAGCTTGCCTCAGTTTCGAAGCCTCTGCTTTATCATTCTCCCTCACAGCCAAATCCAATCCAGCTCCCATCGTATTGCTCAACCTTTCAACATCTCTCATCTGAAGTTCATGAAGGTCTTGAGATTCCTTTCTCAACATGTGAGTATCAATTGGGATCTCCATTGAAGCGTAAGGGTTGGGCATCGAGAGTGACATGTCGGAAGCGGAACGGTGAGATCGGGGGAACCAAAGGGGACTTTGAGTAGATGAAGTGGGAGAGGCAGTGAGTTCGTTGGTGTAAGATGGAATAGATGTAGTAGCTGTTTGCGTTTGTAGCATCAGGTGTCGAGTAATGAGAAGTGAAGAGAAGAGAGGAAAGAGGTGGAGGGGCGAACGGGGACGAAGGGACAGTTTTGCTGAGTGAGGGAAAGAAGCGAATCTGAGGAAGGATCGATCAAGAATCAATCTGACCTTCTCGGATTGATCTGTCTTTGATGAATTCATTTTCCCCCTCCCGATCCTCCTTTTTACGCCGCTCCAATGACTCGTTCGAGCGTTGCTCTGTCTGCCTCTCTTCCGTTTGAAGCGTGACTCACCGTCCGATTTGCTCCGTGCTGAGGTCGTTCTCACTGCGATGCGGACTCACTTTCCCGTCCTCTTCTCTGTACCCGGTCGAGCTACGCTGCTACGTTCGCTGGGACGTGCAGAGCTCGATTGGTTTGGGATAGCGTCCGTACAGTCGACGAGGACCTGCTGAGAACGACGATCCGCTAGCCGGCAATTCTTCGCAATAATTCTTTCATAAGCGTCCAATCGAGGATTCATAAGCTCAGTTACTATCATAGATGAGTGATTGATCGGAAGATAGGCCCGATCCTGCCGCTTACCTAAACTTATAAAGGCGCCTTCGTTTCTTTTGAACGATGCGAGTCCCTATTCTTTCGATTCGAAAAGTTAGTTCGGCTCAAGGGATCTTCGGCAGATCTACTCTCTCTCCTCGCTTGATGAATTGATTGCCACGAGATCAGTTGCTGCATTCCTCAAGTTCTTCGGATTGGATGATCGCGCAGGAAAGATCCTGCGACGGAACTTGCTCTCACTCGTCTCTTTCAGCGGGAAACGACTGTGCATGGTGGTTTCGAAGACGAATCGTATCGAGCAGTAATCTTCTATCGGAGAACAGCAGACCCGAGCGAAACGTTTATGCACAAAGCTTCGAGAAATTCGGAGTCAAAAGAGCGAGGGTCAAAGCGCTGACAAATAGCAACTTATCTCGTTCACGCTCGCCTTGAAAGCTCGCGGTGCCCGCACTGCCATTTGCTCTCTACTCTAGCAACGGACGAATGCTGTAGATGGTGGCGAAGAACGGAATGAGCTTTCGCATCACACGTCGGAATCGTATCGAGGAGGAGGGAAGGACTGATTCTCTCGCCTACGATCTGGCTCTCTCAAGTCGCCGAAGTCGTAGCAAGCAAGGCAGTAGAAGAGTGTAGAATACAAGGAAGATCTAGTTCCATTTCCTATAATAATCTGACAAAGTCCTGAGAGATCCCGATAGTAAACCTACAAAAGAATAAAGGATACAACCGTGGGGGAGAGTACAGCGAGAGTGAGAGTACAGAGAGCAAAGTGGTAGAGATACAATAGAAGGGTTCAGCTACAATCCATCGAAGGAGAGCGATATGGTAATGAGGAGAAAAATCGAAGGGGGTATGTCGAACAGCTGGAGGATAGTACGAAGATGTCGTATATGAGGATCGTTTGTAATTCGGGGAAGTCGAGGTCGAAGGTGCGAGAGGCAGAAGGAAGGAATAGGGGCGATGATTGTGAAGTGCAAGAAGGAAGAAGCGAGGCTTATGTGGTAGCGCTGTCGATTGAGGGGTCCTGCCCGTGAAGCGTGAATGAACGGTGCAGAGCCGCAGAGATGGCAGCTTGTATGGTATGAGATATTGGTATGCGGTAGACGAAGGGAGTTTCGAATCCGAGGGGGGTCTACTGCCGATTTCGAAGGCAGAGAGAGTGGGGAGGGTGAAAGTCGTTCAGGAGGAAGGGGGAGAGACGACGTGGAGGTGAGTGATTCAAGATCTGTCGAGGAGGGCAATTGAGTCAGTTTCCTACGCGACAAAAGGGAGAGACAAGAAGAAGACAGACTCACTTGTTGAATCCAACAGAGAAACGGTTCGCCGCTAAATGAGACTTTTCCATCGAGTCCTTTGCTCGCATGGAGACTTCGATTGAATCCATTGAGGCCTGCTGTCCCATGTGATAGTAGGCTCGATGATTCAGGTCGGAAGTATCTTGTTGCTCTCGTCTAGAACATGAATCGTAAGGAGGGACGACCATATTGGCGTAGGGTGAAGTGAATTGAGCCATTGATTGTGCAGTAGGACTGGTAGAAGAGTAGTCGAGACGGCAAGGGGAAGGAAGTGCGAGAGGTGAAGGAGACCGGCGGGCGTAAGAAGGTGAGAATGGGCTGGGAATTGAAAGTGATACTCCAGGCATAGACTTTGGGAGAAGAGTGAACTGAAGAGAAGGGCGATTTGAAGTCGAGAAGAGAAGAAGTGATGAAGAGAGGAGAGAGAAAGAAGGGTTGGCAAAGGGATTTTATAAGACCCTCGACCAGCGAGATGAAACGGTTACTGGAGATTGCGAGTCCTCGTTTCTGATGAAATCGAGAGTGGATCCTTGATCTACGCTAGGCACCGAAAAAGAAGCCTTTCTTTCTGTCGATCTTTCATGCCGAGGTTCAAACCACTTCCATCCTGCGAAGTTCTACAGAATGCTCGTTCAAAGTCGCTTCGAGTGTGCATAATGTCGATTGCCTTCCCAACTACTGTACCCTTCGAGAAGAAGAGCAGTGTCGAGATTGATCGATCGAGTGCGAAAAGAACGTACGTTGCGCCTTCGACGTTGAGTCGATTCGACCTCGACTGCGGCACCGGTCGCTTGCCTCCACTTTTGACACGCAGATGACTGAGACCTTTTTCCACACCCGTGATCGTCGTCGTGCTTCGTCCACCAATCATCGAGCTTCCTCCCTTCTCTCCCCTCGCATCGTCTCTTGAACGCACTTTAGATTTCGATCGTTTCAATCGTTGCCGCTCAATTGATCTCCTTCTGCTTCAAAGATAGCCTCGTTCAATAGTCGATGGATTGATTGAGTCCGGAGTCGCAATCAAAGCTGAATCTTTCGAGAATCTCGCACTGTCTTTCGTCTCCTATACATACGTCCTGAACCATGGGCTCGACTACGCTCCTCGATGCGAGGCTGCGACGTTACCACACGGTTGCGCACTGACACGATGCTTCGGAATACGCAACTTTTTCACGTTGTCAAACCACCGTAAACGCTCAACTACAGCGCCAATGCTCCTGGATGATGGATCCAGATCTCACTTTAGAGTCTGAGCACAAGAGTCGCTCTATGACAGCTAGCAGGAGAAGCTGAGGAAGCTTTGCAAGATTCCGCAAGCTTGGGAAGGTCTCGAGCAAAAGTAGCATTCCCTTCCCTTCCCTTTCCTTAGCTGCATCAGCGTCTGACTACGCAGACGATGCAGCAGAGAGAGGTCTGATCCAAGCATCAACTGGCTTTATCCGGTCCGTTGGAGGCCGCGGAGTTCTCCTTTGAATTGTGTCCACTGCTCTCTTCCATATCTTCCTCCCCAACCAGAAAGCGAACATGCCATCCACTCTAGAAGGTAGCTTTGATCACTGTGATCATTGCAAGGTTGTATTCCGGAGAAGCAAGGTCAGTCTTTATCCGAGCTTTATTCTTCAGCGTTGCTCACTCAGCTTATCGTGGTCTCTAGGATCGGGACAAACACTACGAGAACACGCATCCTCAGCACTCCCGCAATGAGGGGCAACAGCATGCTCATGTTTGCACATTCTGCGACGGAGACAGTTCCTTCAAAGGATTGTACAAATTGCATCGTTTTTGCTTGCTTTTCAAAGCTGATCGATCGTCCATCGCCACCTAGAGCGAGTCTCACTAATCACCACAAGCTATGGTGTCTCAACCCAGAAGCATACGAAGCGTACGTACAAAGGAAACATATCGACACAAATATGCCAATTGAGGATCAAGGTCAAGGTAGATTAACAGGGCGATTTACTCCAAACCCAGTACGTTTCAGAATGTACCATAGGCAGTTATTGATGACGATGGTACGCAATGTAGGGGCGAGAACCGCACTTTTACGAAGACAGTCCTCGATCGGCTTCGACTGAGAATGGGATCGATTCCGACGGCAACGAGCTACCTTTCTTACTCAACTCCCTTGAGACTTCGCCTCCTCGTTCGAAAAGTCCATTCACGCCTTCAAGCAGAGCGGCTGAAGAAACGCTTATGCCGGATATCTTCGTGAGCGAGCCCTGTGATTCTCCGTCTTGCCATACTTCTGCTGACGTAGCATTGAAGACGTCGAAGGTACGCCGTCGCGCTGAGGGGTCCTCATCGAGAGATGCCTCGCCAGACCTTTCTCAACGACAGTTTCGCAACTGAGTCGAGCACGAATTGCGCCTGACGACGGATATCGGAGGCTTTCACAGGCTCCTTCCCTTATTTGTACTATTATCTTTGCCTCTATATGTCTCATTTTGCCGTTGTGTCCAGTCACTGTGAAGCTTCGTGATCTCGAAGGCGATTCCGAGCCCTTTCGATAGGTTATTGTTACTGCTGATGGCCCTCTCACCTCCAGGGCTTTCCTCGTCCCATAGAGAGCGCTCTCGTAGCACCACTGGCCTCTAGCGAGCCTCGTAGCGCGAATTATCGTGAAAGATGAGAGTTTGAAGCGACAGCGCGAGGACGGGACGTCGCGGGTCCCATCTGGCGATAGATCCGCCTCGATCGACCCTTACAATACTAAAGATCACAGAACACACACGGGGGAGAGAGTGGAGCGAAAGAGAGAGAGGTTTCCTCGAATTCGAAGTCGCTCAACATCAGCTTCCCTCCTTCCTCCAATCGGCTCCCAACGCTGGGAGACACCTTCACAGACTTCAGGATACTCGCAGCTCGGCTTGACGCTCAAAATCCGGTACTCCACGCTCTTTACTCGCCGCTTTGATCCTCCACCTCCTCAATCGCTATCTTCGATCACCTCACCTCAGACTCGCTCTCTACCTCGCTCAAAAGTTGAATTCAGCCGTGCTCTAGCTCCTGAAGGCTTCGGCTGAGCATCGCAAGGCAATAGGAGATTAAGATAGCTTGGTCAATGTGAGTGATCGAGAATAGTCGAACTACATCAGGCAGGGAGGACTAGTGCCATTCGATTTACTACGGGTGGACTAATCAGAACACTTAAGGCTAGCTCGCTCGATTCACGTAACTCGAGATCAACTGAAACTCCCTTATTCCTCCCTCCTCCTTCTTCCCACTCAGCTTGCCTCGCCTCGTGCATTGCTGACTGTCATCGACTTGAAGAAGCATACTCTGGAGACCGTGGAGAAGTCCCCTCACGATCGCTTGGGGAGGAGAGATGCAAAGTCTAATCTTCGCAAGACCACTCGACTTTTCGACTTCTCGACTCGAACATCAGCTTGCGCGACCTCATCGAGGAGGCTCGGACTAGACCATTGGTCGTCTACATGATGGTCGAGAAGGAAGATTGGAGGGGAACGAGGGGAAAGGAAGGATAGTCTTTTATAGACTGCGAGAGACGATCCGAGATTCGAAGGAGTCTGAAGCGAATGCAAGAGGGAGACGTCTCTTGATCGCGTTGAACGACTCGACATTCGAAGGCGACAAACGAAAGGGATTTATCGATAGGAGTTGGTCAAACGAAATTGTAGGAATCAGCGCTGCAGCTTCGAGTGGAATGAAGTTTTCGACGAACTTTTCCGACTCGTAGCACTGCAAGTATGGTCACTCGGAGGAAACAGGAAGTGAGCTCCGGTAAGCCTCTCTCTCTCTCTGCTCTCTGCTTGGCTCGGGAGAAATTGAACAAGACTTCTGGACATTCCAGTTACGGGACTTGGCTTTGAATGAAACCTCGAATCACCCACTTCTCGACAGGAGCGCGACTCCTTCTCTCCCCTTGCTCCTCCTCCTCGACTAGCCACGCGTCTGCTTCGACCTTGTTCTTTCTCAAATGCTCCTCTCCTTGGACTTTCGAATAGCTACCTTCTTATTCCTCTTCGCTGCCCTAATCTCCGCTCAATCGACCACTACTACCATCGACGGCTCTCTCAGTACCGGTCCAATATCTCAAGGAAGCTGCGTCCGACTTCAATCTCGAACCGATACTTTCGACTGTTCAAGCGGAGCGACTTGCACCTGGAGACCCGACTCTCTCAACTTCGCATGTTCAACATTCACTGATGCAGAAGGTAGTGAGGCAAGCTGTAACGGGGTCGATTTGGGCGCGTATGATCTTGATTTACACATTGTTGCACTCTTGTGAGTTCATTTTCTTCGAGATTTCGAGCGAGTGAAGAAGTTCTGCTGACCATCGAGGCGCTCATTTTCTCTAACAGCGTCGTCTTGATTGGATCTCTTGTAGGTGTCATGCTGCCCGTTGTAGCTTTCAGCATCTTGCAAGGTCGCGTTTTCCGAGCTGTGTTCTTCGCGATCAAACATTTGTGAGTATTGGCTTTTCTTCTCTTCCTTCCCTACGCTCTTCTCGTACTGATCCCCATTCGTGTACTGTAGTGGCACGGGCGTGATTATCTCGACGGCTTTCGTCCATCTCCTGTTCCACGGCTTTACGATGTGTGAGATTGACTCCTCTCCACCTTATTCCCGTTCTTTCTAGCTCACTCGATCATCCTCTCTTCATAGTCAGCAACGCTTGTCTCGGTGATCTGGCTTTTCAACCGGCTGCTGCGGCTATCTCCCTCGCCGGAGTATACATCGTCTTCTCGGTCGATTTCTTCGTCATGCGATGGCTTCGGTCGCGAGGAGAACGTCGAAGAGCTGCACTCGCCGTTTCGACTGCGGATGGCCCCATGCGACTCATCGGTTCTGAAGCAGAAGCGTACGTCGCGCCAACTCGTCTTGAGCTGAAGTCTCGCATCACTCGTCCTGACTTGTTTCGATCGAACGAACAGGGAGAAAGAGAGACCGACCGACTTGGCTCATTCGCACGGCGCAGGTCGAGATCTTGGAGACACAGACTACTCGTCGAGTCAAGCTCGATTCGATGTCTTCATCCTCGAAGCTGGAATGATCTTTCACTCGTATGTCCTGCTCCCTCTCGGTCGGAGTTACGAATGCTCTAACCGACAGTATCTCTATCGTAGTGTGATGATAGGTGTTTCACTCGGTGCTAGTGGAGGAGACGATTTCCTACCGTTGTTCATCGCCATCGTCTTTCATCAAGTCTTCGAAGGACTCGCACTCGGTAGTCGAATCGGTCAATTAGTTTGGCCGGCAGGTCAGTGGATGAAGAAGTGGGTGATGTGTTTTGCTTTCGGTGTGAGTTCATTCGCTCGCTTCACTCTGCTCGACTCGTCCTGATTGAGTTTCCGCGATTCACAGGTTATCACGTTAGTTCTCGAGAGCATCTTTCTTCGTTCTTCGTTCTTTGTAACTGACAACTCTCTCCTGCACCAGTCCGGTTGGAATGGCGATAGGGATGGCTATGCACGGTACTTACAACCCGTGAGCTTCCTTCATCGCTTTCGTTTCTCGAGAAGTCGACTAACGACATTGCTTCTCTTTAGCAATTCGGGAGCTTCGATCTTATCAGTCGGAGTCCTCGACAGTATCTCGGCGGGAATCCTTATTTACGGTGGATTAGTCGAATGCCTTTACCACGACGTGAGCTCGATTTTGTCGCTTTCCACCCCTAAACCTGCTTATTCTTCCTTCCTTCCTCTACCCTTAACAGTTTATGCACGGTACTCTTGCGCGAGCGAGTAATCGTGTCGTATTCCTTGCATTCTTCTTCGTGCTCGCTGGCACAATCTGCATGGTGCGTTCGCTTTTAGTACCGTTCCTCCCGAATCGAAAACTGACATTCTCCGCCTATACCTCGTGCTACAGAGCGTGATTGGTCATTGGGCATGATGGGCTCAAGCAGAGGAAAGAATCTGGTCAAGATTGGTGTACACAGGTGAATCGTCGTTCATGAATTGTTGTACTCAAGTAAAGCATGTAGCATTTGTCGATCTCACTCATCGCACGTGTTTGAGATGAGAGACCGAATGCTTTCGTAAGCGTATCGGGACAAGGTGAGTCCGATATCAATCTCAGGAATTAGGATGAAAGAGAGAGGAAAAGCAAAATCAGATTTTTCAGGTTCAACGACAACGACGAAAGACGAAAGGAGATTGTAAAGCGACATATACGGAGAGAGATTGAAAGCACTTCGAGGGAGTGAGAGAGAGAAGACACAACAAGACAAGCGAGCGATTCCTTCCTTCATTTATTCAAGCATTTTTAACCACTTCCTCTTCCGTCTACATTCCTCCTTCCTCTCGGATTCAAGCTAGACTCCTACCCTTCCCACTGAAAGGCTTTGTCCCTTCCCCACTCTTCCTCTGACTCCCACTTCCTCCAATCATTTGTTCTCCTCCTTTCCAAGCAGGTTGAGATCCTCCAGGACTCCCTTGATGTCTCTTCGGACTCTTGTGAGCTCGATCCAAAGCTTCTTGACCCCATCCTGCACCTCCCCAACCTCCTCCTCGACGCTCAGATTGTTCGAGTTCCCAAGCCATCTCATCTTCGCAATCGAAATCTTCGTAATCGTGAGATTGTTTCGATTTCTTCTTCTTAGGCTTGGGCGATGATTTCGAGCTAGATTTCTTTGCTTGAGGCTATTCTCAACGATCGATAGGAGATGAGCTCGCGATGGATCGAGAATGAAGAGATTGAGAGACGTACAGCAGCTTTCTTTGGTTGAACGGTTTGATCTTTCTTGCGAGGGACAGTTGCTTTTCCCTTTCCCTTTCCTTTCCCCTTGTCTTGTGCCTTTCCTTTACCTTTCCCATAGCCACCCTCTGTTGCGACAAAAGCATTCGAACCACGCTGTCAGTGAAACGAACAAAGAGCGAAAAAGCGCAGAGTCGAGAGTCGAAAACGAAGGAAGTCGAAGAGGGAATCGAAGACACAGGAGAAGTACAACGTACTGATATACTTCAACAACCAATCCATTTCCAACTCCAACTTCCTCGGAATCTCTGGAGCGTCCCTATCTACCCATTTCCCATCTTTCGTTCTCCTCTTGTCCACGTTCCTCTCCCCCTTGGTCAACTTGATGTGATCCTCGGATTTCTTGATCGTATGAAGTTTCAACCAAGTAGGTGCGTAAAGTTGTCCACACGAATCAAGTTTGAACGTGTTGCGAATTTGCGATTCGTTGGTCGTGTTGAAATCCATTGTGAGTTGATACCATCTGAAATCATTGTCTTCTCACTCGTCAGTAAGTTGTCGAGAAGAGTGGAATTGGAGAGAAAGAGAGAGAGAGAGAAGGAAAGACTTACGCAGCTTTCTTATAAGCTTTGGCGAGTTCATCATCTTGATCCAACGCTTCAGTCCTCGTCTCGACGTCTAACCAATAAGTAGCTTCATCATTCCCATCGTCCTCGGGATCACTCTCCAACTGATCCACTTCCTCCTCTTCCTCGTTCTCATCTTGCGTTTCAACTTCTTTCCTCTTCTTCTCTTTCACCTTGACTTTCTCCTTCTCTTTTCCCTTCTTCTCTTTTTCCTTCTCTTTCACTTTCCCTTTCCCCCCATTAATATCCCTCATCTCCCCCCTCAAGATTTCCACGGCATTCTCCAACCTCTGACCACTCTTTTTATGAACGACGAAAGCCCTCCTCAATTCAATTCCAGGTACTCTCCTCTTGATCTCTTCTAAAGCTTTCTCTATTTTATCCTCATCAATCATCTTCGGCGGAGGAGCAGGACGAGGTTGACCATCATCTTCAGAATCTGAAGAAAGAACGATCGTTTCGGTTTCTTTTGGGTTAGGGAGTTTTTTGGGTCTCTTCGAGGTGAAGAGGGGGTTCTGGGAGGAAGAGGAATCAGAGTCGGAGGAGTAGGAGTGGGAGTGGGAAGGGGTAAATTTGCGTTGATGGGTAGAATGGGAATTGGACAAAGAAGTTGAGCGATGAGTTTTCTTCTTCTACACACTCGCGAGATTGAGAGGTCAGCTTGTGTTTTACCCTGACGTGTCGAATCAGTTTGAGAAGCAGTAGAGCGTTACTCGAGGGCAGTTCGGACGAGAGAGAAGAGAGAGAGAGGGGAACGTGATATCAAAGAGGAACAGAGAGAGAGAGGGAAACTCACAGCTAGATGGTTGAAAGAGACTTCTACACCTGAATCACTATCACTACCCATATCTCTTCTTGTGTAGTAGCAAAGGAGAGGTTTGAAAAGGGAGCCGAGAGAGAGAGAGAAGAGGAGAAAAAGTGGGAAATCAAGTTTTTGGATAGTTGGAACCGCGGACTTGGGACTCTCTCTCTTTTCCTTGTCTTTCAAACACAGCTGAGGAGAAAGACAACGTCAGTATGAATTGATACGAACCATAACGAGTTGAATCTGTCGAGAACTCGTCGAGAAATCAGAGATGTCAAATCTCATCGAATTCGTCGAAAGTTTTTGACTCAATAGCCTCTGTTCTCTCCCTCTCTCTCCCTCCTCCGACAGATATTTACGGGGATGCTTACTAGGTTTGATATAACAATCACGATTCTAATCAACCCCCTCCACCACCCTTGACTTTGACTTCTTCCTCCTCGTCGTCCAATCCCAAAACCCTTTTCATCCCTACCCACACGGCAAAACTAATCGAATTCATCGGTACCACCTTCAAATACCCAATACTCAACCCAACAAAGAAACCCCTCCAACCTTGAGTCCTAAAAACGTGTTTAGCAGTTTGTTTAAACCCAGCTTTCCCTCTCAAACCACTCGCTTCTTCTAATACTGGTCCAACTTGCATCCTTCTCCTAACTATATCCAAAGGGTAAGCAGTAGTTTGACCGATCGCTCCTGCTGCTCCACCAGCTAATAAATCCAATGAACTACGATGTTTCGAACGAAATGACGAAGTAAAAATTGAGGGGAAGAGGTCGGTTTTGAGGTATCCCCATACCACGAATGAGGTACCTGCGTAAGGAATTATTCCTGCCAAAGTTGGAAACACTCCTCTGTAGAAATGAGTAATGGATGGGCTTGTTGGGGAAGGAAGTGGTCGAGAACCGATTAAAGGTGGTTTAGTACGGATTAGAGGTCGACCTGTCGGGATTATTGAAGGTTGAGGAGGAGATGGAGATGGAGAAGAGGAAGGAGGAGGGGTGGAGAGGTAGATGGCTCGGATCGTACGAAGGAGGGAAGCTTTGTCCGAAGGGGAATGGTGAGGTTCAAAGGCGAGTCGGACCCGGATCAATTCGAGTGGGTAAGTGATTCCGGTCGTCGTTATACCAGCTAGGGAACCAGCTAGGAATCGACGGATTGAAGTTTCAGACGAAGGAGTGGGCATTAAGAACTGCAAAGATTAAAACACGGCTTGTATACTCGGAATCAGTTGATGCTTTCGTGGGGAGAGGATGGTGGACAAAGGGTGAGATTGGTTGAGAGTGTGGTGTTGGGGTTGCTTACAGAGTGAAATCGTTCGTATGCCATGAATTTTATGGCGGCATAAGGAAATATCCGAATCAAAGTTGCAGAGTGACCTTGTAATAAACCTCTCACTCCAGTCTCGGCATAGATGTCTTTACTAGCTCTAAACACTCCGAACCATGTGCCTGAGAAACATTGTGAAGAGAGAGAGGTGAGGTCAGTAAACACTCTCTTTGCGAAGATGGAGTGAGTGAAGAGAGAAAGTGTACCTGCATAACGAGCGTAATCTGGACTTCTCGTTTGAAACAATATCTTTACTCTATCTAATGGAGCTACTGAAGTCTTTGCTACACAACCTAAAGATGTGAGAAGAGAGAATGTGAGTGAATTGAATGAGAGAGAGCAAAGAGGGTAGGTTACCGGCTATTCCACCTGCCAATCCAGAAGTTAAAGCGTAGTTTAAAGAGTCTTTATCAGGTTTCCGTCGTTTCTTTGGTCTGTCATTTGCGGGGTCGGGATTAACCGAAACTTGATTGATCCGATTCAGTGTGGACGAGCTAGAACTGGACGAGCTAGAATTGGATGTGCCTATCCGTAGATGTGTCGTCGAATCCATTTCAACGGGGGGAGTTGTAGAGCTGAGGCGTGAGTGGGAGAGAGAGATGCGAAGTCGCTCGTCGCTCTCTCTTTCGTCTTTCTCTCTCCAACAACGACGAAAACACACGCCACTTGTCCCTCTATAGTTTCTTGTACCTAATCTATCACAGTCAGAGTAGTTAGCGAATATGGGTACGCCTCCTCTCCTCTCTCTCTCTCATTCGCCCCTCTCTCTCTCCGATTGCTAACCCCCTCCTCTCTCCCTCTATCTTCAGGTATCCCAAAAGTAAGCACCATACTCACCAGCTGATTGTATAGAGCTGACTTCAATGATATAACCTCGATCTGTTCAGTTCTTCCGCTTCATGTCGTAAGTATCTCTCTCCCTCTCCCCTTCTCGCATTCACTCACCTACTCAAGATCGACTATTCCCACAGTGAGCGGTATCCACTCATTTCACAACTCATACAAGAGAACCGTATACCTGAATTCGATGCACTCTGTACGCCTCGCATCTCTCTCTCTTCTCCCTCTCATTTATCGCTAATCTCGAAACTCCCCTTCTCTAGATCTCGACATGAATGGAATCATTCACAATTGTTCACATCCAAACGACAACGACGCATCTTTCAGAATAACGGAAGAACAAATCTTTCTCGCCGTATTCGCTTACGTTTCTCACTTGTTCTCGGTCATCAAACCACAGAAATTGTTCTTTCTCGCAATCGATGGAGTTGCTCCGAGGGCAAAGATGAACCAACAGAGGAGTAGGAGGTTCAGGACGGCGAGGGAAGCGAAAGAAGTTTTGGACAAGGCGAGAAAAAAGGGAGAGGAAATACCAGAAGGAGATGGGTTCGATAGTAATTGTATCACTCCTGGTTAGTTTCTCTCACTGTTGCTTGTGTGAGTGAGAAAGTGGGCGCTGACGGTTCAAGAGAGTGTGTCTGTTGGGGGAAATAGGTACTCCATTCATGGCTAGATTATCTGCCCAATTGAAATATTTCATCGCGAAAAAAGTTTCAGAAGATTCAGATTGGAGGGGAGTAGAAATCATCTTATCTGGACACGAGGTAAAACCCTACCCCTTTCTATACTCCTTTTCCTCTCCCAGCCTCTCCCACCTACTGATTTGAGTATGAGTGTTTTGCTTCTGTAGGTTCCAGGAGAAGGTGAACATAAAATTATGGAGTACATTCGATTATCGAAAGCGCAACCGGGATACGACGCCAACATGAGACACTGTTTGTATGGACTCGACGCAGATCTCATCATGTTGGGACTGTTATCCCACGATCCTCACTTCTGTCTCTTGCGTGAAGAAGTCACATTCGGTCCTCGAGGTGGGAAAGGAAAGACAAAGTCGTACGTTTCTTCCCTCTCTCTCCTTCCTTCCTTCCTTTTAATGCGAGCTTGAACTAAATGCGTGCTGAGGGGAATACTTAAAAAACAGGTTGGAATCCCAAAATTTCTTTTTAATGCACCTCTCACTCTTCCGAGAATACCTAGACCTAGAATTCTCTTCCCTCAAACACCTCTCGCCACCATTACCTTTCGAGTACGATTTGGAACGAATCATTGACGATTTCATTTTGTTGAACATTTTCGTCGGAAACGATTTCTTACCTCATTTACCTGGTTTACATATTAATGAAGGAGCTTTGAATCGTTTGTTTGAGATTTATAAAAGAGTTTTACCTAATGCTGGTTAGTTTCTCTCCTCCTCCTCCTCTTTTTCCCTCATTGAAATGGAGAGTCCAAGTGCTGATTTGAGTTTGAGAGGTGGGATTGATTTTAGGTGGTTACATAAATGAACATGGTAGATTGAATGTTGGGAGGTTACAATTGATCTTGAACGAGTTGGGAGTGTTTGAGAGGGAACATTTCGAATATGAGTTTGCGGATGCGAATTGGTTCAAAGGGAAACAATCGGGAGGAGGGAAAATGGCGAAAAATTTGGAGAAAGCAATGGAGAGTGCTAAAGCTAAAGGGAAACTAGGTTCGTTTTTCACATTCTCCCCTCCTCCTTCACGAGCGAGAGAAAGATCAGTGTGCTAAAAATAAGAGTTGGAACAGTGTTGACGGAAACTCAAAAGAAATTGTTCAATACTTTACAAAACTTCCTTACTACTTCCCTAGCATCCCTCGATACTGCCTCTACCGCCTCTTTACAATTCCCCAACGACCTCGCCGCAAGGGACAAGAAATTCCTTTCCGATTTCTCGGACGAACTCAAACTAGTAGTCACTTATGACGAATTCAACGATTCGGGCGACAACTTGATCACGATTCGATTCGATGAATCAATGATCGAATTCGCACGTGAAGAAGAAGAGGAGGAGGAGGAGGACGAGGAAGGAAGGATCAGCACGGAATCGGAAGAAGGGGATGAAAGCTCCGAAGCAGAGGAGATTGGAATCGTTCATTTAAATTTGAATGGTCGAGTCGAGAGGCAAGCTAGGAAGAAGAAGCAGGAAGCGAAGAAAGTGAGGGAGGAAGCGGAATGGCAGAAAGCGATTAGGAGGGTATTGAGAAAGTACGAGAGGGCCGAAGTGCAGAAAGAGTTTGACGAGGAAGAGTTTGAGAAACAGATGGAGAAGGAGATTCAGGAGAAAATGATCACTTGGAAGAGTGATTACTACAAGGTATGCTTTCTTTCATTTTACTCGAATTCAGATCCAGGCGGAATGGTGTGCTGATCAAGGAAGAGGAATCACTGCAGGAGAAACTCGAATTCGATCCTGTAAAGGAACCGAAAGCGGTTGATGATCTCGCTTATCGTTATATCGAGGGACTGCAGTGGGTGTTACATTACTATTATCAGGGTGTAGCGAGTTGGGGTTGGTTCTACAATTATCACTACGCACCAAAGATGACTGGTGAGCCTCACTCTTCCCTTTCACAGAAGTCACTCGCTCATCTCTCGCTCTCGAGCACAGACTTGAACAAAGCGGCATCTTACAAATTCGATTTTGAACTCGGTACTCCTTTCCGACCTTTCGAACAACTCATGGGAGTTTTACCCGACCTCTCTTCCTCTCACATCCCCGCCGCCTTCCGAGATCTCATGTCCGACCCAACTTCCCCCATTATCGATTTCTACCCAGTCAACTTTGCCCAAGATCTCAACGGAAAGAAACAAGATTGGGAAGCGATCGTCAAGATTCCATTCATCGATGAAGAACGGTTATTGAAGACGATGGCGACTCGAGCACCTCGTTTGACGGCAGAAGAGAACGCAAGGAATTCGTTCGGAGATAGTTGGAGATTCGTTTACGATGATTCACTCGATCAAACTTACCCTACTTCGTTACCTGGATTCTTCCCCGATCTCGTTCACAATCATACTCGACTCGAATCTTACCACCTCCCTACTCTCGAAGGTGGTCTCTCTCTCATCAAAGGACTCCTTCCCGGAGTGCTCCTCGGAAAAGACGCAATCTCTGGTTTCCCTTCCCTCAACACGATCTCTCACACGGCGACTCTCGGATTCCACGGTGTCAACGTGTTCCAATCCGATTCGAGGAAAGAAACGATGGTGGTGCAACTCGACAACTCTTTCGATGGAATGACGAGTGAACAAGTAGCTCAAGCGATCGGAGGCAAACGAATATACGTCGGATACCCTTACTTGAGGGAAGCGTTGGTTGAATCAGTAGCCGATGAACTCTTTACGTATCAAGTCGACGATCAAGGTAGAGCTATCGCGAATCCTCAACCTCAAGGTGGTGTCGTTCAGTGGAAGAGATCGGCGGATCGGATCGAACATGTTTACTCGAAGTCGCGAGCTTGTTTGATCGGTCACGTCGAGGTTCTCGTTCGTGCTAGACCTTTGCAAGGTTACTCAAATCTCTGCCTCTCGTATACTCATAAGCTGAAGTTCGTCTCTCTCGTTTCGATAGGATTAAAACGTCAAGATGATGGATCAACGATCAAAGAATGGGAGGATGAAGCAGAGGAATTCGCTTTACAAGCTACAGTTACCGATGTCAACTCGAAAGACGTTCGATACATGGTCAGTCTCCATTTCTCTCCTCTCCTCGTCTGAGCTGTCGACTCATATTCAGAGTTGAATTCTCAGGAACAACCTGCTATTCCAGTCGCTACCGAGTTCCCAGAAGGTTGCAACGTTTTCTTCCTTGGTCCAGCAGCTTACGGAACTCCAGCTCAAGTGATCGGTCACGATGGAAACAATTTAGCTATTCGAATCGCTGTAAGTTACCTCTCTTACCATTGTACTTCATCGCAAAGTCGCTGACGCCCTCGCGAATCTCTCAGTACTTCCCAAGCGACAAAGCCGAGAATCCACTCTTCAAAGCTCGACTCTCCAATCTCGACGCCTCACGGTACTCTCCCGCTCACGCACTCGGTCGAGTAGTCAACATGTCAGGTCTCGCCTTGTCCAAGATCTGTTCGAGTCTCCTCGTCATGTTCAACGACCAACGAGTGAATATCGGTCTCAACTTGAAATTCGAGGCGAGAGGGCAGAAAGTTTTGGGTTACTCGAGGAAGGGAGATGGTGGGTGGGAGTACAGTCAACGTGCAGTCGATCTCATTCAGGAGTATAGGGAGAGGTTCCCAGAAGTCGCTCAAGCACTTTCAACTCGTCGAGGTGGTGAGTTTTGCTTTGGCTCTCTCTTCTTTTCAAGGTCGGGTCGTACTGATCTCGCTCTTTGCTTGGACAGACCTCACGTTCGCTGAAGACTTCTTTGATCGCTCTGTCGTCGATGAGCGAATGAAGGAGTTGTTGGCTTGGATCAAAGAGAAGGGTGTGAGAGATTTCGAAAAGGTTCCTCTTTACTCGGAACAACTCGAGAAGGTAACCTTCAAGACTCTTTTTCTCTTCGACTGACTGGATATATGCTGATTCGGTCCTTCTTGTCTCCAGGACGCTGTACAAGCTATTGAGAAATTGGCCGATTCACTCGTCAAGCGAAAACAAGGAGATGCTCTCAAGATGGCAATGATCAAAGGAATCCCTCGTCAAGCACTTCTCAAACCCGCTTATTCCGCTGCTCGTCTTCGCGAGCAAGAGTTTGCATTGGGAGATCGAGTGGTCACCGTCGTCGAATCTGGAAACGTTCCTCTTTCAGCAAAAGGAGTTGTTGTTGGTATTCAATCGAACCTCATCGATGTCGTATTTGATGTTCAATTCATGAGTGGAACAACCCTCGGTGATCGGTAAGTTCCCTCATCCCTGCTGTTCTCGCCGATGCTTTCGCTGACTTGAGATCTCGTTCACAGATGCTCGCAATATCGCGGAGCTACCGTCTCCCCTTACGCCATTCTCAACTTGACGACTCCTCAATTCGTTCAAGGTCAGACTGCGGCTGCTGCTCCTCCTCCACCGCCTGTCAATCAGAACGCTCGATTCAAGGTTGGACCTCAGGGAGGACCGAAAGTCTTGCCTGCTCAAGGTCTTCCTGCTGGAGGTGAGTTGCTATTGGTTTGCGAAGTACTCGATCAGAGACTGACTCGTTCCGTGGCTTTTTCCAGGTTTCCACCCGGCTCAAAGAGGTCGTGGTCGAGGAGGTTTCGTACCGTGAGTCTCACTCTCCTTGCTGCTCGCTACTTGAACTTCAGCTTATACTCGTCCCTTTCTATAGTAACGGAGGAGTCCAAGTTCTGCGCAACAATCAACGAAGCGTCGATCCAGCAACCTCTTTCGGTTCTGTCGCAAACGGTACGGCTCCAGCAGTCGCCATCGAGTCTCCAGCTGCTCCTCACCGACCGACAACGCATCAACAACGACTTGGTCAGACTCTCGGGATTCGAGGAGGATCTCATCCTTTGAGAGGTGGTCCAGCGTTTGGGCGAGGAGGATTCGGAGCTCCTCCTCATTTCGCTCAACACCAACAACAACAACCACCGATCGTTCCTCAAGGTTTCGGTAATCACGTAGGAGTAGCTGGTGGACATCGAGGAGGAATGTCAGCTGGACCGAGTGCAGTTCAGGTTCAAAACGCGAACGGTCAATCTGGAGTAGGAATTCCTCCTCCTGCTAGTTTGATGAATCAGAGAGGAGGTCGAGGTGGAGGACCGAGAGGAGGGTTCAGAGGTGGAAGAGGTGGAATTCGTGGCGGTGGTGCTGCTATGATGAACGGACAGGCTCATGTACCGAAGAAACCAGTCGAACAGAGCAATGTTTGAAGTAGTTGTTTGTAGTCATTTTACCTCAGTTACTATCTTCGCTCTCTTGTTGCAAACCCATCGCAGTTGATACCTTCTAACTCGCCTTGCGAAACCTTTCTTGTCGCGAGAGAACCAACTTTTGAACTTGCGAAATTTCTTTCTCATTCTCTCTCACTCAACTCCGATTTTCTGCTCGGCAACACCAGAAACGACTCGGCATGTTGGAGATACCTTCATCTGATGGTATAGAGATACTATCAGACTCTCATCATCCAGTCCCTTCTCGTCCTCGCCCAAACCCAACGCGACCTTCATCATCAAACACTTCCCTCACAACAACCTCAGACCAGCGTACAACCTCTCGCAATGTAAGATCAGTATCTACAACAACTAAGCAGCTCGCGAACGTGATCGAGTTGAGTGATGGGAGTGAAGATGAAGGTCCCCCTCTTGAGCCGAAGAGAACTGTGT
>Ga0308169_10000454_pt1 | contig 61281 bp, 60 predicted proteins | sample PhyBR1_2_FD_202139 | JGI IMG/M metagenome (GOLD analysis project Ga0308169, IMG submission 202139) | Phyllosphere microbial communities from UC Gill Tract Community Farm, Albany, California, United States - DLSLSB.R1 | ecosystem: Host-associated > Plants > Phyllosphere > Unclassified | place... | reverse complement strand
GTGCTTCGGATAATGAATTATATATTGATTCTCAACAATTAGATCATGATTTTTCTCCTGAAAATGAAACTAAAGATATTCATGATGATCTTGGTCCAGAAGTAGTTATTCCTGATGCTGCTAATACTTTGGAACCCATCGGAGACGAAGATAATGCAGATGATACCGAAAATTATGATGATGAAAAAACTTTAAATAAAGCAGATGATGAAACTGGTGAAGTGGAAACTAATGATGAATCTGATATTGATTTTGATGCATTATTAGATGTTAAATCATTAGATTTAGCTGATGAAAAATTACAAAGAGAAAATAAAGCATTCTTGGATAAAATGATTCCTATTCAGAATGAAAATTTAAAACCTCTTGTAGATGTTGCCGAAAAATTGGCTGAAGATAAAAAATTAGATATTTTAACAGTTAATGATGATACTATTCTTAACCCTCATGTTAAAAATGTAATGGGTAGTTCTATTACTAACTCTTATTATTCTAAACAATATAAGAAAGATGTATTAGATATTCTCAAGTCTCTCAATAATGACCCTGAACATCCGGTAGTAGTCACTAAAGTAGAAACTCGTAATGTATCCACTGCTTTATCTAAATTAGAAGAATTATCTGTAGAATTTACAGATAAGAAAATGCGTAAGCATACTTTTAAAGTAGATGTACCTATTCTTAGCCATGATGGATTCTTGTATATTAACGGAAACCGTAACTTTATTGCTAAACAAGCAGTGTTGCTACCAGTAATTAAAGAATCTAATGAACGTGTACAGATTACTACCAACTATCGTAAGACATTCCTGTATCGTAAAGGAGATAAAATTAATGGTCAAATTGATCGTTTAACTCGTTTGCTTGCAGATAAAGAATTTGATTCTATTGCTAAAAAATATGGTAATAGTTATGATAGTAATTTAGCTTATTCTGTTTCTATTCCATATAACTATATGGCTAAAAAACTTTTCTCACTGTCTTTTGATAGTAATTATGTGATTAATTTCTGTCAAGAAAATATTAGAGACGTTATTAAACAGAATGGTTTTAATATTGATTTTAATAAATTTAATGGTATTGGCTATCGTTTATATAATGATAAAATTGCTTCAGTTCTTATTGAAGACAATGGGTCCAGAAATATTATTGAAATTAAGAAAATTAACGGTAAAGATGTAGAAAAGAAAATTAATAATAGTTTTATTGAACTTCTTACTGATTTAGTAGAAAATAGTACTGATGATGCTTTAAAAGCTGTTTACCGTGCAACTAAACCATCTATTAGTCTTTCATATACCGAAGTTAAAATTCTTTCTTCTAGTATTTCTCTTGGTGCATTAGTAGCATCATTTAAAGGCGTAATTCCTGCATTACAAGATTTTAATATTAAGCATCGTTTATCTGATGTAAGATCATCTAAATCTAATTCAGAGATTCTTATTCCTTTTAAAAATGCTTATCTTTATATTGATACTGAATTTAATCCATCTATTGAACTCTTTGTAAATGGTTTATTCCATCTTAATACAAAGAATTATAATATTGAAGAAACTGTACGTATGTCTCCAATTTTCTTGGAATATTATGAATCAGCAACAGGTAGTCGTAACAGTGCTAAAGGTCTTTTGAACTTTGAAAGTTCATTCATTGATCCTATTACATTGGAAGTTCTTAAAGAACTTAAATTACCTACTGGATTTATTGAACTTCTTATGTATGGTAATGGTTTGCTTGGCGATTATAACCGTGACCGTAAAAACGATATGAACCACTTCCGTGTTCGTGATTCAGAAGTTATTGCAGTTGCTCTTTATAATTCACTTGCTGATGCATTCAATAATTATAAGAAAACTATTCGTTCAGGTATTCCTCAAACCATTTCTGTTAAAAAAGACGATGTTATTCGTAAGCTTCAAACTATGAATAACGTTGAAGGTTACTCTACTCTTAACCCTGTACTTGAAGCAGAAATTAAAGCAAAAACTACTTTTAAAGGGCCGTCAGGACTCAATAGTAGTGATGCTTATACTCCAGAGATGCTTGCTTATGATAAATCTATGCTTGGACTATATGGTGTATTTACGCCAATTGGTTCAGAAGTAGGTGTAAGTCGTTCAATGTCTCTTAATCCACGTTTAGAATCTACTCGTGGTTATTTAAAGAAATTTGATCTTGATAAAGCAGATGCTACTAATCTTTTCTCAGTAGGTGAATTACTTAATGGATTTACACCTAAACATGCTGACTCACCTCGTGTTATCATGTCAACTACACAATCTAAACACATTACTCCAACTAAGCGTCAAACTCCTAACTTGGTAGGATGTGGAGTAGATAAATCTGTTGCTTATATGGTAGGTCAAACATTTGCTTATAAGAGTACGGATGACGGTGTAATTACTGGTATTGATAATGAACGTCACTTAGTATTCATTAAATATAATAACGGTGAAACAGCTGCTATTGATATTGAAGCTAAACCTTCTAAAAACTCAGGTGGTGGTTTCTACATTGAAACTAAACTTGAGCTTAAAGATAAATACAAAGTGGGTTCAAAATTCAAAAAAGGTGATATTCTTGCTACTGATAGATCTTTCTTTAGAGAAATGCAAGATGGTTCAGATGGTTTTGCATCCGGTAGCTTAAGTAAAATTGCGCTACATGGTCTTCCAGAAACCTTTGAAGATTCATCTGTAATTACTCAAAAAATTATTGATGATATGTCTTCAGAAATTATTAATAAACGTGATGTTGCTCTTAAAAAGAATTCACGTATTATTAAAATGGCTCAAGTAGGAGATAAAGTAGAAGTAAATGATTCACTAGTAATCTTTGAAGAAACTGGTGATGATGAAAAACTTGCTATTGCTGCTCTTGAGAAACTGGATAGTGATACACAAGCCACTGTAGAAGAATTAGCTCGCTCTACTGTAAAAGCTAAATTCTCTGGCACTATTTTTGATATTCGTATTTATTATAACACTCCTATTGAACAGATGCATCCTAGTATGCAAAAATTAGTAGAAAGTTATATTTCAAAATATAATGCTAAAGCAGAATTACTTAAAGATACTAAAGTAGATGAAATCATCCAGCAACCTTCCACTAATATGATTGAATCTGATAAATTATTAGGTAATGAAGTATCTGGTATTTTAATTGAGTTTTATATTAAACATACCGATAAGTTTAAAGTTGGTGATAAATGTACATTCTATACATCGCTTAAAACTATTGTTGCTGAAACCATTCCTGAAGGTCAAGAACCGTACTCAGAATACAAACCTGAAGAAGAAGTGTCATGCTTCCTTTCTCCTATGTCTGTAGTTTCTCGTATGACAGTTGACTTATTCTTAATGGGTTATACTAATAAAATTCTTTTAGATTTAAAAGAAAAAGTTATTGCTAAATTAGAACTGTAATATAAACCCTATATCCCTTAGTTGGGATATAGGGTTTATTAACCAAACATATTTTCAAGATAAAATGCATAGCCTATTTTAAGTCCTTTATAATAAATAATATCTTCTGATAAAATTTTGGCAAGTTGATATCTATCTTCTTCTAATAGAATAGTATTTAAGTTTTTATAAAAAATACTATTTCGATCGGTTACAATTTTCATAAAAAATTCTTTATTATTTCCGCAAAGATATACTAATTGCTCAATAAACGCTTCCATTTCCATCTTAAACCGAAACTTTTTAGAAAATTTATATAAAATTATATATGGTAATATTCCCCACCGCCAAAATTGTCTAACATGAACTAATTCATGTATAATCAATTCTCGCCTTTGATCTCTAGGTAGTGATTTAGGTATTATTGCAAATAATACGTTAAAATTAGCAAATTCTGCTCTAGTACTAAGAACTATCAAAAATGGAATGAAATACCACACATACGTAATCAAGTAATAGGAAGAAACTTGTCTAACAACTATTTTTCTCTTTCCGTATTTAGTTCTAAATATTACATTCATGATTTTCATTTTCTGTAGTAAAACTTACTATAAAGCTGTTTGATGCATAACTATCATTTATAAAAAAAAAAAATATACAAAAATTAACCTGCTACAGTCAATTCCTCTAGTCGATACGACCAGTTTACCTACCCTCAGCCACCCTCATATACACAAAATATACTGTAAGAATTATATGTCATTATTATTGATTTTAAATTTACATTATAAATATAAAGAATAAAAAGTTTATCTGCTACCCTACCCTACCATAATTTCCATCAGCAAATTTCACATAAATATGATATATCAATATAATTAATTTTAAAAACAATCCCTATACCATTTTTAGGTATAGGGATTAAGTTTTATTATAGCATAATTTCAATATTACAAATTGGATCTTCGTCAATATTAGCACCTTCGTAGTCTGCAAAACTAATACTAGTAAAAGTACCAATTGTAAAGAACTCTTTTAGAGTTGCTTCATCTTGTACTAAACCAATTAATCTTTCTTTTACATCTACTAAATCTTGACCGTCTAGTAATTGATTAACAATATCAATATTCTTGACTTTTTTAGAAGGATCTAAAATATAAGACATGGTATCTGAAAGAATTACAGCTAATGGTTTAATAATAGCTTCGCGAACTGCGTTAGTACGATAATTAACAGCATCATTAAAATTAACTTTAGCAAAAGCTTCTTTAATTTTATTTTCTGCGCAATATTCTAAATTGAAATTAAGTGCCAAATTAGGGCGATCTGGATTAATTACTTTACGAGCACGGTTAGAAGTAAATTCCAATTCAGGAGATTCATCTACTTTGCTACGAATCCATTCAATAAGAACTTTGCGAGAAATAATATTACTCAGTGTAGTTTTTACTTTAAAAAAATTAATTACTTCGTCATCATCAATAGAATCTACAATTGTTTTACTCATGTTGAAAACTCTCTATTATTTTTATATTTAAACTAACTAAATGTTGATTTATATAAAAATTTATTAAATGAATTGAACTTCCAAGCTACTTTTTGCTTTAGCTGGAGATTTAATAATCATATTAGAAATTTCGTAACCTTCATAAGTATACGGTAAAGTAATATGTAAATTGTTAGTAGGTGACAATACTCCGAAATTAATAAGTAATCTACCGCTTTCAATGTCAGATATAAATTTATCAGAGCTAACACCGGCAATTGTAAAATCTATAGCCATGCCTTTTAAATGACTAGAAAAACTACTACCAGCTGGAATAACTACAGTATCACTTAATGAACCTAATCCAAAAGTAATGCGTATCTGACAAGAGGCTTCTGTGGTTTCACCGAAATAATAATTATAAATTGGTAAAAGGATTTCATTATGAATACGTTTAATATTATTTACTTTAGCATTAGTAATTAAAGGTGTAGTTTTAGTATTGATATATAAATAATTTTCTAATTGAAATATAGGATCAAAACATGAATATCTTTTTACAGCATCATTATTTAAATCATCTAATTCATAGATAGGAATATTTAAAATAGGATTGCCAGTATTATCAAAAATATCTTTTAAATTATCCTTGTTAATACCATCATAATTATTATAATCATCTTTATCTATACCTATAATATTATTACTATTGTCATTTATAGTATTATCATTATAGGCGTTGTTATTATTTATTTTATCTCTTATAGCTTGTTTTTGGTCATCCGTTAAATCAGAAGGCCATAAAGCTGCATTATTATTACTATTACCATTATATTTATTATCTAAGTCAGTAAGAGTTTTACCATAACCATTACAAATAGAATTATTAAAATCATTAGTCCAATCATTTAAAGTATTATCATTATAATTTAATGCATCATTAATATCAAATGTTTTACCAGAAAGAACAGTAGATTTATAACTATTTCTTACTTTAGATGCAGTATAAATATTATAAGCATTCCAGTTTGCTAATGAATTACGTAAACTATTACTATTTGTACATCTAGATAAACCTAAAAGAAAATTTAATAGCATTAATGGTAAATTATCTTTCATTGCAGCATCTAAGTCTTCTATAGTTTTACCATAGCAATTTTTTCCACAAATACCCATTATAATTCCTTATACCACATTAAATTTATCATCTTGCATAGTATTTTGAAATATTAATTCATAATCTATACCAGTATATTTAATAAACAATGCATTTTGAATGGCTTTTGCTTTATCTGAAATAATATTATCAGAGCTTTTAATATCTTTATAAGTATCAATAGCACTTTTAATTATTCTAGAAACGCTATTATTTAATTGCATATTATCTAATAACGTCATTCTTTCATTATTATCAAGCATAATATATTACTCCCATATTTTAATTTCTTTAGTAAAAATATCATAATTATTTAAAAAAGTAAGAATATTTTCTCTATTAATTTTTAAAATATTACTACCTGTATAAAATTCATAAGTTGGTAAATATAGCATATATGCAACATCCATGCTACCATTAATACCTTTAACTTTAATATTATCTTTACTAATTTTGACATATTCTAGTTTATTTATATCTATAACTTTTTCATTATAATCATATAATTCAAAATATAAATAATCTGTATCCATACCTTCTACATTAAAAGTATATTCATCTGTAGTTGTAGTGAATGTTGGTTTATTATATTCAATTATACCTTTACTTATAAATTTAGAATATTGTAATAAAGACATTTCAATATTATATTTATCAAAACTATCAAATAAAAGAATTACTTTACCTGTATGCCCAGTTTTAAAAGTAATATTTATTTGGTTGTCTAAAGATTCAATATCATTTGGCAAAATTAATGATTGATTATCATCAAAACATAATACTTTATAATTATTATTAAGATTCAAATTATGTGTAATTTCCCATACGGTATTATTAGAAATTTGCGTATATAAATAAATTTGTAATCTATTTTTAGTATTAGAACTTTTCTGAAAAGCTAATTCAATTAAAGATTTATTTCTTTCTTTAAATTCAGGTTGAGTATAATCTCTACTATAACCTTTACTGTTTGCAAAATTAAAGTACTTATCTTTAAGTTCTAGTTTAAGAGTATTAATATTATGAATAATATTTTTAGCTTCAAATTCATAACTTTTAACTACATTTTGAACACCCAAAATATCTGGAATAGAACCCATTCCAAGATTATAATCTCTAGTTTTAAGTTTTAAAATATTACTTATGTAAAGACTATCATCATACATATTATCTGCATATAAAGATTCATACCACTTTACTTTTTTAGTAATATCAAAAAGAGTATTATCGGTTTTTGTAGGCGGTAATAAATTTTCAATATTACCTAAATCTTTATATTTAATATTATTTTTTAATTCAATAGAATTAAGTAAAAATGGTTTTTTAACTACATACGCAGCATTGAAAAAAGCATTACTATCTTTTAAATCATTAGCTGCTTTATTAACAAATTTTCTAGGTTTAGTATCAATACTAATAGCTGGTTTACCCATCATTATAGCTACTAAATAATCAATTTCATCTGATTCATTATTAAATACTAAATCTTCCAATGTGTTAAAATATTTAGAAGTTAATAAATTTTTAATCATATCTAGAGGTAGTACTGAGCTGACACCAGTATTATTAGTATTTGTGCTAATTTTAATTTTATCAAAAAGCTTAATTGCTTTAGTATATACATCACTATTAAAAAAATCATTTTTTTGATTTTTTAAGTATGATAGTGGTATATTTTTTATATATACATCATTTCCCATAAAAAATCCTTATACAACCAGTACCCTTTTGGGGTACTGGTCATTATTAAAGTTTAAATAAAATATCTACTTCTACTCTAGGTTTACATGAATAAAACTTTTGATGATCACCTCTAATTACTACTGAGTCATCAGTATAAAGAATGCCATGTAATGCATCATAAAAGAGTTTTTCATAGTTATCTATATCTGGCTTAATAGTAGGTCTAATTACACCTAATTCAGCTAATACTCTGTCACTTTTATTATATTTTTTAGGCGTAGTTTTATAATACCTAGCAGTAAAATAAATTTCTTTACTAATAGGTTTAAAATCATTACCTAATTGATTCCTAATTTGTTCATTTACAAATTGTTTAAATGATTTATCAGGGTCATAAAAATGACTGAAATTACTATTAAGTCTAGCACGAGCTTGAGCTTTAGGTTCACCATAATAAATTAAATTGATTTTCTTATATGAAGATTCATCCAAATACTTATCATATTCAGATTGAATTTTTTCATCTTCAGAATCTTTTAATTCAAGTTCTTCCCAAAGCTCTCCTGCAAGCTTTTCCATTAATGTTGTTGGTTCAAACATGAAATTGCCTTTAAAATAAGATAGTTTCTAATATTATGTTATTAAATACCAAAATATCGTCTTACTTTAGCAATTTCTTCGTCAGCTTTACTAAATGGATAAGTAACTTTAGTTAATACAGAAGTAGCGTAATCTAATGTGTTTTTACTTAACGTTGGGTCCATTGTAGCATATAAAGATAAGCCCCCTAATGTGTTAAGAAATGCAGCAGTACCAATATTAGTGGCAAACTGGGAATAATTCATTGGCATACTTAAATTAGAATACAAATCAGCTACACTAATAGAACCTTCTAAAATTAATGGTAAACCTCTAGGGTTAAATAGTTTTTCATCGCCGCCTTTATTAAATGACAATGATGTAATAACACCCATAGGACAAGAAAAATATCCTGGGGAATCAAGTTGTAATATAAATGGTGATTGTAAACCACTTACACCTTCTTGTCTAGGTAAAGCACAAGTAAGAATAAACATAAAAGGCATAATGACATTATAAAAAATAGATCTATCGTCACCATAAGGACTTACAAATCTAAATGACAAATCATATGATCTAGTAAATTTACTATCATCAAATACTTGAGGAAATTGGAATACGGCACCGCCTACTGAACGACTTGCAATATCTGCTGCACGGCCAGCACTTACAGAAGTCTGGTCACTACCTTCAATTTCTGTTTTACCTTCGCTATTAAGTAAACCTACTGCGCCACCGCCAAATTTAATTTGACGAGCAATATTAGATGCTGATTTTTGAGCTTGTTCTAAAACAGAAGCAGAAAAAGAGTTCTCTACTGATTCAGAAATACTAGTAGCTTTATCAACCCATAGTTTAAAGCCACGGTTAAGCATATCATCAGTAGATGCAATATTAATAGCATCTGATAGCATAGAAGACATATTACGTTTTGTCCATCCAAATATGGCACTACCGGTTCTTTCTACCATCATTTGAAAAGCTTGTTTAAAATTAGATAAATCTTGTTTAAATGTAAAATAACGTAAATCACATTTAGAACTTAATAACTTATCTTGAGTTCTTTGAGATAATTCTGCTAATCTAGCATTTCTTCTACTTAAATCAGTAGCTAATGAATATTGTGCTATAATAGCATCTACTTCAATTTGATGATCATCTAATATAGCTTGTGCTTTACTAATCATTGCCGTGTCAGTATACGGTACGCCTGGAATAATATTTACAATAGTACTATTTCTAAGCATAGTTCTCTGATAAATTCTTTGATGCGGGTCAGCTTTAAGATTAAAAGCCATAGGTTTACCAAAAATGTAACCAAAACCATCTTTATAATAATACTCATATGGGTTTTTATTTAAAGAAGAGGCACCATTAGCAACATCACTCGCAGTATTACCTACTTGCTTTACAATATCGTCTATATACGCCATAATACTTTCCTAAATTTAAAAAAGCCTATGAAGCTTTTGGCTCCATAGGCTATAACTAAATAAATGTTCTATATATTAAAAAGGACTACCTCCACCACTGGCTACTTTTTTAGCTCTTGAACTAGGAGAAACTAAATTTTGACCAGTAAAGATACCATCGCTGCTTTGATTATTACCTCTTACTACTGTTGCATTATTAGAATTATCTGGATAAGTAGTACCCGGCTTAGACGTACTAGCTTGTACAACTTTATCAGTATTTGAAGCAACATTACTAGTGTGATTAGCAATATCTTCCAAATGATCAGTATTATTCTTAATACCCAGTAAGTATTGGTTAGTAATCAAAAGTAATTCCGCAATACTAGATTGTGGATTTTCTTTAGCAGTATTAATAGCTGCAACAGTTCCTGTCATAGAAGTACTATCATTATTCATACTAGTAGCATTTGTAGAAACGCTTTCAGCAACAACTGGTGATGCCATAGTAGAACTTTGAAGCAATTTTTCTGAAGAAGCAACTGCTGTAGGTTTAGCCGGATTCATTACCGGACTATTAGCAGCCGGAGTTTGCATTGCACTAGGTACAGTTGCAGACGGACCACCTACCATACTATTAATTTTCTGGACCCCTTGCATTTGACCAAGTTTAGTTAGAACAGATGATGCATATTCTACACTACCCCAATCAGCTGCAGTTGAAGTATTACCAATAACTTCATCAGTCATACCTGCCGCGCCCGGAACACCATTACTCATAGTAGCGGCATTATAACCAGTAATAGTCTGAATTCCAGCATCACCAGTTTTAGCAGCAATAACAGCTGCCCAGCGATTATAGAATTGACTAGGATCAGATGTTTTACCTTTACCATCTTGTGGCGGGTTATTCATCATATTCTTAGCAATAGCATCTGGTACTGGAGTACCATTTTTAGCTGCATTAATAATAGCACTAACGCCGCCTGCACCTTGTTGATGAGCTAAATAAATAGTAGCAGCATTAACAGGTACACCCTTAGATTCAAGATATTTAGCATTAGATGCCATATAGTTTGCAGCAGCCATAGCATTTGCTAATGGGTCTAATGGATCATTAGCAGTACCTTCTACATGGAATTGCTTAAATTCGCCTGGCCCCATCTGGAATAATCCTTTATAAGTACCAGAAGGCGATGCAGCAGTAGCTCTACCACCAGATTCAATAGCTGCAATACCGCGAAGCATATTAACAGGCCAATTGAATTTAGTAGCTGCTTGCTGAATAGCAGTGTCTACATCCATACCATACGAAGCAGGAGCACCTTTAACATTAGCTGGAACACCAGTAGATTTATTACCTGTAGCCGGGCTACCAGTAGGAGCAGTAGCAGATTTACCATCACGATAAGCCTGTTCACGTTTATTACCAGAATAAGCATCTTCAGTAGCCTTTTTAAGAGCATCACCTGACAAACCTTTACCTTGGTTAGATTCAGCATAAGCTTTAGCAAAATTAGCTTTAATCTTATCTTCATCACCGTTACCAGCTTTAACTGCTTCAGCATACATTTTATTCTGACCACTAAGATCACTAGTGTCACCATATGATTTAGGTAATACAGAATCAAAGGTTTTCATATCAGATTTAATGTTTTGAGCTTTTTCTAATGCATTCCCTGCAATAGATTTAGAAAGATCATCTTTCTGTTTAGCATCATTATCATTAATAGCTTTAACACGCTGAGCATATTCTTCATCAGAAGTACCTACCATTGGAAGTTTATGTAACGCCCATTCATAAATACGTTCTGCCATAGAACCAAGACTAATAGCAATATTACCAAGCAAAGATTTCATACTGTTAGTAATAAGAATATCTAAAGAACCTACTAAAGAACCTACGCCTTTGAAAAGACCGCCTAAAATAGCCATTCCAATTCGAGGTAAGTTTTTAATAACGCCCCAAATAGCACTACCCATAGCAGAAAATAAACGAGACATTAAGCTACCATTGTCCGGTGCTTTACCATCTTCATTTCCTACTGATTCGGCAACTGCTTTATCATCAACTGCAAATAGATTAGCAATAGTAGTAGGTAATTGATCAAAGAAACTAGTAATTTTATTAGGTAATTCTTCAGCATAAGCCGCAATTCTAGCTGGAATAGATTCAAACCATACTGTAACACCTGTAATTTCTTTACTAAAATGATCAATAACATAAGGTACAGCACCTTTTACGGCACCGATAATACCACCAACAATAGCGCCTACAGCAGTACCAATGCCGGGAATAACAGAACCAATCATTGCACCGTAACCAGCATAAGATGAACCAGTTGCTAATGCATCATGCATTCCTGTACCTTTATCAAAGAAAGCATCGGCTGCTAATTCACCGCCTAAACTAACTGCACTACCAATACCAAAACCTTTACCTAAACGCTTAAAGATACCACCAGCGCCACCTTTAAATATACCTTTTGCAGCATTTCCAAGACGACTACCAATAGATTTTTTAGCAACGCCGCCAGCTGCACTTTCACCTACAGCACTACCAGCACTAGCGCCACGTTCGGCTACTAATTTTTTAGCATTGTTATATTTATCTAATGGATCAGTTTTACCGACTTTAGATATTTTATCTTTAACTTTACCAGCACCAGTAGTAAGTATACTACCAGCTTTACCAGCTGCATTTCCTGCTGCAGTACCAATAGCACTTCCGGCAATTTTACCGCCAGCACTTGTAAGTACTTTACCAGCTAAGCCACCAAAATTAGGTAATTTAAGCATGCTTGCAAGATCACCTAAAAGATTATTTTCCTTTTTATCTTTTGGTTTCTTATCTTTATGCTGCCAGTTACGAGTTTCAATATTTCCATTAAAAGTAGTTTTAAGTTTGTTAGACTTTTCATAAGTGGCAATTTTACCATCTACTACATAAACGCGTAATGGTTTAGTTTTAGATAAAGATAATACATCACTAAAATTAGTAACTTTAACAGTAGCGTTATCAGCAATAGTTGAACCTTTACCGCCGCCTAAACCAAATACTCTTCCTAATGCTCTACTACCTACATTAATAGCGCCTTTGGCAGTGTTCATGGCTGTTTTAGCTAAAAATCCTGCAAAATTAAGCAGTCCTTTAGTTGCTTCTGAAATACTATGAGTAAATACATCAAACATAGGAATTACAGCTTTAACAACTGAAGTTGTCATAGCTACAGCGGCATCACCTAATGGTTTAATTAATTTAGTACCAAATTCAATAGCAGATTTAGCTAACTGTGCACCAGCTTTAGCTACACTGGAAACTACATTTGCTAAACCAGAAAGTAAATTGGTTGCAACTTTAGTTACGCCCTCAATACCTTTTACCATTAAATTAGTGATAGACGGAATTAACTTAGTAATACCACTTAATAAATTTTTACCTACAGTAACAGCAACACTTACAAGTTTACCTGGAATTTCAGCAATTTTAGTAAGTACTCCAGTAAAACCTTTAACAAGAGAGTTAACCATGTTAAATGCTACACCTACAATACCTTTAACCTGCTGATCAAGCCACATAATAGGGTTTTTAAAGAAACTATATCTCTTTTTATTTTTACCACTACTATCAGTAAAATCATTCTTTTCTTTTTTAAGAATTTTAATAATAGTTTCAACTCCATGACCTACACCATTCAGGTTAGATTTCATGAAGTTCAAAATACCTGTAGTATTAGCTGCAATTAATTCAATCAATCCTGAATGATTGCCATTAGAACCGCCTGCTGCAGCATTAGCTGTAACTGGATGTGATACTGGTTTTTCAACAGTAGCTGGTAAAGCTTTATGCTTAATGATATCATCATTAGCAGCTTTAATAGCCAATACGTCATTATTAGCACTTGTAGCAATACTATCATTACTTGCATTTGAATAGTTAAGTTTAGATTTATCAGCTGGAATTACTTTATGACTAGGAATAGAAGCAGGTGCTTTTTCTCCATTATTTTTAGTAGCTGTTAAATTTGAAACTACATTTAACTTAGCTTCTTTAACCTTTTTAGCAATATTGTCTGATGCAGTTGTATCAGAAAAATTAAAGATCTTTCCTTCATTTTCTAAATTAGTTAAACGAGCAATTTCTTCAGGCGAATAATTACCTTTACCTTTGCGAATATTACTCAATTTCATAGCATTTGAAGCGCCTCTAATTAAATTTACAGGAGCATTAATTAACCATTTAAAAGCTTTATTAAAAGTTTCTGAAATTTTATTAGCTACTTCTTTAAGAGGATCAGTAATTTTAGCTTGAATAAATTTAACAGTATCAGATTGCATTACTGTAGCAAAGAATGATTTACCAGCAATAGATGCAGATGCTCTGAAATTTGCAGTAAAATCTTTAAAGAATGATTTGAAATGAGTTTTTAGTTCCCCTCCAAATTCTTTAAGAGTTGGACCAAAAAGCTCTTTAATAGAATTTTTTAATGGTTGGATAAACCTTTTATTAAATCCTTCCCAAATACCAGAAAGTTTATCTTTGATATTACCAAATAAACCCTGTTTAGCAGATGCTTCACTACCAAATAAAAATTGATTAGCTTTATCAATAGTAGCAGAAATCATTTTTTTAGCTGGTTGTACAATTGATTTATCAGCAAAAGAAGTAAATTGTTTATACCATTTAGTCATTAAATTAGTCATAGGAGTACTAATATATTTTTTAAATGGTTCTACAATAATATTATTATAAACTTGTGCTAATTTATCTTTTAATTTACCTAATAAAGTTTCTTCTTCTTTAGGATTAATTGTATTTTCTACAATATTATCTTCATCATGAGTAAAATTGCTAGATAATTTAGTTTTAACAGGATTAACTTTCTTACCAGATTTCTTATTATCTTCAAGTACTACTGAAGCTGTATCGTCTACTCTATTTTCACCATTAACAACACGACGAATAGCATTAGGAATACCGCCCTTTTTAAGATCGTCTAAAACTTTTTTACGTTTTTTCTTTTTATCATTAATTAAATCTTCATCTTCACCAGTACGCTGGTTTAAACGAATTTTATCATCATTAAGAATAAGCGAACGTTCAGCACCTGTAGAACGCATTTTAAATAATGCTTCTTCAATAGCTTCATTACTATTATGAACATGGCCGTAAAAAGATTCTTTAAATGAATTAATTTCTGAATGACTTTTATTTTTCATATAGTCTTGGAAAAGACCATTTAAACGTTCATTACGGAATTTAATTTTAGTAGGATCAATACTATGTGAATCTGATTTTCTGGCTTGACGTCTAATTTCTGCACTAATTCTTGCTGCATCATTACCTACAATACCATTAACAGATAAATCACTCATTTCTGAGTTTAAGCCGCCAAATCCATTGCCATGACGAAGATTATTTAATGCTTTTTTACTAGCTGCTGCAGTTTTATTAGCAGAAATAAAACGCCCTGATGCTTCATCATATACTTCATGATCATTAGATTTTGAAGTGGCCTTTAAAATTTTAGTCAAAAGCATTGGAATTACATCAACAATAGCTTTTTTAGTTTGACTATCAAATGGAACAGCACCATTTTCCATTTGTCCTAATTTAGCAGTTTTAGCAGTATTACGGTTTAATTTAAGAGAATCACCAATCATCCCCTTAATCATTCCAGTAAACCCTGCTCCCGGCTTGTAAGAATCATTAGACCATTTTTCAAACATAGTCTGAAGACGATCACCGGCACTTTTAGTAAAGCTTTTTACAGAATCAATTTGCTTACCAAAGAAGCTTGAAGCACCAATAGTTAAAGCAGAACCAAGTAAAAATCCTAATGGGTCGGCATTGAATTCTTTAACTTGACCACCTAGCCCCATTGGCCCAAGTAATAAATCCATAGTACTAGAAACACCAAAATCTCTAGAAGGATCTAATATTTTACTTACATCAAAACCGCCGCTACCAGTATATCCTTTGGCGGCTGCTTGGCGTTCTCTTTCTTGTTTTTTATAATTTAAATCTTCCTTCATAAGAGTGAAGACATCCATCATTAAATCCATGCTACTTGAATTTAATTTAATGAAATCATTTACCATTTCATAATGAGTATGTGTTTCATTAGCAAGAAATGAACCAATATTATTAATAGCTGTAAGAATGTTATTTTGGCCTTGAATGGTTCTATTACCTACTTGCGCTGTTACCGCAGTAAGAAAACCTAATTTTTCAGCAACAAGTACAGTTCCATTATCAATCATACCGCCACGACTAGAACTAGATGACAATGCAGATTGCATAGCTTTCTGCTTACGTAATCTAAGAGCTTTTTGGTGGGCAATTTTAGCTTTATTTTCACTTATATCATTAAAATTTTCATCAAATTCACCAAGAGTACTACTACCGCTATCATCTGCAAACATGTCTCCAAACATTAATTCCATGCGTTTGTCGTCATCAAGACCAAATTTACCAGTCCTAACTTGTTTAGATAATTTTCGTCCTACTCTTGAAAATCCTTCAAAGTCTTTATTAATCTGATTATAGTTTTTTTGCACTACATCTAATACATTTTCACTCTCTTTCCAACGAGTATTAAATTCATTTACTTTACTAACTTCATTTGGAAAAATATTCTCTAAAGTATTAGGTAATACTCTCTTAACTAATGAATCAGAAAGATTTTTCATATAACCCATATAAATGCACCTTCTGAATAAATTTTTTATTATAGAAATCCTATGTATTTGTTATTGAACAAAAACTTAGAATAATTCCTAGGAAATTTAATCATGACTGATAAAATTGTAGTGGATTTATTAGATAATTTAGTTGTAAATAAAACTGACAATAATAATTCTTTTCAGTTTGCAGGAGATAATATTCCTGATAAAAAATTAAATATAGCTCTGATTAAATCTGCATTTAATTATATAAATAAATATGGTAAAGAAGATTATAATAATGCTATGATTGGTATGATGCTTCTATCCAATAAATATTCTGAAGTGTTTAACGATGCTAATAATAGTATTATTAATACATTAAATATTCTTAATACAGACAGTACTAATCAAAATTTAAGTGCTTTTGGTAGTCTAAGTAATATTGGAAGTGGTGTAGATAAAGCCGTTAGTTCTATTTCCACTGGCTACAGTAGTGTAACTAATATGGCTACGCAATTTGACCCTACTAATTTTAGTAATTGGGCAGACATGGCTAAATCTTTAGCTAAATTTTTAATGTGTCCTGAAGCTTCTTTTTTAGGTGATTTGGTTAATGGATTTAAAGATATTGTAGATAGTGTAAAAAGTTTTAGACCTTCTCAATTATTAAATGATATTACCAATAATTTAACTAATTATATTATGGGATTTATACCTAGTACAAATACTTTATTAGATTTTGTTAAAAATGTAGCTAGTTATGTAGGTATTAACGGAGCTGATATAGATTTACTTATATCTACAGTAGGAAGTATTTTATCTATGAATGGTTTAAATATTTCTTATTTAAGAAATATTCCTTTATTATCTAATATTGTAGATTACTTAGATCCTGCTAGTGCTATTAATAAAATTAGAAGTCAAATTAATAATAGTGGTACTTTTAATTATTTAGATAATATTTTTTCTAATTCAGTATTCCCTACTGATATTGACACTATTAGATGTAGTCATTTAGCTAAAATTATTCAGCAATTATCTAATTCTTATAGAACTAATAATAGATACGACGATTTAAATATATTTTCTAGTATGGTTCCTAATACTTCAAATAGTTCTTTAAATAGTCTTTTATCTAATTATAGTAATTATAATAATCGTTCTAATATAGCTAGTAATAATATTAAAAATGCTATTTCTTTAGGTAACAGTGGAAAAACTACACTTAATACTTCTTTATCGGCATTAGTATTAAATGGCAATATTATGAAGTCAACTATAGATAATTTTAATAAAGTAAATGAAAATCAAGCGTCATATACTGTAGCTAAAATTGGTGCTATTAATAATCTAAATAATCTTAAGCAAGTTAATAATTTTGAATTAACTAAACAAAAAGCTTTTAGAGAAGGATTATCTAACATCCAGCGTTCATCTAACTTTTTAAATTTATCTAATTTCGTATAGGTATTATATGATTACTTTAGAAAGCTTTAAAGAAAAAAATAAAGTATTCAATTTATTTAATAGTGAAGATGATTTGACTCAATATTATTACGGTATTGTGCATGATAATATTGAAGTATCACTGCCTATTTTATATGATATTTTTAAAAATAAATTTAGTTTATATAGTTTAAATTATATAAATAATAATTCTTTTTTTAATGAATACAAAGTTATTCAAACTAATGATTGGAATAAAATTTTTGATAGTAGATTATTTGGTGATTTTATTATTACATTGCCATTTTTTGAAATTAAAGAACTTGCTGGTAATTATTTAATTTCAGATATTTTTTATATAGAAAATGAAGAATTAAAAGTTAATAATATACAAGATATTACTTACCACCTTTCTAAAAACTTTTATAACCATTCTAGTTCTTTATTAAAAATCTTAGATACTTATATAGACACTGCGGATACACTTGAAAAATATTCACAATTATTTATATTATATAAATTCTTTGAGTTAAATCAAAAATATATATCTGCTAAAAGAAGTCAAGTATATAATATTTATTATAATAAACTTAAAGGTGTGGCTGAAAGGTATTATACATTTATTTATAATAATACTTTATTTTGCCACAAAACTTTAAATGATATAAATTATGTATCATTGTCACATTTATGTATTTTTAGAATTAGTTCTTACCAAGATTTTAGTATTTTTATGGATTCTATAGGTTCTATGGATAAATTTACTCAAGTTATTAATTTTCTAAAGCTTACATGACAACATTTATATAGCTTAATTTATTGAAGGTTTTTTATTATGAAAGATCAATATGTTGGACAGATCTTTTTTGAAGATACCGGATATTCTGAAATTCGTCAAGTTAAACGTAAAGGTAATACTGCAGAAATTACTGCTGTATTGCAAGATGCTGATAATGAGAACCGTAATAAAAGAATTTATCCAAAAAAAGTAATTCAAGAAGGTTTAAAACACCCATTTATCATTGAAAAAATGAAAACTAAATCTTTGGCTGGCGAAATGAATCATCCTGATCCTGAATTGGGCATGGGTCGCCAATTAAAGATTGATATGAAAAATATTTCTCATTTTATTAAAGATTTTTGGTGGGATACTAGTAACCCTAAACTACTCATGGGTAATATCCAAACAGCGGCTACTGCTGTAGGTAAAGATTTATGTGGTATGATTCTAGAAAATCAAATGATTTCTAGTTTTTCTATGCGTGGTGCAGGTGATGTAGTTAAACGTGGTGGTACTTCTTTTGTTAAAGGGCCATTGCGTATTATTACTTGGGATGCCGTTCATTATCCTTCACATCAGGTTGCTTACCAGACTTCATTATCTGAGCATGCTGCAGGTTTTGATATCTCTAAAAAAATGCTTGCTGAATATATTGCTAGTCATAGTGAACATGTAGAAATGCTTGCTGAAAGTATTGCTCCTTTTGTTACTGATTTAGATTATGCAATTGAAGGTAATAATATCATTTTACGTAATAAAGTTACCCGTCAAATTGAAGCTAGTGCTTTAATGGAAGAGAATTTGCGCTTAGAATATGAAGATGCACTAATTTCTAAGTTCAGTTGGTAACAATTAAATAGTAAGTTAATTACTGCGAAATTCATGTAATTTCAAAGGGTTAATCCATTAATGGCTTACTGCTCTGATTTCTTATTGGTTTTCCATAAAGAAATCACTACAATTTGAAAACGTGTATACATTGCTTTCAATAGCAAAATAATAGTGTTTATCCTTCCGGTCAAACACACATGCCGAGAGCATGAAAACGAAGAAAAATCCCCATATCCCTTAAAAAGGATATGGGGTATTTTATACTTTTTGTATTTCTGATGATTATATTGATATATTATTAAATTGATACTTTAATATTAATTTGATAAGGATTTTTATGAACGCCATTTCCGCCATGTTAAAACCTGTAGTACAAAATTTTCTTTTTCGACAATTTGCTTCTAAAGAAGAAATTGTTACTCATTTAGATAATTTTGATACATTTCGAAAATATGTATTAACTGCTACCAGTGATGAGAATAATCTTTTAAATCCAGAAAGTGATTTTGTTAGTGCATCTGAGAAAATTTTTGTTCCTAGTGATGAAGTTTATTTACGTTTATTTAATAATTTAAATCGTACTAAAGATGATAAGTTTGTAGCACATTTATTGTCTGTTATTAGTGATTTTGTAAAAATTGTAGATCTTTATAATAATTATAAACCATTCACTTTTAAAGATGAAATTACAAATACATTTTTTAAATGTAATGCAAGTACTATTATTCATTTTACTGAAGAAAAAATTGCTTTAACTCCATCTATGAATGATCTTGCATATTATTTATTTGTAAGACTGTTTGGTCCAGAATTTAATGATTATGCATTAATGGAAACTATTAAAGTAGAATATAAAGAAATTAGTTTAGGCGGAAATGAAATTAGTATTGAAACTAAAATTAAAAAGTTAAATACATATTTGAAATGATTAAAAAAAAAAAAGAATCTGTTATAGATTCTTTTTTTTTTTTAACTATATTAATTTTTTATTAAAAAATCAATAAGTGCTTCTACAATTTCAGTTTTATTTAATGTTTGATTAAAATTAGATAATGGTTCATTTAATCCTAAGAAATTAGCTGTTCCTTCTATTTCACAAATATAATAATCGATTGGCTCAAGATATGATTTATCTGTAGTATAATAGTAAAGTTCACTTTGATTGTCGCGGTACATATAAAAACCGTCAGATAATACTAAAAATGCTAAAGACAATTTAGTTGAATTTTTAAAATCAAAGTTATTGGGTTCATATTCTTCGTTATATTCTTTAAAAAAATTAATAATTTCTTCACCATATAAATAAATATCCGGTATTAATTTAATTAACAATTCATCAGTAGGAAATAAATATTTTATATTATCATATTCTACATTCATTAATTCTAGTTCACCAAAGAATTCCATTACTTCATTTTTAGCAGTTCTTGGGTCACAATGATTAATTTTAAAAAAGTCAATTTTATCCAATCTTTCTTTTAATTCAAACATAATTTAATCCTATATAGTATGTAATATCATAAATATAATATATACATAATATTCATATTATAAAAAAAAAAGAATCTACATAATAGATTCTTTTAAGTATATAAATTATTCGATATTACATAGATTCGTCAAGACTATCAAAATCTGGATCTTCAGTTGGATCTTGAATATCAAATTTATGCCATACTAAAAATGCACCCATTACTTCTTTATCTTCAAACAAACCATCTTCGTTAAGTTTAAGATTGAAATGTGGGAAAATAGATGATACTTTACTTCTTTCAAAATCATCCAGATTTTCTTGAATAATAATGGCAAGTTTTTCAGTATCACTTACATCTTCAATTTTATGATGTTCCCACCATTGCACAATTTCTTCTGTAAACATGCATTCGTAGTTATTTAGATATTGAGCAACATCTTTGTGTTTTTTGCAGTTATAACAAAGAAGTGCTTCAAGTTTATTAAAGACTTCATCAAAATGCTTAACATGCCTGTTAGAAGCATATTCGCTGCACATGGTATTATAAGTTTCCATGCGTAAATAATCTTTATCATTTGAATCAGTAAATTCAAATTTAGGAAAACTTTTGATCATTGTGATCAATAAAGTAAATTCTTTAACACGTTCAAGACGTTCATTACGCTTGTTAGCATTATCAATACTACGACGCTGACTACTCATAATTTCATCATCAGTTTCTACACGGCATGGCATAATAAAGCTTCCTTATTTAGTAGTATTATTGTCAAAAATTAATTGAAGGTCTGCATCACGATTATTATCAAAGTAAAGAGGATCACTTACTTGATCATAATATTTCTTTGCACTTGAAAGAAATACATTAATCTCTTTAACTTCTTGTGTAGCATGATTTAGAATTTTTGCAGGTAGATTGTTAATCTTTCTTGGGAAAGCATGGAGAACTACTTTACCTACTACTTCATTAGTAGAACAGTCTACAGCAGCATAGATAAGAATTTGTGTCATAAAGACTCTCAGAATTTATCAGTAATATAAATATCTACAAATGATGCGTTGCTTTTAAGCGTCACTTGAGCACTTACATAGAATTTTTCGCCTTCAATATTAATGTATGTTTTACATTCAGCAATTGAAGTATGCATTAAAAAGTTATAGTTACCTGAAATTTTCTGATCGAATTCAGCGGGTTCTTTAGCAAGAATAACTCGCACATTACATGGTAACAGTGTACCGTTAGTTTCAGAATAAATAACAGTATCATCAAAAATATTTTTTAAATCTAATTTTTCACAAGCGCCCATCTTTTTACAATGAGCAGTATAATCTTTGATAATTTTTTCAATACTTTCTGCATTGAATTCAAGTTTCGGTTTCATAGTAATAAAACTACTACGAGAAAATTTATTTAACATTTTATATTTTACATCTGTAACAGAAAAAGATACTGCCGGTGAAACTTCTTTTACAGTGATTTCGCCAATAACAGATTTAGAAGAAGAAGTTTTCATTTTATTTGTACCTTATTATTAGTTAAAATTAAAATTAATTTACAATAAAATAATATATCTTTATAAAAAATATAAATACGTAAAAAGTCCCTATACCGTTTAAGGTATAGGGATTTAATTTTTAAACATCATACATTTCAATAATGCGACGAACAATATCAGAACGCACAATATCATCTTTAGTAAACTCTACAACACCAATGTCATTTCGTTCAAAAAGATTTTTATTATTATTATAACGAGTAAGGAAATCATGCAGACCATTATCATGTAGAAGACTTTTGGTAGCTGTTTGCTTAAGATCGCCAGTCATAATAAGTTTACTATTTAGACCAATACGGGTAAGAACCATATACATTTCTTGTACAGTCATGTTTTGAACTTCATCAATAAGAATAATTGAATCATTCCAAGTATGACCTTGAAGGAAGTTAATAGCTACTGGTTTAATAGATTTACCAATACGAGCTTCATATCCAGATTTACCAAAGGCTTGAATAAAATGCTCTTTGAATGGAACTAAATATGGTTCGTATTTTTCTTCAACTGTACCAGGTAAATGGCCAATAGTTCGACCAATTTCAACAATAGGACGTGTAATTACAATTTGACGAAATTCTTTTTTATGCAAAGCGGTAGCCGCATACAGGGTAGCAACGCATGTTTTACCTGTACCAGCTGGACCAATTGCAGAAGTAATAGTATTCGTAGAAATTGTAGAAATCATTAATCCTTGAGTTTCAGTTTGTGCTTCTAGTTTACAACGCAAATTACCATCTGCATTTTCTTTTTCAGCATAAGTTGAAACATTTCGACCACTACGATTTTTATTCTCGCCTCTTGAATCTACTTTTTTATTACGGTTAGATTTGAAAGAACTACCTTCAACTTCACCACTAGTAGTTCTACGAGAATTTCTATTATTACGTCCCATACAGCACTTCCTTACCTAAATAGGTAAACAGAGGTTGATAAAAACTAATTGGTAAAACTAATTGAATGTTTTATAATTGATAAAAATATATTTTATTCAATTAAATAATCAGCAATTTCATATTTCATGCATTCATCGCCAAATAACGTCCAATCTTCACGATTGTTAAATACAGCACGTAATTTCTTTTCAGGAATTTTACATTTACTTAAAATATCATTAATCATTCTAGTAGTAAACTTATCTAAAGTAGCTAATTGGCGTTTTAAATGAGTTTGATCACCGGAATGCGTAGTAGATACGTTATGAAACATAATAGATGCATTCTTATGAATAAATCTTTCTTTACCGTTAAGAAAAATTAAACTAGCAGCTGAAGCAATATCGCCATAAGTAACAGTATTAACTTGAATCATTGAGCTATTCATAACACCAATTAAAGATTTCATATATGACATATCACCGCCTTCTGAATCTATAATTAATGTAATAGTCTCAATTTGTAAAGTCATATAGGTACTAGTTGGTACACAAGAAGAAGTTTCATCATTTTCATGATTAGTTTGCTCATGCAATTCTAATTCTTTCTGTGCTTCAACTACCATTTTATTAATTTCAATAATCCTTTCTATAATAGGGGATACGGTTTCTTGACTAATTTCACCTGTCAATAACAAAACTTCACTTCGATCAAAATCTAAAATAAAATCTTTAATTGTAACATTTTCAGAAACCATAATTTAACCCTCTATTTTTTCATTACAAACGTACCTTCACTACTTTGATCCATAAGAGAAACAATTTGGCGAATACTTACATTAAATACATTAGATGAATCAACAGGTGCTACATTAACAGTAATGTAACCGTTGTAAATCATATTAATAGGATTTTTAAAATAATCTTTTAATTGAATAGCATGGTTATTGGTAAGTTCTAAATAAATATTATCACCATAATTACTATCATATAAAGTTAAAAATAATTGACTATCGTAAAGAAATATATCCAGCGGACCAATATCTTTAATAGTCATATTTTTATTATAACTTGCACTTTCCGATAAATCAATATTAAAATTAACATTACCTAAAACTTCAAAACGTTTTTCATCGGCATCAATATGCGATGCAGATACTGATAGACAGTTATTTCCTTCAATAAGAAATGTATCTTTAAATTCTGGATTACCTTCTCCTAAATAAATACCGTTTTTATATACGCCTGTATAATCAACTCCTGAATTATTGGTAGATGTATAATAACGGAAGAATCGAAATCCTTTTAATTCGGAAAATTTAAAAAGACGAGAATTCTTATAGTTATCTGCGTTAATATTAACACTCATTGACATAATAACCTCAATTTTATATCTAAACTAATAATAGGTTCTATAAAAAAAAAAAGAATTATAGAGATACCCATTTGGGTATCTCTAATTTAATTACTGTTTTTTAAAATATTCTTTATAATTTGTATTTTGTTGTTCAATAAGATCTTTTAATACAATACTTCCACGATATTGTTCCCATGATACACATTTATAACGAGGATCAGGGATTTTAGTATAATCAATTGGAAGATTAACTACATCTGAATGCAAATGTCCATGAACATTTACTTCCCATCTATCCATAATTAATGGAATATGGCTAAGAACTACTTTTACTTTACCAACTTTCTTTTCATAGGTAGCTGCAAATGAAGAAATTACACCTAACTCTACTAATTTTAGTAAGTAAGATGTTTTATCATGATTGCCTTGAGCTACTTTGATAGTTAAAAAATCGGATAAACGAAGATTTTCATTATATTCAATTTTAGTACCAAATTCAGCTTGTGCGGCAATATATCCTTTGAGCATAACTTCTTTAAATTCTTCTGGGGTACCAAAACAACAGTCACCTAAAATATAAAGAGTATCACGATTAAGTATACCTTTAAAAATACTTTTTGCTACAAATTCATCATGTTCTTCAATTGTTTCAAAACCGCGATCTTTAAAAATCTTAAGATGTTTGATATGTGGATCACTAGCTACATGTGTAATACCAGCCATAATTAAGCCTTTACTGTAGTAAGAATAGCAAAGATAATACCTACTACTGAAATAACAATAGGTACATACATGATACGCATGTTTAGATTGTGTTTAATAAAAACACAAATTAATGCTAATACTGAAAGAACTACAATTAAAACACTAGGGCTAATATTATTAACAAAATTAAGCATGTATTTTTCCTTACAGGTATTTACTATTTACTGAAACCATTTGGTTAAAGATAATAGCAATTTCATCATGCGTGTAGCCATCTTGCCGGATAAGCCGTTGATGAGAAATCCGTTTTTTATTACGGAAAACAGACAATGCTACAAGATGATTTTCTGTAGTATCAAATACTTCTAAACGATATACATGGCTAGTGTTAATTGCTTTAATATCAATATAAGCGGAATTAGCTTCGGTAAAGAAATCTTCATTCCATCCAAAAGCAATATTATATGTAGAATTAATATTAGCTTTAAAGAAAGCCGAATCTAAAATTTCTTTAAGGCGTGGTACCAAACAACCTTTAAGGCTATTATAACGATCAAATTTAGCAAGGTAGATATCTGCATTGCTATCTACTAAAGCAGGCATTGGATCACCTGACAACGAAATAGGTTGCATATTAGATTTAATAAATTTAATAGCCGCTTTATGCTTATCAAGATCTTCTTCAAAACTTTTATCAAAATCTTCAATACTACCATAAACTTCTGGTGCTACAAAATCAATATGATGATTTTGAAATACAGGAATTGATTTAATGCCTTTAAGAACTACACGTTTAAGAGTTTTCATTTAATTTAAAACCTTTGATATTTATTATAAAGAAAACAGTATCCTATAATTATAGGATACTGTTTATTATTTAATTTAAAATTTTATTCGCTTTGAATAAAATTATTAAGACGCAGCATATCTACTACAATAGATGGCGGTAAGTATTTACCGTTACTCATACGATAAGTAGCATCTGCATAACGAAGAACGCTTCTTTCTTTTTCAATAAAGCTATCATCACGCCCTTCACGACGATCTTTTTCGTCGAGGTCTTTAAGTGCTACATCTAGACCATAGATAAAGATTTCACATTTATCTTTAATCTTTTCATCATTCATAATATCTATAATAGCTTCTTCAGCTAAAATAACAGTAGATACTTTGCCTTGAACAAAATCAGGAAAAGAACCATATTTATCTTTAAAGATAGTATTAGCCGCATTACCAAGACGACCTACCAATACTTCTTTAATATTTTCATACGTTTCAGGTTGCAGAAAAACGTACGGATTACCATTGCTTTCACCTGGACGAGGTTTACGAGTACTTACCTGAGTCCATTTATGGAACAAATCAGGAAAATCTTGAATAAGGTTTTGCTCTAGCGTTGATTTACCAGCACCGGAAACGCCAGCAATTACTAGCAATTTATTCATATTACTCATGTTTATTATGGCCTTGATTTATTTATTGAAAAGGTATATCAATTAATATACCTCGTTTAACCGCCTTGCAACGGTATTTTGATGACATTTACATAATTTTGTTAAGTATCATCGCAAATTTTAAATTTTGTCAATAACTTTAATTACATTATCAAAATTTTTATAGTATTTAAAATAAAGATTATTTGGTAAAAGGTTTCTGCCGCCATAAATGAAATTCACGTCAATATTAATAAGCTTTAAAGCGAACTCACCTAATTCTTTTCTTAAATAACATGCTAAATGATTATTTAATTTAACACCACGCACATTTTTACTTTTGTTGTATATTTCAAAGGGTAAAAGGTTTTTATTACTAGCTTCAATATCATTTTTATTTACAAGAATTACTTTTAGAATTTCTAAATTAGTATCTAATTCTAATTTACATCCTACTAATTCAGTATTAAGTTCTTCAATTGTTTCGTACTTATAATAATGACGAATTAATTCTCCAAAAGACTGACTGAATTTTAAATGACTTAAACTCATAATTACAGTTGGTGCATATTGACCTAAAGTATCAGAAACAGTTTTATCTTTTACTGAGCAAAGATAATGTTTTTCATTAGCTTTATGATTTTCATCTAATTTATCAAAAAATGCATTAATACTATTTAAACTAGTCATTTAAATATACCTTATTTAATATCAAAAATTATTTTGCAAACTTGTCTTTGTTTATTTAATTTAATATCTGACAAATAGTGTCTTTTAAGATGAGGTCTTAAACTTTGAGTTGTATTAATAGTTAAACATTTTTGTAATTTATTAGATACATTTTTATTAATTTGAATATAATTAAAACATGTTAAGCCATCGCCATTTATATAATGTTTGCATTTGAAGTAATTACCATTTTTTTCATACGACAAATCTAAAATTAACTGATTCATTTCAGTATCAAAAAAGATATTTACTGATTTAACTGGCTCATCACTATAGTAATGATGGATAATTTTATTTAGACTAGAATTTGCATATAAAAGACCATTACTATTTAATTTAATATATGCATTTTCATAAATATCTTTGTCATTAACTTTTGTACAATTACTTCTACTAAATTCTGCAAAATCAATAATCATACTATACTCTTTATATGGTTAAATTTCTAAATTCAAAAAGTCAAACAATAAAATGAAATAGTTTAAGCTTTTTAAACTCGTATCATATGTATTATATGTTTATTAAAGATTTTTTAAATATATATAATAAATTTGTAATACTTTATAATTCTAACTTAAATTTTTGTATGATCCATAAAAGTGAATAACAAAATGACTAAAAATACTAAGATTGCAAATGACGCTGCTGTAATTATTGTACATTCTATCTCAAGCAATAAAGTTGTAATGGTTGAATCTACTAAGAAAAATTCTAGCGCCATTGGCTTTCCTGGCGGCGGCGTAGAAGAATATGATGCTATTGGTGATGGTTCCAATAAAGTATTTAATGCAAATATGGCAGCTATTCGTGAACTTCAAGAAGAAACAGGTCTTAAAATTCAAGAACTAAAACACGTATCTTCTGAAGAAGTCAGTTTTGAAATGTATGACAGTACTTTAGGTGAAAACGTAACTGTTACTAAAACTATTCATGGTTTTTATGCATCTATTCGTGCTCCTGCTGCTAAACTTTCATATGATATTCGTGAAAATAAAGCTAAATGGATTGAGCTTGATCGTTTTCGTGCTATGCCTTCTATTTATCGCGATGTCAATAATCTTTTCTTAGATAAAGCAATTGAGAAAGGTATTATGACTACAGAAATGATTGAATATACTCCACGTTCTCCATATCAGAATAAATCTTCTAATTCTGATAATCGTGGTCGTAGTAAATATCAAAATAAACAATTCTCACGTAACTAATTCAAATTAACCTAAAGACTAATTAGTCTTTAGGTTATCTTTTTTCTCTTAAAAGGTATATAATGAAGATTTTAAGAATAAAACTTAAAAACTATCATGGTATCAAATCTGGTACTGGTTTGAATGAAATTGAAATAGATTTCACTAAAACTAATAAAAGAAAAATTATTTTGTTAGGGTTAAATGGTTCTGGTAAAACTACTATTCTCTCAGCACTACATCCTTTTAACGAAACCTTTGACCCTTACCGTAAAAATATTATTGTTGAAGGCAAAGACGGTTTAAAGGAAATTGATTATTTATCAGATAATGGTAATCTTTATCAAATTATCCATCATTATGCTGAAAAGAAGAATAAATCATTTATTACTAAAACTAATTTAGCTACTGAAGAAGTAGAAGATTTAAATCCAAATGGTAATATTACTAGTTTTTTAAGAGCTGTTGAAAATGAATTTGGCTTAACTAAAGATCATTTTAAGCTTATTAAACTAGGTGGTAGTAGTGAAAACTTTATTGATTTAATTGCTTCTAAAAGAAAAGAGTATCTTTCTAATTTTATTCCATCTGTAGATGAATATATTAAAGCATATACAGTTGTCTCTAATAAATTAACTCAAATCAATCGTGATATTAAATTTATTAGTAATGAAGTTGATAAACTTGATTCTGAAGATGAATTAAATAAAAATATTACTCTTTCTACAACTACTATTAAACGTATTCGTAAAGAAGTATCTGCTTTAGAAATTAAAAAAGCTACTATTGAATCTGATCTAGACAAAGCTTCTACTATTGAATCTGAAGTATTAAGTATCAATAAAGAAATTAATGCTTTTAGGGCAAAAAATACTGACATTAAAAATGATTTAGATTCATTAGATAAAAGACTTGCAGGCGGTCTCTCTAAAAGAAATTTTGATCATAGTGCAATTAATGATGTATTGTCTACAGTTACTAAAAATCTTGTAGCTTACAATGCGGATTTTGCTACTTTAAAAGGTAAATTATTTGTAATTGAAGATCAATTACAAGCTATTAAAGATGGTATTTCTACATTAAATGCTAAACGTGAAAAGCTTATTGAAAGTGCAGATGGTAAAGATACTACTGAAATTACCAATCTCAGAGAGCTTATTATTTCTTATGAAGAAGAATTAAATAAACATCTTATAAAACTTGAAGAAGCTGGTCATGAAACTTCATATGAAGATTTAATAGATGAAGAATTTAGAGAAACAGTTAATGATACTATATCAGATTTAAATTTGGTAAAAATGTTTATTAATGGCTTATCTGAAGAAATCATGAATTCTCGTCCTGACGAAGATTTCTTAGGGCAAGATGTTTCTTATAAAACTTCTACTAAAAACTTACAAAAGTACCATGAAACTTTATTAATTAATATCATAGAATATAAAGATGATATTAAAATTTTAGAAGAACAATACGATTCTTTAAAGGCTAATACTGTTGAATATGTAGAAATTTCAAAGCATTTAGATAAGTGTAATCATAAAAATTGTGGATTAGTAGAGTTTATTAAAGTTAACTCTGATATTACTAGTAAACAAGAAGCACTTAAAAAAATTAAAACTGAAATTAGTGAAACAAAAGAAGCTTTAGAAGAAGTAACTGGTCTTGCTGATAATATTGAAAGCATGATTAAATTTAGAGAAAAAAATATTGATACTAAATCATCTGAAACTAAAAAGATGCTTGCTATTATCAATGAACATTTTGAAGATGACGTAGAAATCTTTAATAAAGAATTATCTCTCTTTCCAGTATCTAAACTAAATAAACTAATTGTAGATAAAATTAATAAAGAATTTTTACCTACTATGGATTTATTTAAAAAAGCTTCTGTAATTGCTATTAAAATTTATCGTACTAAAAATGTATTAAACAATTTTAGTAAAGTTGAAAGCCGCTTAGTTGCACTAGATGATACTATTCAAAGTGAAACTGCTAAATTAAATAGTGTTAAAGAAACTCATACTACGCTAATGGCAGAATATAGTGAAATTGAGATTAAAATTAGCAAAGTTACTAATTCTGAAAATTTGTTAAAAATGGCAGTTGCTTTTTTACATGACAGAAATATTAACAATACTGAAATATCTAATCTTAATAAGAAAGTTATTAAGTTTGAAGATGAAATTTCTAAAATCAAAGAAATGCGTACTACACTTTCTAGTTTAGATGAAGAAATTAAAACTGGTGAAGCTAATATTGAAAGTCATGAATTAAAACGTAACTCTATTGCATTGTCTATAGAGCGTATTAAAGATTATAAAGAACGTTTAATTAATATTGAAGCAAATAAATTAAAACTATTAGTTTTAAAAGATGCTATTGATGTTAAGACTGGTATTCCTTTGATTATGACTGGTGATTATTTAGAGCCTATTAAACAAAAAACTAACTCATTGCTTAATATTACTCATAAAGGTCGTTTTTTAATTGACTTTGATATTAATGATTCTGAGTTTAACGTACCTGTTTATAAAAATGGTGTACGTAATGGTAATGATATTAAAGAATCATCTTCTGGTGAAATTGCTTTAGTTAAAGTAGCTCTTTCATTAGGTATCATTGACCGTATTATTAACTTGTCCAATAACCGATATAATATTATTTACTTAGATGAAGTAGATGGTCAGTTAGATTATCTTGCTAAACCTAAATTTATTAATATGGTTGATACGCAAATGGATAGTTTAAAAAGCGAGCAATGTTTTATTATTACTCATAACGAATGTTTCCATGCTGAAGAAGCTGGATTGATTATTCTTAAAGATGCTAATATTGATCTTAATGATGAAGATTTTATGAGTAATAAAGATGTAATATTTAACATTAATACTCTTTAATTAATATGACCTATACCTTAATTGGTATAGGTCATTTCTTTTAGGTATATTATGAATAAAAAAATTTTTAGTCCTGCTGAATTAATGATGGTTAATCAAATAAATATTACATTTATAAGATTATTAATGCATTCTAAATTTGATATGATTAATATGAAAGTATCGTTTAATGTAATTGTTAAAAAAACTACATATACCGCTTTCAATGACTGTTTTATTTTTAATAATTTAGACAAATTTAAATATTTTTATGAATGTAATGCTGATATTTTTGTTACAATTACTGATTTAATGCGTGACAAAAAGATATTAAATCCTAATAATATTGTAGTTTTAAATGGTGAAAATAATACATGTGACAGATTAATTTCTACCATTAATTCTATATATTATAATCATTGTCCATCTATTGAACAATCAAGATTTATTCCTAATAGTATAGTATCTAATCATAATTTTAATATAATTAGTTTCTTATATTTATCATGGAAAAATACTGCATATTCACCAATGAATACAGTGTTTAAAAAAGCATTAAATAAAGAAAGTATGGAGTATAAAGTAAACATTTTTGTTTTAATTGGCCTACTGACTAATCCGCGTAAAAATACTTTTTTAAAACAAAATATGGCTATGTTAAAAGCAATGAAAGCTATGCATGGTATAACTTTATCACTTTTAGGTAAAAATATTATATATAAAGATATTGTATTTACTGGATATGATTGTGAAAATCTTTTAATATTAAAAAATTTATCTAATAATCTTAATTATGAAAATTCATTTATTATTTTGGAGAACGATTAATGATAAATAGTTTTGTTGAAAGAAATAAATTCTATACAGCATTACTAAAAGATATATACTCATATTTATTTAATATGTATAAAGACGGAGAAAAAAATATATCTTTTAGAGCATTAGAAGCTTTATTAGATGATGAATATGAATTTACATTAAATACATTTATTTCAAAAATAAAAACAGATCATCAAAATATTAAAAATAATAATATAGATATTATACTAGGAATTAAAAAATTATTTACTTCTGTTATTGATCTTAAAACTTTTTCATATGATGACAATAAACATACCGGTGTTTATCCTACAAGCTTGGTAAGTTTTATCAAAGTAATTTTTCAGCCTAATATAGAAATGCATTATTATGAAAATGATTTAGATTTAATTTATAAACGTAACTCGGATGAATGTTCATATTTACCAGTGACGTTCATAAATCTATTAATAAACGATGGTAGTAATATATTAATTAGAAAATTATCATACAAAGAACATGTTTCTGAAATGTTTATGTATAAACATTCAGGAGAAGATTATAATAAAGTAAAATATAAAAAATTAAATTTATATATTGGTAGTTCATATTATAATAATACACGTCCTAAATATGAACTTTTCTATAATTTTAAAGATTTTACAGAAATAGATTTTGTAACAGATAGTTACACATCGCTTTATATAATCTATCGTTAAAAGGATTAATTTATGCAAAATTCATCTATAAACAATTTCATATTGTTTGTTTTAAGAAAAATAAAAGAACCAAACTTAAATAGTGATAGTTTTAATAAGACTATTGATGATTACTTACACCAAATATATTTAACTGAAAATATACAATTAACTTCAGATTTTCTTAGTTATTTTAAAAGTAATCTTGATATCTATTATACTCTTAAAAAATATATTAATATATATTATAAAGAAGAATTAGATAAAATTTTAAATATAAGATATAGCCATGTAACCAGTAGCGTTATGGGAGATCATTGTGACTTCTTTATACAATTTGCCACTCCTTCATTGGATATACTTAGAGAAAATGAACTAGTATTAGTTAATGTAAATGTTAATCCAAGATACATGTTTCCTTTTGGCTATGAAAATTTAAATAGTATTCATTACAATTTAAGGCTTACAAAAGATTCAAATTTATTTTCAAGATTTTTATCCAGTTACATAGCTATTGTATCTACAGATAAAGCTTACTATAAAAAGTTAGCTTTAATGGTATATCAAGAAAATTCACAAGAGAAAAGGATTGCTATAACTAACCATTTAATAAAATATATGAGAATGTTTATAGAAAACTCTATAAAAACTTATGATACTAAAACCTTTATGTATTATATTGTAAGTAATAAAGTTTGAAATTAAAACATAACCTTTTTAGGTTATGTTTTTTTTTTATTGATTTTGTACCATTTTTAAGAATATATAATACTTAAGTAATCTTTTTATGAGGCTAATATGAATACTATTGATAAAAATCATTATTATAATTTATTGGTGAAATCATTTATAAATACCATTAATGATAACTGTGCAAACAGAAATGAAATTGATATTTTCTTTAATCATGTTTTAAAAGAGTGGCAAAAATATTGTACTTATAATGAAATTCGTAGTACTATTGATTCCATTAATGTAAATAGTAATTTTGCATTAATGGATTATTTGAATAAAAATTTGGATGTTTATTTTTATATTGTAAACTATATTCAAATAAATTTTGATATTAATTATGAATTCTCTTTCAAAAAGAGTACGATGGACACCAATACAATTGCTTATATATTTGCATTAATGTATTTACCATATGATTTAGAATTAGACAGACTACCGACTAAATTTTTAATCACTCCAATGGCAGTGTCTAATTCATCCATTTATCCTGTAAATAGAATTTGGACTGACACCCTTAAAGTAATAAACTGTACACCTATAGCAGTTGTACATGTTATCACGCATGATTTAAAAATAAATACCAGTGTAAAAGAATCTTTAACAGATGATCCGGGACGCTATTTACGTTATAGAAATTCAAGACTTTATGCACACGATAATTTTATGCATTTTATTATTGATCCTCCAATTACATTTTATACTTTTTCTACTAAGGAATAAAACATGCTTACTAAATATGAAATAAATATCTTAAATGCATTTAGTAAAATTATCATACCTTTAATGTATAATAAACTTTTACAAATTGACAAAAACGAAAAACTTAATGCAGTGGTTTTTGCGTACTCTTTATCCGATTCTTTTCAAAAATTTTATAAAAATTCAGATGTTTCTATTTTAGGTAGAGTTGTTTATGAATTTTTCAATCATAATTTTGACGTATATAATTCATTAAATAACTTAATTGCCGACAAAATTGATTTTACTATGTGTGACCAACATATACAAAGAAAAGGAACAATGCTTGAATTTAGAGTAGATAATGATTTACATTTAAAATCAATGTTCCTGCAATTACTGTTAATTATACATTATCCATTTAGTAGAAAAATAAGCACAATGGGTATAAGTGTGCAATTTAATTTAATAAAAGGTAAATTAGCCACATCTTGTGAAAATCAAGAAATAGAAGATACCTTTAGAGTTGGAGATATAGCTTTACGCAGCTGGAAAAGTAAGTTTGCAATACTTTATACAGTACATCATAAGTTTAAATTTACCATCCGTAAATCACTTGGATTTAGGACAATTAATGATCTATATGATTATTCTAATATAAAAATGTATTGCCCTTTTATTACTGAAATTCCTACCAATAAGCATTCTTTTAAATATTTTATAAGTCCTGAATACTTTCTTAATCCACGTAAAGCATCAACTATAAAATTATTACTTTCAAAGGAAAATTTCCATGCATCTTAATAACTATATGATTAATTTATTTAATAAACATTTAATAATTTTTTACAAAAATGTACAAGATGTATATCTTTTAAAAAATCGTTGTGGTGGAAAAAAAGATGTATATACTCTTTGTGAAGAATTTCAAAATTTTGAAAAGTATTTTAAAATAAATGCTAGACAATTTCATAATTATGAAAGATTAGAGGAGTTATCTCAAGACAATATAGATTATTTAATTACTACTAATAGAGATATTATTTTTAGTTGTCATAATATGATTCATAATATTTATGATATAAATAATACTCATTTAAATGGTATTATTAGATCTAGTTTAGATTTAGAACGTGTTGAATCAAATAATAATAATGAATTTAATATAAGTAAAAATATTATTTCAAATTTTAAGTTTTTATTTAATTGTATTGTAAGACCTCGTAGATTAAATTTCTTAGCTAATAGTTCTTTTATATTTGATGAATATGCCAGAACTGTAACAATCCATCAAGTATCTCCTTTTGATACTTATAACGTATCTACTCTTGAAAATGATTATATTTTAAATATTACTAAATTTCGTACTTTATTTAGTGGAGAAAATACATTTCCTAGGAAATATAAGTGCTTTCAAGACGAAAATTATACCGTCTATAAACCTACTAAAGACAGCTGCCATAGCCTTGCTTATTCATTAGATACTTTTAGCGATTATTTTAAATATTCTATTCCTCTTTTAAAAGCTTATTATGATATAGTATCATTAAATACTATGATAATGTGTCGTTTTACTAAAAAGCCTACTCCTACTCGTGTAGATATTACAGTTGAATTTAAATAGGTCATTATAATGGAAAATATAGATAATGAAATCCGTTACACTGTTTTAAAAGAAGTGGCTTTAAATTCTTTTAATAGTGATTTTAACTTAAACCATATTGCATATCAAATTGCTAATATTTTTAAAAATTATAATATGTATTATAATTTTGATATTGACAGAGTTTTTACTCGCGTTCTTGATGATTTTTACAATAGTAATTTTATTAATATGAATTTAGATGTTTTTTATCATATTCATAAAAAATTCAATATTATGAAATTAAAGCATTTATATGATTCTAGAAGAAATCATAATAAAATTTATGAAGATCAAGAACTACATGATATAATTGCATATCATGTATGTAAATTGTGTATACAGTTTTTAGTTGTTTTAAATTTTAATGAAAAGGGGTTAGTGTTAACTAAAATTGTAAGAGACTTAAGTATTCCTTTATATAAATATAAATCATTTTATAAGCCTTATGGTTTTCACCTTTATACTTTAGAATTTACATCTTCAAAAGAATTTTATATACAAAAGAAAGTTATTGAAAATATTTCAATTAATAAAACAAAGTTTAAATATAAAAATGATTATTATTTACATAGTAATAATAATTTAAATTATAATGATATTATGACTATTATAGTTGGAGATAATAATATTTCTTATTTAAAAAGATTTTTTAAGAAAAATAAAAAAGACTCTAATTTATTTAGTACTACTAAAATGAGTAGAGTAAATATGCAGCTTTTCAACGCTACTAATTTAATCACTGATATAACTGAGAGGATGGAAAATGAATAAATTTAAATTACGGTACGTTTACTGTCATTTAATAGCGGATATTTTTTATAAAGTATCACATATTGAAAAAACTGATGATAATTTTATTGATTTTAGAAATTTTTGTCAGCATATTTTACTTTATGTAAAACATCATATACCTCCCGAAATCTATCAAGATTTATTTATAAATAATAATTTAAATGGTTTAAGAGATAATTCTTTTTATGATATTGAAATATCATTAATCAAAAAAATTAAAGAAGTATTTCCTGAATATAAACTATTTCTTAATGATTTACGTTGTTCCGAACAACCGAGTTCTAGTAGTTATAACGTATTATTATTCTTAGAATATATTTTGATTGGTAGTTATTATAATAGAAATAGAAATTCTATTAGTAGTACTATTTTTAATGAGAAATTAAAAAAATTTGGGCGTTGTAAAAAAATAGAGCTTTATCAATTTCATGGAGAGTATAAAGATAATATAGTTCTTTATAAAAATACCGTAACAATGTATGATGTAGTTAATGATTATAAAGATGATGACAAATATATTATAGAATTAGGTCATGATGTATACTATATTCGAAATGTTATTGACTGCTTTCCTGAAGATTTAGTATATATTGAATCTAAAAGCGGGTTAATAAGTTTTCCAATTGAGGTACAAGACGGGATACACGATGAATAATTTACAATTAGCTTACATTAAAATCCTAAGACATTTGTCTGAATCACTGGAAGAGTTTAAGGATAAAAAAGATAATATTCATAATTTTATGCACTTTATGGATGCATATTTATCATTTACAAGAAATAAAATAGATGAAAGGTTGCATATAGAGCTTTATGATATGAGACCTTTATCTGATTTGCGCTATAATATGTACTATGATATTGAAATGAATTTTATTAGACTTTATAATAAAATTTTTAGTAAATCTAAAGATTATTTAGATACTTATGAAAAAGATCAATACATTAAATTCTTTATATACATTATTGAAGGAGCGGCGTATACGTATAGATATGGTAAATTGAATGACACTATTTTTCAAGAAAAAGTATTTAGTCGTTTATCTTTTAAAAGAATACCAGTATATAGTACATATTATTTAAATGATTTTCAAAATATCTTTATTTATAAAAATATTGATACTGCTCATTGTCATTCAGGATATCCTTTTGATTATAATTTTCATACAGTAATTACATTAAAAGAAATTCAAAATTCTTATGAAATTTATGATAAAAAAGAAGAATATATGTACAGAGAACCTGGTTTTGAATCAATTGTTATACCATATTTAACTTAAAATAAGGTTTTGTAATGGAAAATAATAAAAGTAAATCATATAAATTAAGTATTGTTAAATACAAGTATCTGTTTCAAATTATACTTTGTAATATTTTGAAACAGTATTCCACTCATAAAAAATTAAATTTAGAATTAGTAGATAAAGCATTACATGTTTTAAAAAATGAAATAAATCTCTTTAAAAATAATCGTTATAACGTATTTGAAAGTTTTCAATTTAAAAGTAAAACAGTCGAATTTTTAGCCGACGAAATAAAAAATAGTCTTTATTTTGAAAATATAGAAATTATCAAATTTATCCAAAATAAAATTGGTGAATATTATTCTAATGTAAGTAAATTTTATTTTCAGGAACATTTATTAGATATAAAAAATGAAGATTTGAATTTATTTGTAAATTTAATACAGTTTTTTGTAAATGAGAGTTATTATAAGGAAACTGTAAATATTTCATATAATAAAAAATTTGTTAATGAGGATTATACTGCTTTAAATATACGTAATACTAATTATTATTTATATAATTATTTTGTAAATAATAGAATAACTGTTATAACTAAACAAAATTTAGATAGCTATGTTAATTTTACTAATATAGTTATGTATTATAAAAAATCATATAAAAATGTATTTGTTTACAAATATATAGATGATTGTCTTCCAGAAGAAAATCATTACAAACATGTACCAGTAATAGATTTCCATTTACGTGTAAATACTAATATTTTCTATGATCCGGCTAAAACTGAAAATATTAGTTTAATGAAAGCAACCCATACCATTTAAGGTATGGGTTATTATTTTAAGCAATATAAATTTTCTTTGTAGGGCCAAACTTAAGTTGTTCCCTACGTAAACGTTCTACTAATTCATCTCTTTTATCTGGAACTTGCTGGAAAAATTCCATATCTAAATCAATTTGAGCAACAATTGTATTAAGTGAAGAGAAGTATTTACGAATACCATAAATATCCATTGCAACGTCATAAAGAGCTAGTTTTTTGATAGTCTCTAATGCACCTAATGGGAAAGTAGTAAAATCTTCTTTATGAGTAGTTTTAAGTAAAACGTTTACAGTAGCTAATGTATATGTAGAATAAATCCTAAGCATTGAAGGTGGAAGCCATTGCCATGTTTCAGGAGGCATAATAGCACCTGACATATTGTTTGCCATCTTAGCAGTAGCAAGCATAGATACAATATTTTGTAAGTCACCGCCCATAGGAGTGAAATAATAAGCAGAAGATGCTACTCCGGCAAAAGCTGGCATTACAGCCTGAGCTTCTAATACTCTAAACCCCTGAATTTCTTCTGGAATACGATAAGTATTCATACCCGGTAATACTGCGGAAGAAGGAAGATCAAGCTGCAATAAACAGTAGTAAGGCATATAGATGCTTAATGTAGGTAAAGTTTCTTGCATTAGAATATCCATAATAGCACTATCAGATAATTCTATATTCCTTACACTAACACCAAGTCTTGCTTTTACATGGTTTACTAGCATATTAATATTAATCATAGTAAATTTCCTTAAAAATAATCTAATGCATTGTTCAGAGGTTTGTTTAAAGATGAATGAATCAGACGAAATTATTAATCCTAACTTAAGTAATCCAGAAAAAATAGTAGAAGATATGTTAACCATGCTTCTTAAAAATATATGTAAAATGTTTCAAAATACAAAAACTCCATTTAAAACTTTAGAAAGAATTTTAAATACTTTTGCATATAATTCTTTTGGTTTAAATAAATTGCCTGGAGGTACTGTAGATATTATTCTCAGTCTTATTATTAAAAATAATAAATATATGAGTATATATAGGACTTTATCTATTAAAATCACTGAATATATAGATTCTTTAGACAATGAAGAATTTGCTTCATTTTTAAATAAATATCATGGTACAATTTTGTCTGATTGTAATACACATGGTGAATTTTTAGTTTCATTATTCTTTAATAGATCTTTTATACTTTATAAAATTTCTAATTACCAGTATTTTCCTCATTCTATTGAATTATTTGTCGGTCTTGATCCAAATAGAAAAAGCACTAAAGCAATAGAATTTTTAAATTACTTAGGATACATTTTTGTTACAGAAGGAATTTATGCATTAAAGAATAAAAAATTTAATCTGATGTTCCACCAAAACTTTAATGCAATTACTACTACAAGGTCAATGTATGCAAAAGTTGAAAAATTGCATATTGAAAGATTATTTGCAAATAATTTACTTAAACGAAGTAGTTCTTATAAATTTAGTTCATTAATTAGTTCTTTTTGGAATGATAAAGATGGATTAAAAGCTTTATTTAATGAAAAACTTTTCCGTAGCGAAATGATAGTAGCTCAATATGATAAACCCTTAAATCCACTATATTACAGTAATGTGCCGGTTGCTATGAAGCGTTCTATAAATAAAGTAGGTTATTACTTAGACGTTTACCACCAAGTAATAATATTTAATTTTACTAAGCAATTATATGACTTTAAAAATCATGTAACTTTTTATAAAATAGTAGGCATTAATCATGAATAATTATAGTTTAGAATCTATATATGAATATAAAAACACTTTACGTAAAGAAAACATTAAAGATACTATTAAAGTTTTAGAAGAATTACAGTATATTGCAACAGTTTTAAATATGAATAAGTCTCCTGTAGAAAAAATTAATCATATTTATACTAGTTTAAATTTATCTAAAGATATAAATTTACGCCCATTAGTAGAAAATAAAGATACTATCATTATTGAAATTTTAAAGTCATTGCATTATAAAATAAGTAATATAATTCTTTCTTTGAATACAAAAGATAATAAAACTTTTATCAGGCGTGTTTTTGACTGCAACGCAACTTTATATAAAAAACATGCTCAAGATTCTGGAGTAATGTTATTATTACCTTTTTTAATTGATATAGATATAATTGCATATCATCAATATTTTTATGAGAAAAAATTACATTTAGAGCATGATATAACTATTTTAGATTTATCAAAAAACGTTAAAGACTTTTATTTTCCAAAATTACTTTTTAACGCATCAAAAGATAAATCTAATTTTTTAAGTGTAAATGATTCTTTTGCATTAAAACTTAAAAGATTTAAAATTAATACTATATTAAAAGGAGTAATAGATCATAATTTTGCTATAGATAAAAAAGTTATAGAAACGTTTAGTTCTTCTTTCCCTATGAAAGTAATTTCACATAACAGCGAATATTCAATTGTAACTGAAGATTTTTTAACTAGTATGTTTTTTACTAAAAATACACTAGATCATTTTAAAGATACTATAAAAATTTATCTTAAACCTTCTTTTAAACATATTCCTTATGATATAATGTTAAATATTGTAAACTCATATAGTCCTTGTTATAAAACTATATATGTTAGTAGGGGATCGCTGACAGTTAGAAGTTCATACAAAGTTTCTAGAATATCAAAAAATTTTGGTTCATTATATTCTTATTATGAAAAAGGTCAAAAATGTACAATACAGTCGATAGGAATAAAGTAGTAATTAAGGAAATAGTTAATGTATATGAAATGCTTAGAAAAATTTTAAAAGTGGCTTCTGCTCATAAAACTGATCCTTATACTAAATTTTCTAAAATTATTAAATTATGTAACAATTGCCCTATAGTACATATTGATTCACTAATTAATGAATCAAGTATTATAGATATTTGTAATCGAATAAGAAAATATTTAAAAATATCTATAAGTGAAATTAAAAATTCAGATAATCTTTTAAAAAATATAAATAATTTACTTATTTTAGCGGATTCTTTAAAACTTAAAAGTCCTGAATATTTTGAAGTAACTAATGAAAGAATTACTATTAAAAAGATTTTTAAATATAAATCTATTTATATAATTAGTTTAATATTTCCTATGCAAGCTTTGCTTAAACAGCAAGCTCATCGTATTGTATCAAGTAGTAGTTTTTTAACTTTACAATATAAAAGTGATAAAATACTAAATGTAATAAATGATTTTTATAGTTTAAATATTTCATTTAACCCAATGTATGAATATTATAAAGGATATCAAGATAAAGAGATTTATACAGATATTAACGCAGATAGTAATTTACCATTAATTAGTAAAAACTCTTTTTATGCAGATAATAAACTAATTGATATTAAAAAAATATTTACGTGTGAAACAGAAAAAAATATTGAAAAATTACCTGAAGATATAAGAGTATCCATTAATAATACTTTCTTTATAAACTCTATTGAAACTATGCAGACATCTATTCAAGCCCCTACTAGAATGACGCCTCTTAATTTAAATTTAGTTAAAAAGGAAATAGCTAGGAATAATTATTCTACTCATAAATATAGTAAAGTTAAATTCATTTATTGGAATTACCCAAAATCTAAAAAATTAGGAGTGATAGAAGATAAATTAAAAGATACACTATTTAAAAACAAGTATCATGACTACTTTACATTTTATGATGATACTGATACTTTGATAATATCTCTTCCAAATTATGTCATACCCAACTCAGTCAAAAATATAAAATCTCAAGGAATTAATTTAAATAGTAAAAACTTTATAGATACTGTAGATTCTTTTTTAAATATGTCTAAAATATTTTAATCTATATAAAAAAAGATATTTAAGGATATCTTTTTTTTTTTACTGTTAAATAACATTTTATGTATATATAATATTAATGACTTCTTAATAAATTGAAAGGTTAATAATTTTTATTATTATTTACTTGAAACATAAAATTTCTTAACCTTTTATTAGACTATTCAAAAAAGGCAATTAAAATGGCCAAGAAACCCATCAAAAAACCATCGTTATTTATAACATTATCCGATTTACATATAGGACATCTTCCTCCTGAACAACTAGAATATGAATATTTTGGGGAAAACGGTCTTATTGACAAAATTGTAGAAGTAATAGAATTAGCTCAATCAGAAGAATTTGATTTCTTGGGTGTATTTATCACTGGCGATTTATTTCATACTCAATTAAGCATGAATAGTAAATCTGCTCAATTAGCTAATGAACTAATTAATGCTTTAACTAATATTGTAATTATTCAATCTTTTTCTCAGTTATTTATTCTTCGTGGTACTTATGGTCATGATTATGGTCAGTTAAACAATTATAAATCTCTGATGCAAAACTATCCTGATAAATTTTTCATTGTAGATACTTTAAAAACTGATTTAATAATAAACAATTATAAATTTTTATGTATTCCTGAAGAATATATGAAAAATCAAACTGAATATTACAAAGAAGCATTTTCTAATAAATATGATATTCTTCTTGCTCATGGGTTTTTAAAAGCTAACTGTTTTAATAAGAATGAAACAGAGAGAAAAATGCCTGATATGCCAATTTTCAATGAAAATGATTTAGCTAAAATTTGCCGAGTTGGTATTTTTGGTCATGATCATCATCATGCAGTATATGCTGAACATATTTGGTATAACGGCTCTTATTCACGCAATGAACATGGTGAAGAAGAAGCTAAAGGTATGCTTGTTCACTATATTGATGAAGAATCAGTTGAAACTGAATTTGTCGAAAATGAATTGGCTCTTAAATTCCATACGTATTATTTACCAGAATTGCTCAAAGTTGAAAAATCTACTAAGCTTTATGATTTTCAAAAGTTAGTTAAAATTATTAAACAAAAAGCAAAAGAATGTGATTTTCTTAAAATTAAAGTAGGAAAAGACGATATTCTTAGGCAACCTGAACTAATTGAATTATTAAAGGATTATTTTATTAAATATGGTAAACGTATTGTTATTGAAGGTTCAGGTATCATTCTTAAAAACGGTGAAATGGTTACTGTTGGTTCCGTTGAAGACGGAGAAACTGATGAAGAAGTTTTAAAAGAAAATTCAAAATACGAATTTTTAAACGATTCTCAGTACAATATTATTCAGAAAATTCAAAAGTTTATCAACGTAAAACATGGTGATAGTGTTAAAGTTGAATTAGACGAAGAATTTATCCGAAATGCCATTTCACCGGATTCTATGTAATGAAAAAAAGACAAAATAAAAAGGCTTCTGTACAGAAGCCTCAAGTAGTAATTCCATCTAATATTTTTAAAGGGTTGAGCACTTATATGCTTAGTGAATACCGTAATAGGGTATTTCTTTCTAAGCTAAGATTATTTTTCAATCTTGTAGATAATACTATTTATCGTGAAGATGGTGATATTGAAAAGTATTACAATTTTATTAAATGTTTCATGGATACTTCTCTGGAAAATGGTATTGATGATACTGAAACTATCATTGATAAAATTCTTAGTACGCCTAAGTATGAAGAAGATTTTACAGATTTATTAAATGATGAAGTAATTGATAGTGTAGATACATTTAGTCCCGACGAAGCTATTTATTTTGAAAATGAGATTATTGAACGTCTCAATTTTCATTCTGTAAGTGATGATATTGCTAAAATGAAATTAACTATTAGTCGTTATGAGACTGGTGATTATGATTCATATGGTGAAATTATTGCTGACATTAGTGTATGTAGCAAAAACATCACTAAAAAGATTATGGCTAAATCTGTAGGCGCTCTAGATATTCCAGATATTAATTCTTCTTCAGATAATTTGCGTTCTATTTTAAGTAAAGTAATTGACCGCATGAATGACCCTAAAAGGGTAATTTCATCTGGTATCAGACGTCTCAATAAAATGCTTAACGGTGGCTACCAACCTGGACGCGTATATATTTATTGTGGTATCAGTGGTGGCTTAATTTTCAGGTCACGTTAAAATCTATTAATTGCTGGAAACCCTTTATAAAGGCAATCAGCAGCATAGCATAGGTATCATACTAAATGCTGTGTTCAACGACTATCTCCTAAGTGAGAGTACATTAGAAACTTATGCTAATGGAAATGTAGATATTGAAGAATATTTAATTAATCTTCAATAAGATATAGTCTGATCTCATATGAGAATATGAGTATACCTGACTTTGTAAATCAGGTTTAACATAAATGGGAAAAGCGGTCTATTACTTAATAGTATATTTCATGCAATGCGCTATAATGATAATATTCAATGTTTAGACATGAATAAAAAACCATGTGCATTATACATTACTGGTGAAAATGATGTTGAAGAAACTGTTCAACGTATGATTTCATATGTAGGAGCAGTAGATGAAAAAGGTAAAGCTGTAGATGTTGATTCGGCACTAGGTGTTTTAAAAGAACACAAACTACATGATGATACATGGGAATATCGTTTTCTTTATCGCCCTAAAAATTCAATTTCTACTGGTGATATTGATGGCATTATTAATGAAATTGAAGCTGAAGGTGAAGTAGAAGTCAAAATTTTGGTATACGATTATCTTAAGCGTATTAAACCTGATTATCCTACAGGTGATATGCGTTTAGATATTGGTGAGGCGAAATAAAATACCTCCTTTACTGGTAACAGTAATGTAAAAATTCCTTAATTGCTGGGACACCTTAAATGGCAATCAGCAGCATTTTTGAGTTTGTGACTTCCCCTAACATAAAATTGATATAAATTATTGAGATTATGTTATGCGGAAAATTACAATAAATGAAATTGAAATTAGTGCATTGGAAAATGATTGTTTACTTATTAGTACAAATGAAGATTATAAAAATGCTTTATCTGTATTAAAATTTAAACATCTTAAATGCAATAGAATATTTGATAAATGCTGGAAAGAGTTTAAACGCTACGAATCAAAATGTACTTTATGTAATATTGATTCAAGAAAAAAGTCTAATAATAAACATGCTAGTTTTAAAAATATTGAAGAAATACAATCAAAATTTGAAACTATATCTAAGTCTAAATATATTGCAGTAGATTTAGAAAGAGATTATAAAAATTTTAAATCTAAGATTGAAATTATCCATAAAGCATGTGGAAATAAAATTGTTATTACATGGAATGACTTTCAACAAGGTCATGGCTGCACTCATTGTAAAGCAGTTTCTAGACGTTTAACTCTAAAAGAAATTTCAAATAAAATAAATTCTATAGAAGGCTTAAGTTTTATACATAGTAATTTTGTAAAAAATTATCATGAAGTTACTTTTAAACATGATAAATGCAATACTATAACAACTTGTCGTCTTAATTCTATTTTATATGGAACCAGTTATTGTAAGCAATGCAGGTTATCTAGCGGTGAAAGAAAATTACATTCTATATTTAAAAAAGAAAATTTTGAATATGAGAGTGAAGTAAAATATCATAACTGTAGAAATAAATTACCTTTACCATTTGACTTTAAAGTTAATTATAAAGGGTCAGAAATTCTTATTGAATATGATGGTTTACAGCATTATCGCCCTATGTTTGATGATGTCTCAAAATTTCAACAAACTAAAATAAACGATAATATAAAAAATTCTTTTGCCATAGAAAATAAAATTCCTTTATTGCGAATTAAATATTCTATATCCGATGATGAATTAAACGAACTAATTCCAATTTTTATCAAAAATGTTCAACGACTAATCCAAGAAGAAAATACTTATGTTTTCTTTCTGGAATAGAATACAAGTGTATTCGAAATAGGAATCTCCTGTATAACAGGATGAAGATATAGTCTGATCTATTATGAAAATAATAGTGATAGTAATTTAACGAATTACTAATAACATATATGAACCAATGATTTCTCTATATTATCTAAGCAAAGAAAAATTCCTGTTATTACTGCAAACCAGCTTAACCGTGAAGCGTATCGTGTATTACAAGAAGTAGCTACTGAAAAGAAAAGCAATAATGGTGATGTTAAAAAACTTGTTGATGGCGGTAGACGTATCGACCAATCAATGATTTCTGAATCAAACATGATGCTTGAAAATGCTGACTTTGTATGTGCTATTAACAAAGAATATTCAATGGGTGATGGTAAATATTATATGACTTTTAAAGATCTTAAAAACAGGTCTGATAAAGGTACTAATAGTAACCCTACCGATAGTTATTTTGCACATCCATTTGAAGATGGTAACTCAATGCGTCTTGTTGAAGATATTGATATGGACAGAAGTGTATCATTTGATTCTATTGCTAATACATTAGGTACTGGTGTAGATGATGATATGGACATGGAAGAAGACGTAGACCATGATAATGGTAAATCTAAAAAACCCAAACGTACCGTAGTCAAACGTAGAAGTTTAGCTTCTTTAGATAACCCATAATATATTCCCTTACACAATTATTGTGTAAGGGAATTTTTTATATAAATTACAAAGGTAAAACAATGTCAACTATTCCTAAACTTAAAGATTTTCATATTATTACTCCAGATGGTGAAGAGCGTTATGTATATGCACCAGATTTTATTAGTAGTGTTTCTTGTATGATTACAGGTAATATTGCTTATGATGCACTTATAAGTGAAACAGCTATTAGTATGCTTACAGCACTGCAATTTAATAATGAAGAAATTATTAATATCTTTGAACAAATTAAAGCTCTTCATAATATGGATGAAACTAAAGTAAATATTATTAATGGTATTATTAACAGGTTAAAAATTTAATAATGGATGAATCAAATAATTTTAATTACTTATCCAATGGATTTTATATTGTAAGAACGCAAGCAGGTTTTAGACAAGCTTTAAAACATTATGCCCCTTCTCTTGCAAATGAAAACCCTAGTAATTGGCCTACTACTTTTCCTAGTATTGTAGCTTTATCTACAGGTTATGCAGGATACCATTTTGTAAATGTAAATGTAATGCATGTTAACAAAATGAAAGATTTTATTAAAGATGTTTAAATATCAAAAAGAGTGTATATTATTTTACACTCTTTTTTTTTTATTCTTATTTTAAACAAAATTTTAGTATTTAATAGTTAGGATAATAAATATCATGTATCAAGAAATTTTTAATTTCATTAAAAGTAATAAACTATTTTTTCTTCGTTTGACTAAATGGTGCTATCTGTTTCCAGTAAATCTGTTTATGACTTTGTTAGCTTATCCAATGGCTCCAGTTATTGCTTATTATTATATTAAATTCAAAGAAATTCCATTTTGGGGTATTCCTTGGATTACTTTTGACAATGGTATTTATGGTGATAACGGACACGTAGAACGATGGAAGAATTACGTAGCTAAATATCCTAAATGGGGTCTTTACTGCCAATACGTGGCTTGGTTATGGCGTAATAAAGCTTATAATTATTCTTATTATACGGCAGGAGTAGAAGGGCGTGTACTAAAAGAATCAGAATGGATTGGTAATCCATTAGTTGAATCTGGTAAACCCGGTGTAGAAGGATATTTCTTTGCTATCCGTGAAGATGGTTATTTTGGATTGTTTATATTTAAGCACATCACTGATAAATTTGCACTACGTGTATATCTTGGTTGGAAATTTAAAGGCGATGTTAAACAAGAAGGAACTCGTGAACGCACCATGATGGCTACATTTATTAGTCCTTTCCGTATTTGGAAAGAATAATTTACATATTCCCTATACCATAAAAGGTATAGGGATTTCTTTTGGATCATATAAAATATTTATATTTTAAACAAAGATTTAGTATTTTATAATGGAAATTTAAAATGAAAGAATTATATCAAGATTTTTTAAATGAGGATTTTGAATATAAAAATCCTTATATGAAAGTTATTAAAGATTTTAAATTTTATGGTCTATCCAACACGGATGCTATTGAAGATATTTTGGCAAAAGGTTTTATTTCTCCATCACAATATAAATATCGTAATGATTCTAATTATAAGATGACAGATGCTATTTATTTTACAGATGATTTATCTAAAGCTTTTAACTGGTATGCTACTAAACGTTCTGATAATTTTAATGATAAGCCAGGTGTAGATTCTTATGTATTTGTAATTGACCCTAGCGATATTGATGAAAGTAAAATTTATTTTGATGAAACTGACTTCTATATTGCAATTTTAGGTATTACAGTATATAACTTAGCTCAACAAATTGCAGATAAACCTTCTTTATTTAGTGTTAAAGCTGGTTTTGAAGATGGAAAAGCTATATTGAATATTAAAACTGGTTTAAATCATACTAATAATGATTTAAATAAACTTTGGAATAAAGCATTAGAATTATGTAGTAAAATTATTCTTAATGAAGTTAATCGTTTTGCTACTCCTGTATTTGATGTATTACGTAATTTTGATATGTTAAATGTAGGTAGTATTGATTTTGATATTGGTAACAGAAAAAACGCTTATAACGATATGAATTTTCGTTATAACAAGCCTACCTCTTTCAATGAAGCAAATATGATGTATAAACGTTTATTTGAAAAAGATGCAAACTTTAGAGAATGGGTAAAATCTATTCAAGCTGACATTTTAAATAATATAAATCCAAAAGATTTATATAATAAAAATGTCAAAGTAGCTGCTTCTTTTACTGTTAAATATCAAAAGATGCTTAGTCGTTTTGTTAAAAATTTCTGTTCTAGTTTTGCTTATCGTGGTGAATTGCCTATTTATGGCTATTTTAAAGGAAAGAAAGTTACTTTAAGTTCTACTAAAGCAAAAGATATTATTTTCCACATTGGTACAAGATATCTTAAAACTGAAGAACAGTCTCATTCTATTAATGATTTTATGAAACAATTTAACAAAACTGGATTAGGAATTAGTTTTAAAAAATATGGTGAAAATTAATGATACCATCTAAAATTTTTCCTTTAACTAAAGTTAACAAACGAAATAAAACTAAATTTATTCTTATTACTACAATTAGTAATTTATCTGAAACTATTAGACCTATGACTTCTGATATTAAAGGTTATACAGGATATTATATTTTTGATAAAATTAATAATTATTTTAGAGAAAAATTAGAATATAAAGAAATGCCTATGCATTATCATGTATCGCAATTAAAAAATAATTGGATACCTATGGTTTCGGCTCCTTTAGATATGCGTTCTGAATTTCTTAAACATAGCGTAGAATATGAATATTTACCTTTTTGGTTTCGGGATGCTGTATTAATAACTGTTCAGGATGATTTTAAATTAAGAATTCCAGATGATGAAATGTATAAAGTTATATCTTCGCGAATTCTTTCTCCTGTTATAGGTATGAATAAATCTGGTAATCTTTTAGATTCTGTATTTTGGCTGGACGAAGTATTTAACTTTGAAAAATATAATAGCGATAAAGAACTTTATAATTTAAATTTTGATTATAAATATGATATTAAACCTATGTTATATTTTGATAGAGTATTATTTAATCTTGCAGCCAGAAAATATTTGTAAGGTAATTAAGTTATGGCTGATTCAATTAATACCTCTTTTGCTAACTATGATTCAAGTGATTTTGCTACCATTCCTGAATCAGTGGCCCATGCAAAAAATAATCCACTACAATTATTTAATCTTAGTGATAAACTTATTTATGAATTTAATGGTAAAGAAGTTATTATTCAAGATTCTAATTGTGCTTTAAAACAAATGATGTTCTTTTTTGAAGATCTTATTAAAGTTACACCTATTCCAGAAAGTGATTATTATAGACCAGAAATTACTGCTAAGCGTTTGTATGGTTCAGCAGATATGTGGTTTATGCTATTACTGGTTAATAACATGACTACTGTAATGGAATTTAATAAGAAAAATATTAAGTATATTCCTTCTAATGATTTAGTACATTTAGAGACATTTGTAAGAATGGCTAAAAATAACTATCGAACTGTAGTAGAGAATGACTTGAGTGATATTGATTTCTAAAAAAAAAATATTAATAATCCCTATACCTTAATTGGTATAGGGATTTTTTTTATTCAAATGATAAAAAGGTTTCTTGATTGCTAATATACAAATCAACTGTTTTACTATTTACATTAAAATCTACTTCTCGTAAAGCCGAAGTAAATAACTTCAGACGATTGTAAATATTTTCATTCATATAATCTCGCAGTGCATAATATGTATCAAAAGCACTAATTGCAGTGTATAGGTCTTCAATTTCTGCTAAATAAACTTCTTCAAAACTGGAAGTTGTAGGGTTTTGATAAATACCCGGTTTAACTTGAGGCATTTTAAATAAATCATCTCTCAGATTTATTTCTTGTTTCCAAAAAGCTTGAATATCTATATATTTTTCATTGTTAAAAGAAAATACATTATAATGATTATTGTTAAAAATAATATTACTAAGCTGTGCTTCTTTCTTATCGTGCATTTATAATTTACCTTTATAAAAAAAGATTAGTTAAATCCCCGTATTTCTACGGGGATTTATTTAGTACTTAGAAACCAAAACCAATGCCGCCACCCAGAACAGCGTCACCGCCATTAGAGAATGCAACAGAAGCTTTTGCAGCTACGTTAGGAGTAATGCTCATACCAACACCAACAGCAGCACTGGTACTGCTCATATAAGAACCAACGCCAGCACCAACAGTGAAACGCTGGCCAGGAACTACAGGGATGTTAGCCATTGCAGCTACGCCAGAGATACCACGTTTGTACTCATCACGCATACCATTCATTTCATTGCGAACGTTACCAATCTGCTGATCAGTGTAAGCTTTTGATTGCTGTACGGCCTGAGCAGAAGAACTACGGATGTTGTTCTGAAGGATCTGGTTGTTAGTGTTATAAGTATCTTGGAACTGATAATAGTTCTCTTCAACGTTAGTAATACGACCTTCATGATTTTTCAGTTGGGCAGTATGACCATTAACTACTTCTTTGGTTTTGTTAATTTCAGTAGTATTGTTAGCTACTTTAACATTAGTAGTTGCAATATCTGAAGTATTTTTATTGATCTGAGTTTCATGACTATCAAGACGACCAGAATTTACTTTGATGTCATTAGTGTTTTGCTGAATAGCAACGGTGTTGGTTTTGATATTGTTAGTGTTATTAACAATGTTATTGGTATTCTGCTGAATTGCTACAGTATTACCTTTAACAGTAGTTTGCACGTTTACAATATCATTAGCATTCTGCTGACTGTTAGACAGAGCAGTATTTGCAGTGTTGCCAACATTTACAATATCATTAGTGTTTTTATTGACTTGAGTCTGAGTAGAAGACAGATCATTACGAACATTTACAATATCATTTGCATTGGTTTGACCTTGCTGAACAGCGCCATCAAGACGAGTATTAGTGTTAGTCAAATCGTTTGCAAAACCGTCGGCACGACCTTCAAGAACGGTTGCACGGTCATTTGCAGTTTGTGCTGCAGTTTGAACGTTACCCAAATTCTTTTCAGTAGTATCAGCACGAGTTTCAAGCGCAGAAGCGCGATCATTTGCAGTCTGAGCAGCACCTTGAACATCACGCAGACCACCTTCAACACCATCCAAACGGACAGCATTGTTTTGACTACGTTGATCAATTACGCTGATTTGACTTTCAGAAATATCGGCACGACCTTCAAGAGCGGTTGCACGGTCATTTGCAGTTTGTGCTGCAGTTTGAACGTTACCCAGATTTTTTTCAGTAGTATCAGCACGAACTTCTAATGCGCCAGCGCGATCATTTGCAGTCTGAGCAGCACCTTGAACATCACGCAGACCACCTTCAACACCATCCAAACGGACGCTATTATTTTGGCTGTTAGACAGAGCAGTATTTGCAGTCTGTTGCACATTACCCAGGTTAGTCTGAAGATCGGAAATCAGATTACCGTTAGCATCCAGGCGACCTTTGACATCTGCATTAATACCATTCTGAGCAGCAATTGCGCCATCCAGTTTAGTATCAGTTGCATTTTGTTTTGTTTCCAGTCCGGCAGCAATTTCCAAACCAGCGTTCACGCTACTGTTTAAATCATCGCGAAGTTGATTTGTTTTGCTTTCCAGACCAGCCGCAATTTCCAGACCGGCATTTACGCTGTTTTCAAGATCAGTACGCAGACCAGCAATATTGCCAGTGTTAGTTGCAGTTTGACTTTCAACGGTAGTCAAACGATCAGCATTGCTTTGGCCTAATTCAGTTGCAGTGTTTGCTGCTTGCTGAACGCCAACCAAATTGTATTGAAGATCGGTAATAGCGTTTTTGTTAATTGCTGTTTGACCTTCAACGCCTGACAAACGACCACTGATATTACTATTAATACCAGCTTGGGTATTGATAGCGCCATCCAGTTTAGTATTAGTTGTATTCAGACCAGATTGCAAACCTGAAATTTGAGTTGTATGAGTTGCAGTAGTATTCTGCAATTCATTTACAGCTTGTGTATTTTGTTGTACGGTAGTATTCAGCAAACCAAGATCTAAATCCAGATCAATGATTGCCGCGTTACTTCCAAAAGCGGTACTCAATGCCACTGCAACTGCCATCATCTTAAAAGTTTTTTTCATTTTTGTAATTCCAAAGAAGTATTGTTTGTATCTAAATAATTAGATACGTTCTTCACTACAGTATTTCTATTGCATTGGTATTAAAATTTGTATTAATTTAATTCATCGAATCTCCTTTTCAATATTAAATTAATTTTATCACAAAAATAATATGTATATATTTATATAACAGATACGATAAATATATAAATATTATCCCTATACCGTTTAAGGTATAGGGATATTTGTTACATGAAGTAATTAGCTTTATTTAAAATAACTGACGCATATTGACGATTTACACTCTTATTAGTGCTTCCTCTGTATGCTTCTAAAGTTCTTCTTATATTTCCATTGTTTCTTTGGTAGTAATATTCAAGCACTTTTAAACCACATGTTACATTTGTGCTTGGAACATACAAATCTTTTGGATTCGATAAATTACACATCTTTTTCCAAATGCGGTAATTTACTTGTAAGGAACCATAGGAAGAACCATCTATACTCCGCTGTTTAGCTTTCCAAGTAGTTTCAGAGTCAATAATAGCAAAAACAACTCTAGGAGGTATTTTCATATCTCTATCAGGAAGTTTTTTATATACTAGATTAACTACTTTTTCTACATGTTTTGTATTAACTTTTCCATTATGTCTTTCATATACTTTACTTACAATTTTGTCTGACTTTTTACTGCTTTTAGAGTCATAAAAAAAGTTTGTTTTAGTATTTTTCTTGCGAAGCTCACCGCTTTTGCGGGAACTCCGCTTTTCTAGCGAACGTTTAGCTACGTCCTCTTGAAAGCGATTTTTAGTTTTAACTGAAACTTTTTTAACAGGTTTACTATCGATACTTGCGTAACTTACGTTAGTATTCACTAGGAATATTGTTACAGTTAATGCTAAAATCTTTAATGCTTTTATCAAATTTTTATTAGGTACTAGTTTCATTTAGTTTAATCTCGATAGGTTGATATTTTATTACTACTTTATTACTCCTTTTTTAATTTATTAATAATAAGAAGCCCTTTATTAAATTTATTTTAATAAAGGGCATTGGTTTAATTTCTTAATTAAAAATACTACTTAATGAAGCTGCACTCGTTCTTTATTACGAGAACGAAGATAATTAGACTTCAACGGGCCAGAACGTGTCTTTTTCTTTGCAGAACTAAACAGAACTGGTTTTGGAGTTTCAAATACTTGTAAAACAATATCTTCGGTACGATTATGGGAATGTTTAATTGCTTTATATTGTTCTTCATCGGAACGTAAATCAAGAGCATTCTCAAGATTTAGTTCGATAGTGGTAATGGCTGATGTTTCAAGATCTGTATTAATTACAGCTTGTTTAGCTGTATTATTTTTATCTTTAACACCGAAGAACTGGCCGAAATTTTTGAAAATATTCGTAAGCATAAATTTTACCTCATAATCTATATAATAAGTATAATGTGTATTACCTCAATCGTACCAAATTGAATTACTGAACTAAAGTTATGTTAATTTGAAATTTTAGCAGAGTCTTTAATAATATACTCTACTTCAATTTCATCGAAATATTGATGCATCTTATCCAGAGTTTCTAGACAATCATGTTCATCTACTAACTTATGAATAATAGTAGATACATCTTTATTTTCAATTACTATAACTTTATCGCCGTCAGTAATTCCTAATTGACTATCGTCAAAACATCTGTTGCTTTTGATAATACCTCTGATGTTAGCTAGTATTTGTAGCAATGAACCTGAGAAATTAACAACGTCTAATTTCAGACTGTTTTCTGGATTAACTGCATTGAGAATCAAGACTTGTTTGATTTTAGACATAGTTTATTTACTCGGTTCTAAAATTAAATTTATATTTTAAATGATATAATTGGTTCTATTAACACAATTATCTAAGTAATAATATATTCATGTATATAATACAAATACGCTAAACATTAGAAATCAACATCTTTACCACTATTTTTTAACACAATACGACATTGTGTTTTAAGACGATTAGAAATTTCTTGATAGTAATCTGAATGATGCGGAAAACGTCTTTGAGCGGTTTTAAGCATAGGGATAAATTTAGTAATTGTTTCATTAACATATGATAATTGTTTTTCTTCAGTGAAAACACCTACCATTGAAATAAGATTATCATAGCGATCTTCTAATTTTGCAATACTTGCATATTCATCATTAGCAATAAAATCATAATAAACATCTAATGATTTTTTGGCTCCATCTGCTTCTTTAGAAATAAGATTAACGCTTTTGGCAATTGTTGCGCCATATTGAGCATAAATTTCAGCTTCAGTTACTGGATTTAACCCTTGTAAACGTTCTTTATTTTCTTCTTTATTCCATGCTTTAGCATTAATTCCATAATCTTCTACTAAATCATGCATAAAAGCCACGCATAATACAGTTACTGGGTCATTAAGTTTTTTAAGATTAGTTATGATGTTACCAATAATATTTAGCTGATGATTAAATTCTGGAGTAATACCGTCTTTTCTAAAGCCAGTATGATATTCTTCAGCAGTATAGAAGGCAATAAGACATTTATTAAATTCTGGATTAGCAAATGCGGCACCTAATAACCAGTTTTTAATAGCAATACGTTTTTTATTATAACGATTAATAAATTTTTCATGTTGTACTAATGTCATTTTAATTTTTTCCTATTATTTAAATGCATACAGTTATATATTAAGTGTATATAAAATATTTATATACTTAAATAAAAAAATTAATGTACCCATACCTTTTACGGTATGGGTACTTATATTAATCTTCTAATATTTCTTCTACATCATTACCTACTGCAACGGATACTACACTTTCATCATTTTCAATATTTACAATAGACATACCTTTTGCAACACGACTATAAGTACTAATTTCGCTTACAGCAACTTTAATAGTTTTATTGCTTGACACGTTAACTAATACTCTGTCACTATCTGATACCATTCGACCACCTACCATAATATCTCCTTTTTCCATAGACATAATTTTCTTACCAACTTTACGTCCAAGCTTTTCAGAGCGAGCAGGAATAGTTTCAATATCTACAAGTTTACCACGACTATTAGTACAGATAACAAAGACTTTATCATGAATATCTTTTTTAGCAATATCCATGTTTACTACTTGTTCATCTTCATTACGCAATTTCATCATAGCACGACCAACACTATTACGATTACATACAGGAATGTCGCCTGCTTTCATACGCATAGCATAACCCGTAGTAAGGCATGTAAGTACATTGTCAATTTCAGAGAAGTTTAGACCAACATCTACAAGAATATCTTCAGGAGTAGCAGACGATGGCTTCCAAATCATTAAACCTGTAGAACGGCTGGAAGATACAATTTCATCTACCGGAACACGTTTCATAAAGCCTAATTTAGAAATAAATACAAAATATTTATCAAAGTCTTTTTCCGTAATAGGTACAATAGCCGCAATATTACGAGAATTAATATGTTCTAACATGGTACCAATGGGCTTATGAAAAGCATCAAGTTCATAACCTTTAGCTTTAAATAATTTACCATCGGTAGTAAAAATGCAAATATCGTCATGATTACTAATTGTATAAAGATTTTTAAGAGTTTTGTTATATTTATTAGGAATAAATAAACTACCCTTAGTTCTACGTTTAGTTTCACGAAGTTCTGCTAATTTATGAGTATAGATATAATTATCAGTAGAAATACCAATTACAATATCTTCTTTTTCAATAAACAGACGGGCGTCACTTTTGTTACCAGTAGAACCATCATTAGTAAGATTAGTTAAACGAGCCGGAGTATTGTATTTTTTAACAACATCTTCCATTTCATTAATAATGATATTAATGACATTATCTCGGTCAGCAAGAATTGCAATTTGTTCTTGAATTTTATTATCTAAATCTTCAATTTCATTGGCAAGTTTATCTTTTTCAACATTTGCAATTTGCTGAAAACGAATACTTACAATATATTTAGCTTCTCTTGCTGCAATAGTAAGTAATTTACGTAATTTACCGATAGAATCTTCTTCAGATTTAGAATTACGAATAATTTTAATTACTGCATCAAGATTAGCATGAGCTTTTGAAAGTGCTTTTTTAAGATAAAGAGTTTCACTTGTTTTACGAATTACATTATTAGTACGTCTTTTAATAAAATTAATTCGATATTCAAACCACATTTCAAACAATTTAGTTAAACTTGGATTAACAATTAAGTTATCTCCATTAAGAACAGTTGAACTGTAATTGATAGTTTTAGTAAGAAGAGTTTCAGAGTATAATAAATTCATTAAAACGTTAATATCAGTACCACGTTTAGGTACAATAATAAAACGAATTGGTACTTTAATACTTGAATCATCATACATTTCTGAGATTTTATCAATAAAGACTGATTTCTTTGTTTCTTTTTTGTTACTGTCAGCTTTCATATCTTCAGCAAGTTTTTCACGAATACTTTTTAATGTAACGTTTTGCGGAAGATCTTTAATAACTAAAACTTCTTTACCTTTGTAATTTTCAATATCTACAGTTGCTTTAACTTTAATAGTGCCTTTTCCGTTTGCATACATTGCTGGCAATTCAGCTTCGTTTACAATAGTAGCACCTAAAGGAAAATCAGGACGAAGATCTTTAGCTAAATCAATATCCCTAATATTAGGATTAGCAATATATTTTTTAGCAGTTTCTAAAATATCAGATAAACGATGGGTAGGCATATCTGAAGTAAAGCCTGTTGCAATACCTTCGATACCAGTTGAAAGGAACATAGGAAAAGCTGCAGGTAAATAACATGGTTCTTTTAAAGAGGCATCAAAGTTAGGCATTGTTCTTACAAGATCTAAATTGAATTCTTTAAAATATACATCTTTTGCAAATTTAGATAAACGTGTTTCAGTATATCGCATTGCTGCGGCGCTATCACCATTAGGACTACCGCCATTACCTTGAAGATCAATCAATGGATTTAATCTTACAAACGTTTTAGCCATATTAATCATTGAATCATATACACTATTGTCACCATGAGGATGAAAACTACTAAGTGTATTACCAACAAATGCAGCAGATTTTTTATAAGCTGGGAACGGTATATTCATCCCATGCATAGTATATAGATAACGACGCATTACTGGAAGTAACCCATCTTCAATATTAGGGATAGCTCGTGAAGAAATTACAGTTTTGGCATAAGTACCGTAACGTTCATCAAAAGAATCTTGAATGCTTTGCTCGCCTGCAATGATGTCGCTATTAAAGTTATCTTCATCATTTTGTGAACTGATAACTTCTACAGAACTCTTTTTAGGTCTAGGCATTTTTCTTCCTATTAGTTTTTATCAATAAAGATTATAGTGTATATTACAATATTCTATAAATTTGTTTAAAAATATAGAGATTTTAAAACTTATCATAATTATTATATATGCTTCAATATTAATTTATAAAAAAAAAGATATACCGGAGGTATATCTTTTATATAACTTAAGCGCCTAAAGAACGTTGATCTACTAAAGCATCTTTATAAAATGCTAAACGCTGGTCAAGAAGACTAATTACTTCATCAAGATCCATAATAGGAGCTTTTGCTACTAAAACAGCAGCAATCCAGCCAATTTGTACTTTATCTGGATGACGAAGAATGAAATCATTCCATTCAATTTCTTCATCCAGTGTTGCATGGGTTTCATAATCTTCTTGAACTACACTTCCATGAAGTTTAGTGTCAATAATATCACGGTTCCAGCAAATAGTACCACGTTTGAAAGGCATATATACTGCATATTTTTCTTCAAATTCTTTTGAAAGAACTTGATAAATAGCGCAGTTACCCCAATCAATAATACGTTTTTGAATAAGATTTTCAAGAATTTCTTCACTAAAACGACGTTTAATGAGGGCTTTTTCCCATACAATACGGTCAAAATATTTATTGCGGAAAAAATCATCTTCAAGAATCATTGCTGGCTGACAAACAGTTAGCTCGTCATTATTGATATTTTCAAAAGCGTTTTTACTGTCAAGATATTCAAATACTTCACGATTAAATTCAACCACGCTAAAGATATCACTTACTACAATTTTATCTTCATAGCGTTTAAAATTTTCAAGAGTCAGAAAATCTTTATTTTTGGTTAGAATGATTTCAAGGTTAATTAAACCTTTTTCAATCAATTCATGAATTGTATCTTCAGATACATCGCCTTTTTCAAAGATTTTTACACTGAGAGCATTTCGAATAAATTCTTCAACGTTCTGATCAGATGTAATAAATTTTTCAATAATAGGCATTGCTTTTACAGCTTCATTAACACCTCTGATATCAATCATATCAATGAAGAGGAATGGTAATGGGAAAAGGTTATCAATAGCCGGAAGACCCATTACTTGTAATTCTTCGTTAGTAATACCTTTTTCAACAACATCGCTAAACAAACGAAGACCGCGTTCGTCTTGAGGAATATTTTCATCATGGAGATAATCGGCATCATTCGGATTATCATATACCATAGAAACCAAAACTTCACCTAAAGTTTCAATTTCATCGTCTGAAATATTTTTAATGATTGCATTTTGTTCAAGTAAAATTGGATTAACAATCAGTTTTAAAATAGACATTATTTTTCTCTCAAATTATTATTAAGTAAAAAGATTCAAATAAATAATATATTTATTTAAATATTATCAATACGGGAATTTAAATCATGTAAAGTATTATGTAAAGCTACTTTACTAAAATCAAATTTTTTAGTAGCATTATACATACTTGCAATTGTTCTTACATAATCAGGCTGATTTGAAAATTTATTTAAGAAATCATTCCATGTAACTTTTTCATCCGGTTTAAAATGTTTAAACCATTCTTGTTTATTTGATTGTGTATAATAAGCTGGTTCTAAATTTTCATTCCATGAAATTTCGGGACGGTCAAAAACAATATAATCTCTAAATTCATTTAAAAATTTATTGGACAATACTTGATGAATAGATATAGACAACCAATTTAAATCAGCTCCATTTTCATGAAACTTTTTAAGCTTATCTTCTTTTATGGCAATTTTGTTAAGTATTGAAGCCCAAGGGAAAGGTCTTCTTTTACCAGCATTGATGAAATAATTACTAATAATTTCCGATTCACTATTATATAAAATTTTAGTATATAATTGGAGAATAGTATTAGCTTCTTCATGAAAAGTTCTATTACCTTCTCTATTTTGAATAAAAATTTCAAATAAATATTGAACTACATTTACATCATCAATGCCACTAGTTAAAATAAAATATGGATTAATTTTCTTTTGAAAATTATTAATGAAGTCTACATTTAACCTGTCATAATCGATGAAAATAGCAGTATTTAAATCAATCATATTGTATGATTCTAAAGTAGATATTAAATTAATACTTAAACTTTTCACTTTTTGAGTAATAATATTAACTAATTCAGAACTTCTTTCTTCAGGTAAAATTTTACTTAACATTACAAAATCTAAGATATTTGCAGAATCTTTATATTCATCAATAAAATCAATAATGGAAAATGGTAGCATTAGATAATTAAAAATATCAACCATTCCCATTATTTGATATTCTTCTCTGCTATATTTAAGATCAATTATACCTTTAATAATTTTAGCCCTTTTAATATTTGAAGGATTATTGTCATTAAA